>SWBZ01000055.1_pt1 | contig 147607 bp, 142 predicted proteins | sample 4693031 | NCBI WGS metagenome assembly SWBZ01 (sample SAMN10267274, study PRJNA491770) | bioreactor metagenome | isolation source: DHS bioreactor inoculated with | place: Japan: off Shimokita Peninsula
TGCTCTTTCCCCTGCCACTTGACAAGGATCAGTCACATATCAGCTGTACGACCCCCACGTTCGGTCGCGCCGTGTTGCGGGTCTGTTCGGCGCCCGCCCGCAGTATGGCGCGACTGAAAGATGAGTCTGGATTCTCGGTCGCGCCGTGTTGCGGGTCTGTGCGGCGCCGGACAGCAGCATGGCGCGACTGAACGGATGCCGCGGGGCGGCCCCGGCAGGGTCAGAGGGATCCGACGCCGAGGTTGATCGGGCTGCCCTCGATATTGCCGACAATGCCGCGGATGATGTCGGTTCCGTCGGTGCCGCGCAGGCTCTCGTACCAGGCCTCGGTCGCACCGGGCACGAACCCATGCGTCTCGGCCGCTCGCTTGCGGGCCCGGTTGACGAGGTCTCCCGCGCGCTCGGTGCGCGAGCGCTCGTAGCGCAGCAGCGCATCCTCGACGGAGTTCGTGTTCGTTGCCAGCGAGATCGCGAGGGCGAAGGTGTCTTCGAGCGCCGAGCACGCGCCCTGACCGATGTCGGGCGCGGTGTTGTGGGCGGCATCCCCGAGGATCGCCACTCGTCCCTTCACCCACGTGTGGAACGGGTCGATATCCCAGATCTCGACGCGGTTGAGCGAGGATGCCGGGTCGATCGCCTCCAGCAGGGTCTGAACCCCGGGCGCCCAGTCGCCGAACGCCTCACGCAGCGCGGCGAGGGGCTCACCGGCCTCGGCGGCGTGCCCCGCCGGCTGGGGAATGTCGACGAAGAAGTAGAAGCGGTCGCCGGCTACCGGCATGACGGCGCAGCGCTTTCCATCACCGACATAGGTCGTCCACTGGTTCGCGGGGCCGATCGCGGCATCCTGCGCCACCAGGCCGTTGAAGTTCGTGTATCCCGAGTAGGTGCGTTCGATGCCGCCGCCGGTCACGTAGTCACGCACCATCGATCGCGCCCCGTCGGCGCCGATCAGCAGATCACCGCTGTCGGTGGAGCCATCGTCGAAAGTCACCGTCACGCTCTGCAGGTGCTCGGCAACCGACACCGCCTTGCGCCCCAGATGGATGCGGTCCATCCCGACCGTCTCCATGAGCAGTGCCTGCAGCTCGGCCCGCGCCACGGGGTACGGGCGCTGACCGGTCTGCGCTGTCACCGGCTCAAGCGAGAACTGGCACATCGTCTCTCCGGTGAGGCCGTCGATGTAGGCCATGTCATCCATCCGGCCACCGAGCGCAGCCACCTCGTCGGCAAGCCCCAGCCAGTTGAGGACCTTCACCCCGTTCGACCACAGCGACAGTGCCGCACCGACCGGCTTGTTCTCGCGCATCCGGTCGTAGATGACGACCTCGTGGCCGAGCCGCGCCAGCGCGATCCCGGCACTGGCGCCGCCGATTCCTGCGCCGATGATGATGATCTTCATGTGGTGAACATTAGGGAGCGTGTGTCACGACCGCGTTACGCGGGTCTCAGCTGCCCCGATAGGTCGAGTATGCGAACGGGCTGAGCAGCAGGGGCACGTGATAGTGCCGGGCGTCGGTGATCGTGAAGTCCACTGTGACGCTCGGATAGAAGCAGTCGGTGCCGTGAGCTGCGAAGTACGCGCCGGTGTCGAAGGTGAGCGCGTAGGCTCCCGGGGGCAGCAGCTCAGGCCCGAGCCCGGCGCGACCGTCGGCATCGGTCACGGCCTCGGCGATCGCCTCACCGGATGCGTGCCGCAGTGTCACCGCTACGCCTGCGGCAGGCGTTCCGCCGGTCGTGTCGAGAACATGGGTGGTCAGGTGCGCTGTCACGGGTTCACTCTCCGCTCGAGGGGTCGGGTTCGATGGCGGCGCGCAGCCGCAGCATCGCGATCTGCCGCAGCTGGTCGAGCGCCTCGTCGACCTCGGCGTCAACGGTGTTCTCCAGGCGCCGCTGCAGCTCGGCAAGGATCTCGTCGGGCGTGCGGCCGGCGGCACGGATGAGGAAGACCCGCCCGAATCGGGCCTCGTACTCGGCGTTGCCCGCGGCGATCTGCTGGGCCACGGATGCCGCGGCATCCGACATCGCGGACTGCTCGTGCCGCGACGCGTTAGCCTCGGCGCCCTCGCCGCTCGGACGTTCGCCGATGCGGGGATGGTGGGCGAGTGCGGCATCCAGCTCGGGCCGGCCCCATGAGCGCGCGAGGCGGTCGGCGGTGGCCTCGAGCTCGTCGACGGAGGCGAACGGGCGTGTGCCGGCCACGGCCTCGGCCCAGGCCGGGACGCGAGCCCACACCGAGACGACCTCGATCGCTTCGGCCTCGGGCAGGTCATTGAAGTGCGTCAGCTCCATGCGGCCACCGTAACGCGCTAGACGCGCGACGGCGGCAGACGTGATCCGAAATGTTGGTACAGGTAACATGCGAGAAATGCGCGGATCATACGGTGACGGCATGTCGTCCCCGGCCCTCGCCCTCGCGTCACGCCGGGTGTTCCTTGACGGCGGCTTCTCGGCCGCGACAGTCCTCGTTCGTGACGGCCTCATCGCGGGGATCGCTCCGTTCGACCCGGATGCCGCGCTCGTCCTCTCTGACGACGAAGTGCTTCTCCCGGGACTCGTCGACTCGCATGTGCACCTGAACGAACCGGGACGCACCGACTGGGAGGGGTTCGAAACCGGCACGGCTGCAGCAGCGGCGGGCGGCATCACGACGGTGGTTGACATGCCGCTGAACTCGCTGCCCGTCACCACGACCGTCGAGGCGCTCGCCGCTAAACGCGCAGCGACAGCCGGCAAGCTCGCCGTCGACGTCGCGTACTGGGGTGGCGCCGTGCCCGAGAACCTCGGGTCGCTGCATCCCCTGTTCGCAGCTGGGGTGGTCGGGGTGAAGTGCTTCCTCTCGCCCTCGGGGATCGACGAGTTCGGGCACCTGGATGCCGCGGACTTGGAGTCCGCGCTGACCGAGCTTGCCGCCTTCGACGGGTTGCTCATCGCTCACGCCGAAGACCCCGCCCACCTGCACGATGACACGGCTATCGGCAGCAGCTATGCACGATTCCTCGCGAGCCGCCCGCCGATCAGCGAAGAGTCGGCGATCGCCGCTGTCGCCGCTGCCGCCGGCCGCACCGGCGCGCGCGCCCACATCGTGCACGTCTCCGATGGGCATGCGCTCGATGTCATCCGTGAGGCCAAGGCTGCCGGCATCCGGCTCACGGCCGAGACCTGCCCGCACTATCTGACTCTGCGTGCCGAGGACCTTCCCGACGGATCGGGCACCGTGAAGTGCTGCCCGCCCGTGCGTGACGGCCACAACCAGGACCTCCTCTGGGAGGGCCTGCTCGACGGAACGATCGATGCCGTCGTCAGCGATCACTCGCCCGCGACTCGGGATCTGAAGGAGCGCGAGGACGGTGACCTCGGCCTCGCGTGGGGCGGGATCTCCGGAGTGCAAACCGGGCTCCGGGCGGTATGGACCGAAGCATCCCGCCGCGGCATCCCGCTCGAAACCGTGATCCCGTGGTTCACGACCGGGCCTGCCGCGATCGCCGGCAGCCGTAGCCGCGGCGTGATTCGGGAGGGTGCTCCCGCGCACCTGGTCGCGTTCGCGCCGGATGCGGCATCCGTCGTTCGCGCCGCCGACCTCGAATACCGCAACAAGCTCTCGCCCTGGGACGGTGCGCGGCTGCGCGGCTCCGTGCGCGCGACCTGGGTCCACGGGGAGACGGCGTACACCGCGAACCGGGGGATCACGGGCCGCCACGGGCGTGAGATCCTGGCCACCGATCCCGCTTCGGACGAAGGAGCCCAATGACCAGCTTTCCCTTTCCGATCCTCCAGCCCGGTGTCGGCGAGATCGCCGGTGACCATTACCTGCGCTCCACGCCCGACACCGTGATGTGGGGGCGGCTGCCGTGCGTCGCCGACACGGCGGTGCTCGAGGTCGCATCCGGCGAGACGGTGACGATCGACACGGTCAGCCACGAGGGCATCCTTGACGATCACGGCACCGACCCGGTTGCGTACTTCGGCAGTCACGGCATTCCCCGCGAGGCGGTGCTCGACGACGCCGTCGAGGTGGCCTCGGCGCTGTCGCGAAACCCCGACACCGATGGCCCGCATGTCGTGACCGGACCCATTCGGGTGACGGATGCCGAACCCGGAGACCTCCTCAAGATCACCGTGGTCAGCCTCGCACCCCGCGTGCCGTACGGCGTGATCTCGAACCGTCACGGCAAGGGAGCCCTGATCGGCGAACTGCCGCGCGGCGCGCACAACGTCAGCGTCTTCACTCCCGTCGAGGCGCGGCCCGAGGGCCTCGTGGGCGTGCTGCCGGTGACCGAGGGCGGCGAGGGTCGAATCGAGTTCCCGCTTGCACCCTTCCTCGGGATCATGGGGGTCGCGGTCTCCGACGACGAGCGCCCGCACTCGGTTCCCCCTGGGCCGCACGGCGGCAACATCGACATCAAGCTACTGACGGAAGGGTCGGTGCTCTACCTGCCGGTGCAGGTTGCCGGCGCTCTCGCGTACGTCGGTGACCCGCACTTCGCGCAGGGTGACGGTGAGGTCGCGCTCACGGCGCTCGAGGCATCCCTTCGCGCGACGCTGCAGTTCGAGGTCGTCCCGCGTGAGGTCGCGCTCGCCGAGTTCGGTGAGATCGTCGGTCCCCTCGTGCGCACCGACGAATACCTCGTTCCCACGGGCATGGATGTCGACCTCAACGTCGCGATGCGCAACGCCGTCCGTGCCGCAGTGAAGCTCATCGAGGCTCGTTGGGGCCTGGACGAACACCTCGCGTATGCATACCTGTCGGCGGCTACCGATTTCGATATCTCGCAGGTCGTGGATGTCGTGTGCGGTGTGCATGCGCGGATTCGTGAGGCCGACTTCGCGAAGGTGGATCGTGACTGAGGCGACCCTGCCGCCGAGCGGCTTTCCCGACGACATCCCCGACGACCTGTTCACCGCGTTCGACGCCTATGAGCGCGCGATCCTCGCGAACGACCTCGACGCGCTGGATGCCGCATTCGCCCCCGGGGAGGGAACGATCCGCGCCGACGGCGCCGGCCTCCTGGTCGGCCACGACGCCATCAGCGCGTTCCGGGTCACCCGCGGCGGCGTTGCCCCGCGCACGATCGAGCGCCTCGAGTACCGGCCGCTCGGGCCTGACATCGCGCTGCTGGTCGCCGAGTCACGCTTCCACGGCGGCGGACGCGGCATCCAGACCCAGGTGTGGCAGCGCATCGATGGACAGTGGCTGATCACGGCGGCACACGTCACGGCCCGCACCCCGGCGTTCGACCGGTCGATCTGGCGTAGCGTCGGCGACCCGCTCTGGCAGGGCGCGTGGGAGGGGCCGCTCGCCGGCCTCACCGTGGCGGTGAAGGACCTGTTCGCCCTGACCGGCTTCCGCATCGGCGCCGGAAACCCCACCTACCTGCGCGAGGCGCGGGCAGAGAAGACCACGGCGCCTGCGCTTGCCGACCTGATCCGAGCCGGCGCGTCCGTGCGGGGTCTCGCGCGCACCGACGAGTTCGCGTACTCGATCGCCGGCGACAATGCCCACTACGGCACACCGCCGAACGCCGCCCTCCCCGGGGCGCTTCCGGGTGGCTCATCCAGCGGAGCGGCGAGCGCCGTCGCGCTGGGTCAAGCGGATGTCGGACTTGCCACCGACACCGCCGGATCGATTCGGGTGCCCGCCTCGTACCAGGGCCTCTGGGGGCTCCGCACGACCCACGGTCTCGTGCCGCGGCAGGGCGTTTTGCCCCTCGCGCAGAGCTTCGACACCGTCGGGTGGCTGACCCGCGACGGCGCGACTCTGCAGCGTGTGGCGGAGTGGTGCCTGAGCTACGACGGGTCTGATTCCACCGAGAGTGTCTACGGCGAGTCCGGGGATGACCTGCCGTGGCGCTTCCTCGTGCCCGATGAGGTGTTGGATGCCGCGGACCCGGCAACCCGTGAAGCCTTCGACTCCCTCGTCGCGCGGCTCGCGGCATCCGATGACCCGCCGCGACTCGGCCGGATCGAGATCGGCGACCTCGACGAGTACGTTGCGCCCTTCCGGACGGTGCAAGGCGCCGAGGCGTGGCGCAACAACGGGGAGTGGCTGCGTGAGCATCCCGGCGCGGTGGGACCGGCCGTCGCCGAGCGCTTCCGGCTTGCGGCCTCGGTCTCGCCCGCGGCGGAAGCCGACGCTCGCGGGGCGCTCGCCCCGCTGCGCGAGAGCCTGCACCACCTCGTGCGTGACGCCGTGCTGCTGCTGCCCACCGCTCCGGGACCGGCGCCGTCGCGCACGGCGGATCCCGGCGAGATCGACGCCACCCGCCTGGCCACCCTGCGGATGACGACCCCCGCCGCCGTCGCTGGTCTTCCCGCCATCTCGATTCCGCTGCTCACGGTGCGCTCGCCCCTGGGTGCGGCGCCCGTCGGAGTGTGCCTTGTCTCGCGGGCTGGCACCGACATTGCGCTCGTACGCCTGGCCAGGCGCCTGGCGGCACTCGTCTCGACCGACCTCTCGGGAAGGACCCCCTGACATGACCGACGCACCTGCATCCAGCATCCCCGGCCCGATCGACCCGCCCCGCCGCCTCCTCATGGGCCCGGGGCCGGTCGACGCCTACCCCGGCGTGCTGCGCGCGATGTCGGCGCCGCTGGTCGGCCAGTACGACCCGTTCATGACTTCCACGATGACCGAGACCCAGGAGCTGTACCGCGGCGTCTGGGGTACGGGCAACGACGCGACGCTCCTGATCGACGGCACCTCGCGGGCGGGGATCGAGGCCGCGATCCTCTCGCTGATCCGTCCCGGCGATCGCGTCCTCGTGCCGATCTTCGGCCGGTTCGGCCATCTGCTGGCCGAGATCGCCGAGCGAGCGATGGCCGAGGTGCACACGATCGAGACGGTCTGGGGGCAGGTGTTCACGCCCTTCGCGATCGAAGAGGCCATCGTCCGCGTCAAGCCGACCCTGCTGGCTCTTGTGCAGGGCGACACGTCGACGACGATGCTGCAGCCCCTCGACGAGATCGGCGAGATCTGCGCCCGCCACGGCGTGCTGTTCTACTCCGACGCGACGGCGTCGCTCGGCGGCAATCCGTTCGAGGCCGACTCCTGGGGGTTGGATGCCGCGACCGCGGGGCTGCAGAAGTGCCTGGGTGGACCATCGGGCTCCGCGCCGATCACCCTCAGCGACCGCGCCGTCGACGTGATCTCCTCGCGCAAGAAGATCGAGGCCGGCATCCGGGAACCCGGCGACCCCTCGTCGCCCGATTTCGTGCGCTCCAACTACTTCGATCTCGGCATGATCTTGGACTACTGGGGTCCGCGGCGCCTGAACCACCACACCGAGGCGACCTCGATGCTCTACGCCGCTCGCGAGTGCGCGCGCCTGCTGCTGCTCGAGGGCCGGGATGCCGTCATCGCGCGCCACCGCCGGGTGGGGGCGGCGATGCTCGCCGGTGTCGAGGCGATGGGACTGCGCGTCTTCGGCGACGTGTCGCACAAGATGAGCAACATCGTCGCGGTCTACATCCCCGAGGGCGTGCCGGGCGATGCCGCTCGCGCCGCGATGCTCGAGGACTTCGGGATCGAGATCGGCACTTCGTTCGGGCCGCTGCACGGCAAGGTCTGGCGGATCGGCACGATGGGCTACAACGCGCGTCCGGATGCCGTGCTGCAGACCCTCGTCGCGCTCGAGGCAGTGCTCCGCCGATTCGGCGCGGCAGTGCCTGCCGGTGCCGGTGCGGATGCCGCATCCGACGCTCTGGCGGTCGGCTGACCCATGCCTTTGCTCGAAGCATCCCCCGACCGCATCGCGGCCGCCGCCCGTCGGGTGATGGCCCGCTGCGACGAACTCGCGCGGGTGAGCGCTCAGTCGGGGGCGATCGAGCGTGTGTATCTCTCACCCGAGCACGCCCGGGTCAATCGGCTCGCGGCCGAATGGATGCGTGAGGTGGGCCTGCGAACCTGGCAGGACGCCGCGGGAAACCAGCTCGGACGCATCGAGCGCAGCGCCGATCCTGACCCCGCGGCGCCGGCGCTCATGATCGGTTCGCACCTGGACACCGTCAAGGATGCGGGGCGTTTCGACGGCATCATCGGCGTGCTCATGGCCCTCGAAGTCGTTCGGCTCCTGCGCCAGGAGAGTGAGGGCGTGTCGAGGGTGCCGCTGCCGTTCGCGGTCGAGGTCGCGGCTTTCTCGGACGAAGAGGGGACGCGCTTCGGCAAGGCCCTCCTGGGGTCCTCGGCGGTTGCGGGAACGTGGAATGACGCCTGGTGGACGCTGGCCGATGAGGACGGCGTGACGCTGCGGCAGGCGTTCCTCGAGTTCGGACTCGACCCGGGACGGATCGGCGAAGCCGCGCGGCGACCCGATCACCTCGTCGCCTATCTCGAGGCGCACATCGAACAGGGCCCCGAACTCGATCGTGCGGGCGAGCCCCTCGCCGTCGTGTCGTCGATCGCCAGCGCTCGCCGCTTCCAGCTCACGGTCGAGGGCGAAGCCCGCCACGCCGGCGGCACTCCCTACGACATGCGCCGGGATGCGCTGCTCGGCGCGAGCGAGGCGGCCCTCGCTGTGGAACGCATCTGCCGCAGCGAGCACCACATCATCGGCACCGTCGGCCAGCTCGAGGCGTTCCCCGGCGCAGTCAACGTCGTTCCCGGCGAGGCTCACCTGAGCGTCGACCTGCGCGGTGAGCTGGATGGCGAACGCGACCGCGTCTGGGACGAGATCAGCCGAGAACTCGACGACATCATGGGCCGCCGGGGGCTCCGCTGGCAGGCGCGCGAAGTGCACAACGCGCCGGCAGTGCGGTGCGGGCTGCTGCTGCAGGACGTCGTGCGCGAGGGCATCGTGCACGCGGCCCCGCGCCGCAGCGACGAGCCGCCTGTCATCTTCAGTCGCGCAGGCCACGACGCCATGGCGATCGGCTCGATCACGGATGTCGGGATGCTGTTCCTGCGGAACCCCGACGGCGTGAGTCACCACCCCGACGAAGCGGTTTCGGCCGCAGACGTTGCCCTCGGCATCCGTGCCCTCACCGAATCCGTGCTCCAGCTGGCAGCCGACCGTCTCTGACGTGCGGAGCATTACGTTCGGTCGCGCCTTGTTGTGGGTCCCATGAGCATGCACCCGCACATCGGCGCGACTGAACTTCGTCGGGCGGTCGTTGGGGTGGTGTCCCCTGGTTCGGTCGCGCCTCGTTGCGGGTCTGTCGGGTGTCACCCCGCATTTCGGCGCGACTGAAGCTGGGCCAGCATTTTCGGTCGCGCCTTCGTGCGGGTCCCGTGAGCGTGCACCCGCATTTCGGCGCGACTGAAGCGAAGGTCACCACGCTTCTTGTTTCTCCTCGCCGCACGAGACCTGGGCAGACTCTTCGTTCGGTCGCGCCTTGTTGTGGGTCCCGTCGGTGCAACCTCGCACTTCGGCGCGACTGAATTTCGTGGCGAGGTCGTTGGGGTGGTTGCCCCACAGTTCGGTCGCGCCTTGCTGTGGGTCCCGTCGGTGCAACCTCGCACTTGGGCGCGACCGAAGAAGCGCGATTGAGTAGACCCGTCATCGGGCAGCGTCGATGGCGCGACGGATGCGGGCCACGAGAAGCTCGGGTGTTCCGAAGAGGTCTGACTGTGTCACTCGCATGACGCGCCAGCCGAGTTCGATCAAGCGCTCCATCCGCGCAATGTCCTTTGCCCACTGCACGGGGTCGGTGAGGTGGTGCTCGCCCTCGTACTCCAGCGCAAGCCGGATGCGGGGAAGCGCGAAGTCGACCTGCGCGATCCACACACCTCCGTCCAATACATCGAAGTTCGGCAAGAACCCACCGAGGCCAGCCCGACCGAGCAGAAGACGCATCAGGGTCTCCGGACGCGACCGCGATCGGGGGTGAGCCAGGGGCAAGGCGTTACGAAGAACATCACCGCCGATCCGCCGACCAGCGTCAGCGGCGGCCTCGAGCTCAGCGAGCCCGGCAAGCGGCGGCGGATCGTCCGGATGCATCTGCTCGCGAATGATCGCGTCCGCCGCGACGACGGCATCATCGACCCACTGGTAGTGGGAAGACAGCATCGCCCAGGTCGACGCCGGTGATGACACGGCGACTCCCAGCACCGGATGCTGCACCAGCTCGCACATCCACGGTCGCAGTGCGTGCCCGCGCACGCCTCGTCCGGCCGGTGCGCGACGCGGCCAGATCACTGAGACGTCAAGAACTCCCGCGCGCAGCATCCGTCGCGGAAGCGGCACGCCCCAGGCGACCGCGGCGGAGATATGACTGAAGAACTCGTGCTCGGTCATCCGCTGCGCGTAGGCGTCCAGCGACTCGAGCAGAAGCGACTCGCCACGGTCGGGGCTGTCGGCGGGGGGCTCGAGGCGCTGCCGCCGAACCGCGCGGAACGGCATCTCAAGGTCGGATGCCCGAAGCCGAGACGACGTCACACCACGTTCGCGGGCGCGCTGGACGGAGAACGTTCGTCCGAGGTCTGCGGGAAGCTCTCGGGGCTGCACTCCTCCACCGTGAACGCGCGGCGCTTGCCGAGCGGACGCTGGGACAGAACCGGGGACAACTGCCCGCCGGCGCCAGCGGGGGAGGAGCCGCCGGCCGCGACATCCGTCACGATGCTCGCGGGGTTGGATCCGGTCACCCTTTCGTTCGGTCGCGCCATATTGCGGGTTCTGGGGAAGGGCGCTCGCAACAAGGCGCGACTGAACTGAGGTGCACACACGAGAAGGTGCGACCCTGTCCGGTTCGGTCGCGCCGTGAGGTCGGACGTGGCACACAGCACCCGCAATATGACGCGACTGAACAGAGAGGGCTGGCGGATCGAGGTCCAAAGCGCGCGGGAGCCCCTGGCGTAGCAGCAGCGAAACATGGGAGCGGTAGCGTTGCGAGACCCTCGCACCACCGGAGAACTTATGGCATCCCTGCTCGTTATCAACGCTCGTCTTATTACGGTCGCCGCCGGCGCCGACGACCTCGGCTACCTCGATGAGGGCTGGATGCTGGTCGAAGACGGCATCATCGCCGCGACCGGAGCAGGTCAGCCTCCCGCGGGCACGACCGCCGACGAGACCCTCGACGTCGCCGGCGCGTTCGTTGCGCCCGGGTTCATCTCCAGCCACAGCCACCTGTTCACGAGCGGTCTGCGCGGGCTCGGCGCGAACGAGACCCTCTACGGCTGGTGCGACTCGATGCTCGGGTTCACCGCGAACCTCAGCCCCGACGACATGTACTGGTCGACCCTGCACGGGTCGCTCGACTTCCTCGCGAACGGCGTCACGACCGCCTACAACTTCACCGATCCGCTGCAGGCGTGGGAGTCGATGGTCGACGGCAAGCGCCTCGGCGGCAACGCACCGCTGCGGCCCGTCGAGTACCACACGCGTCAGGCCGACGGATGCCGCGACGCCGGCCTCCGGTTCGTCGACGCGATCGGCATGGATGTCTCCACCGGCACCGATGACGAGATCTTCGACCGCTTCGCCGCGGAGGTAGCGCACACCCGCGCCATGGACCCCGCGCTCGCGCTCGGCGCCTCGATCATGGGCCAGGTGCAGTGGTCGCCGCGCCCCGAGGCCGCCGAGCTCGAGGTCGAAGCGATGCGCCGGTTCGGCGTGACCAACCAGGCCCACTTCCTCGAGTCTCCCGAAGCGGTTCCGGTGCAGCAGGCCAAGTTCGCGATGTATCGGGATGCCGGAGCGCTCGGCCCCGACATGATGTTCGGCCACTTCATCCAGACGACTCCCGAGATCATCCGGGCCACCGCCGAGGGCGGCGCGTCGATGTCGTGGCAGCCGGCCTCCAATGGACGCCTCGCGTCGGGCGTCGCGCTCGTTCCCGAGATGCTCGAGCTCGGCATCCGTGTCGGGATGGGCCTCGACGACCAGGCCTGCACCGACCTCGCCGACCCGTGGGGCAACATGCGTGCGGGGATCTTCATGCAGCGCGCCCGCACCAAGGATCCGCTGTCGATGACGCCCGAGACGGTGCTGCGCCTGCACACCCTCGGTGGCGCCGAGATCTTGGGCGTCGCCGACCGGGTCGGCAGCCTCGAGGTCGGCAAGTTCGCCGACTTCGTTGTCGTCGACCCACGGATGCCGGATGTCGGACCACTCTGGCACCCGGTGCGCACCTACGTGCTGTCGATGAGCCTGCGCAACCTGAAGCAGGTCTACGTCGGCGGGGCGCTCGCGAGCGAGAACGGTGTCTCGACCAACCCCCTGGCTGCCGAGGCGTCAGCCCGCGTGCACACCGACCTGCCGGCGCGCGCAGCGCAGTTCGGCCACCCGCGCTGAGTCACGCGCGCTGGGCCGACGCACAGGGGACGCACATCGTCGCCGTCGGCCTGACCTCGAGCCGCGCCGCCGGAATCGGCTGCCCGCACCTGACGCAGATGCCATAGGTGCCCGCGTCCACGCGCGCCAGCGCATCGACCACCGCCGCGTGGTCGCGCAGGGCCGCATCCCGAAGCGCCTCGACCCGCTGCCACTCGCCCGAGAGCGTCGAGCCTTCGGGGTCGTGCTCGTCATCGGCAGTCGCGGCAGCGCGGTCGGCGCGCAGCGATGCGGCGTCAGCGTCCAGCCGCGCGAGCTGATCATCCAGCCCGCGCAGGCGCTCGGTCAGCACGGTGCGGTTCACGTCCCGAGGCTACGCCCCGCCACCGACGTCCGGGCCGGCGTTCTGCTCGAGACGGCTGTCGCAATCTCGAAGAAACACCCGGATGATAGGCAGGAGTCCGGGAGGTGAGCATGCGAGAGATTCTTGATCCGGCCGCGGCCTGGGTCGCCGAGGAGCGTCAGTTCGCGCTCGCGGTGCTCGTCTCGGCGCAGGCGAGCTCGCCGCGCGAACTCGGCGCGGCGATGATCGTGGATGCCGACGGCGTCGTCTTCGGCAATGTTTCGGCCGGCTGCGTCGACGGTGACGTGCACGATCTGTGCCTCCAGGCGATCGAGTCCGGCGAATCGACCCGCGTTCGCTACGGCATCTCCGATGAGACCGCGTTCGAGGCGGGCCTTAGCTGCGGCGGCGTCATCGACGTGCTCGTCCTCCCTGTCCTCCGCGGCACGTCGGCCGCGGCAGCGATCGCCGACCTCCGCGCCGCGATCCTTCGTCGCGAACCGTGCGCGCTCGGCGTCGTCACTGCCGGGCGCAGCCGCGGCACCCTCGTCCTCGCTCGAGAGGGCGCGGATGCCGAGACCGACGTCCCCGCGACGGCCGATCCCGGCATCCGCTCCGCACTCACCGCTGACCTCGAGCGCCTCCGCACCGATGCCCACGCGCTCACGCTGCGCTACGGAACCGACGTCGACGCGATGGAGGTGCTCGGCCTGCCGTTTCCCCACGCGCCGCGCCTGATCATCATCGGTGCCGTCGAGTTCTCGGTCGCTCTGAGCAGGCTCGGGGCGGCATCCGGATTCGAGGTCACGGTCTGCGACCCGCGGGAGGCCTTCGCTTCGCCCGCGCGTTTCCCCGACGCCCACGAGGTCGTGCACGAATGGCCGCACGACTACCTCGCGCGCACGCCGATCGATGCGCGCACCGCGATCTGCGTGCTCACGCATGATCCTCGGTTCGACGTCCCCGCGCTCGCTGTCGCGCTGCGCAGCCCGGCTGGGTATGTGGGTGCGATGGGCAGCAGGCGCACGCACGACGACCGAGCTCGCCGACTCGCCGACGCGGGGCTGACGGATGCCGAAACCCAGCGACTCCGCTCGCCGATCGGCCTGGCACTCGGGGGTCGCACCCCTGAGGAGACCGCGCTGTCGATCCTGGCCGAGATCGTCATGGTGCGGTCGGGGGGACGCGGCGGTGCTCTGCGAGACACCACCGGTCCGGTGCATCCCGCAGTGTCGACCCCTCGCGAGCTGACGGTGCAGCCGGGCGCAGAAGAGGGCATCTCCTGTGCCCCCGGCGCCGGCGTTCCGCGCTGACCGCGCCGCCCGCTTTGCGGGATCCGACGCTCGTCGCATCCGACATTCGGTAACGCAGACGAAACAGTCCGGCGAGTGTTCATGAAATCTACATCTCATAGCGTCGGACTCGACGACCCGACGAGTCCCGCAGTCGCGCGTCACCGAGTGTCCCATTCACCCGCGATCAGGAGACGCAGCAAACATGACATCTCTTTCCTCTCGAATCGTGCGCCGGTCAGCCATGGCCGTCGCAGCCGTCGCCGTGTCGGCGCTCGCCCTGAGCGCCTGCGCCAGCGGTGGCGAGTCCACCCCGGCTGAGTCCACCAGCGGCGACGCTGCGGAGGGCTTCGGCACGCTTGCCGTTCAGCTCAGCTGGATCAAGAATGAAGAGTTCGCCGGCGACTTCTTCGCCATGGAGAACGGCTACTACACCGAGGCCGGGTTCGACGAGGTCACCCTCACGCCTGGTCCGACGACTGGTGCCGCCGAGCTCATCTCGGGCACGGCTGACATCGCCTTCTCGGACGCGGTCTCGATCGGCTCAGTCGTGGCAGCCGAGGGCGCCCCGCTGAAGATCATCGGCGCGGTCTACCAGAAGAACCCGTTCACGATCCTCTCGCTGGCTGACGGCGGCAACATCACCACGCCCGAAGACCTCAAGGGCAAGAAGATCGGTGTTCAGGACTCCAACACCGCGCTGTTCAAGGCTCTGCTCGCCGCCAACGGCATCGACGAGTCCGAACTCGAGATCGTGCCCGTGCAGTACGACCCGGCACCGCTGACCAACGGCGAGGTCGATGGCTTCATGGCGTACCTGACCAACGAGTCGATCACCGTCGCCGCAGCCGGCTTCGAGGTCGCCAACCTGCCGTTCGCCGACAACGGTCTGCCGTTCGTTGCCGAGACCATTACGACGACTGACGACATGATCGCCAACGACCGCGAGAAGCTCAAGGCGTACCTGGTCGCTGAGATCAAGGGCTGGACCGATGCGGTCAACGACCCCGAAGAGGGCGCTCGCCTGGCATACGAGATCTACGGAGCAGACCTCGACCTGATCCCCGAGAACTCGATCGCTGGGTCCATCGCTCAGTCCGAGGAGCTCGTCGTCTCGGCTGACACCGAGGAGTTCGGCCTCTTCTGGATCACTCCGGAACTGCAGGAAGCGACCATCGCGAGCCTCGCCGGTGCCGGTATCACCCTCACCGCAGCCGACCTGTTCGACCTGTCGCTGCTCGAAGAGGTCTACGCCGAGAACCCCGACCTGGTCGCCTACGCGGGCTGATCAGAAACACGCAAGGAGAATCCATCGTGACCGAACCCACCGCATCCGGTTCAGTACTCACGACGGGCTCTGCAACGACCGGTGCCCAGGGCGAGTCCCTGGGCACCGGCCTGCAGATCTCCGGACTGAACAAGGTCTTCACCACCGGAAGAAAGACCGTCACGGCGCTCCAAGACGCCAACCTACACACCGAGCAGGGCACCTTCCTGTCCCTCCTCGGACCCTCAGGATGCGGAAAGTCGACGATCCTGCGCATCCTCGCCGGTCTCGAGCAGCCCACCAGCGGCACGACCCGCGTGGACGGGAAGAGCCCGAAAGAGTTGCGCAAAGAGAACAAGCTCGGCATCGCCTTCCAGGACTCGGCACTGCTTCCCTGGCGCAGCGTGGTCTCCAACATCCGTCTCCCCTTCGAGATCGCTGGCGCGTCGGTCGACAAGGCGTATGTCGACGAGATGATCGCCCTCGTGGGACTCAAGGGCTTCGAGAAAGCCAAGCCTGCGCAGTTGTCGGGTGGCATGCGGCAGCGTGTGTCCATCGCGCGATCGCTGATCATGAAGCCCGAGGTGCTGCTCTTCGACGAGCCCTTCGGCGCGCTGGACGACATGACGCGCCAGAAGCTCAACCTCGAGCTCCTGCGCATCTGGACTGAGAAGCCCGCGACGACACTGCTGGTGACGCACGGCATCTCGGAGGCGATCTTCCTCTCTGACCAGGTGGCAGTCATGAGCCCGCGCCCGGGCCGGATCAAGGAGGTCATGACGATCGACCTCCCGCGCCCCCGTACCCCCGAGATGATGCGCACCCCCGAATTCCACGCCTACGTCGACCAGGCATCCGAGCTGCTGTTCGGTGTCGGAGGAGCAGCGGCGGATGACCACTGAGAGCCCCACGCGCGGTCGCGCGATCGAGTGGGAAGACTTCCGTCTCCCGCCGTGGCTGATCGGTGTCATCGGCGGTATCGGCATCATCCTGCTGTGGTGGATCCTCGCTGCCACCGTGTTCTCCAATGTCGGTCCCTCGGGTGCCAGCGCGATTCCCACCCCGTTCCAGGTCGTTCAGATCATGGTCGAGACGGGCCCGCAGTACTACATCAACAACTTCGCCGTCACTCTCGCTGAGGCCGGTATCGGCTACCTGTGGGGGAACGGCCTGGCGCTTCTGCTTTCGGGGTTCGTGCTCCTCGTACCGCGCCTGGAGGGGGTCGCCATGCAGCTCGCGATCCTCACCTACTGCATCCCGATCGTTGCCATCGGCATGCTCGCGGTCATCGTCATCACCCCTCCCAAGGTCGGTGAGCCCAGTGGCACAGCTATCGTGCTGGCCGCGCTGTCGGTGTTCTTCACGACGGTCGTCGGCGCGCTTCTCGGCCTCAAATCAGCTGACAAGTCGAGCCTTGACCTGGTCACGGTCTACGGCGGATCGAAGTTCACACAGCTCATCAAGGTGCGGCTGATCGCGGCCCTTCCCGCGACGCTCAGCGCGCTGCAGATCGCTGTTCCCGCTGCCTTCCTCGGTGCCGTCCTCGGTGAGTTCTTCGGCAAGATCGAGGTCGGGGTGGGGCTCGCGATGATCCTCGCGCAGCAGGCGTCGAACGGGCCACAGGTATGGGCGCTGGCGCTTCTGAGCGGGGGCGTCGCGCTTCTCGGTTTCGCGCTCGTCGGGTGGATCGCCAAGGCGATCGCCCCCTGGTCGAAGGGACGTTGACGATGGCGCAGATCACGCTCACCGGAGCCACCGACATCCAGGCGGAAACAGCGAAGCTCACCGCCAAGCTGCGCACCCAATCCACCCGCGCCGTACTGCGTGCGCTCGGCTGGTCGACGCTCACCCTCGTGCTCACCATCGTCGCCGTTCTGGTGATCTGGGTGGGCCTGCTGTGGGCTCTTCAGCTCTCGCCCCTGATCGCCAAGGGGCCTATCGACGTCTGGAACTGGCTGTTCACCGTTCCGGCTGCCGAGGCCAACCGCACGATGTTGCTGGGGAACCTCATGGTCACGCTGGGCGACGCCGCGATCGGCTTCGTCGCAGGCCTCGTCGTCGCTCTCCTTGCCGCCCTCGCGTTCGAGCTGAACAAGGGCATCGAACACGCCCTCATGCCGGTGGCGATGCTCCTGCGTTCGGTGCCGCTGATCGCGATGGCTCCGGTCATCATCCTGATCTTCGGTCGCGACTTCTGGACGGTAGCCGTCATCGGTGGCATCGTCGTTCTCTTCCCGGCTCTCGTGAACATTTCGTTCGGACTCAAGTCCGCGCCGCCGATGATGAACGACCTCGTGGATGTCTACGGCGGCGGAGCGTTGACGAAGCTTCGCAAGGTGGCGTTCCCCTCCTCACTTCCCGCCTTCTTCGCCGCGGTGCGCATCTCGGTTCCCGGTGCCATCACCGGAGCCCTGCTCGCAGAATGGCTCGCGGTCGGCGGCGGAATCGGTGGCTCGATCGGCGGATTCGTCCCGCAGGCGCAATTCGCGGCACTGTGGGCATCGGTTGTGGCGGTCACCGGCGCATCCCTGGTGCTCTACAACCTCATCCAGATCGTCGAAGATGTCGTGCTGGCGCGTATGGCGATGCATCCGCAGAAGGGCGTTTGAGCGCACCATGGCACCGTCTGAGCTGGCGAGCTTTGCCCGCGGGCTTCCCAAGGCCGAGCTGCACCTGCACCTGGAGGGCACACTCGAGCCCGACATGATGTTCGCGCTCGCGCAGCGCAACGGGCTGACCCTGCCCTACAGCGATGTCGCAGCGGTGAAGGCTGCCTATGACTTCACTGACCTGACGAGCTTTCTGGCGGTCTACTACCCGGCGATGGGTGTGCTCCAGACCGCGGATGACTTCCATGACCTTGCCTGGGCGTACCTGCTTCGGGCGAAGGAGCAGGGCGTCGTGCACGCCGAGCTGTTCTTCGATCCGCAGGCGCACACCGGTCGCGGCATCCCGTTCGCGACCGTGATCGGCGGCTATCGCCGCGCGGTCGTGCGGGCTCAGGCCGAGCTCGGGATCTCGGCCGAGCTGATCCTGTGCTTCCTGCGGGACCTCTCGGCCGAGCACGCGATGTCGACGCTGCTCGAGGCACTGCCGTACCGTCACTGGATCGTCGGCGTGGGCCTTGACTCCGATGAGCGCGACAACCCGCCCGCGAAGTTCGCCGCGGTCTTTGAGAGGGCGCGCGCTGAGGGGTTCCTGGTCACGATGCACTGCGACATCGACCAGCCCGGGTCTATCGACCACATCCGTCAGGCGCTCGAGTTCGGCGTCGACCGGATCGACCACGGCACCAACATCGTCGAAGATCCCGACCTCGTCGCTCTCGTGGTCGAACGCGGGATCGGGCTGACCTGCTGCCCGGTGTCCAACTCTTTCGTCACCGAGCAGATGAAATCCGACGAGATCATCTCGCTGCTGCGCGCAGGCGTCCGCGTGACCATCAACTCCGACGACCCGGCCTACTTCGGCGGTTACGTCGGTGACAACTACGTGGCGCTCGCCGAGCAGGCGGGGCTCTCGGCATCCGATCTGGTCGAGCTTGCCCGCAACTCGTTCCACGCCTCGTGGCTCACCCCCGCGCGCCGAGCCGCCTACCTCGAGCTGGTGGACGAGTACGCGATCGCGGCCGGGGTACGCTCGGCCGCATGAGCGTGCCCGACGGTCTCGACGAGCGTGCCGCAGGCGCTCGCCTGGGAAGACACATCCGGATGCTGCGCAAGACCCGCGGGCTGACCCTCGTGCAACTGGCCGAGCGCACGGAGCTCTCGCATCCGTTCCTCAGCCAGCTCGAGCGCGGGCTCGCGCAGCCGAGCCTGGGGTCCCTGCGCCGTATCGCGATCGCGCTCGAGACCAGTCCCATCGAGCTCATCGCCGCCGCTGACGCACCGGAGGAGTCCGGATCATTCGTCGAGGTCAGCCGCCCCGGCGAGGGGGAGATCCCCGACGGTTTCGCCTCGGGAACGGCACGGATGCTGGCGCAGCGCGCGCGCACGTTCCACCCGATGGAGGTCGTGTCAGACAGCCTCGAGCCGGGTGAGCGATTCGTCCACGCCGAAGACGAGTTTCTGTATGTGATCGAAGGCCAGGTGCGCATCGAACTCGGCGATCAGACGTGCGATCTCGAGCCGGGGGCATCGGTCTACTACACCGGCGGCACCACCCACCGGTGGTGGTCGGCCGACGGGAAGCCGTGTCGACTGCTCGTCGTGAAACAGGTTCCGGGGCGATCCCCGCCTCGCGCTTCCGGAGAGGTGACCGCGTGATCTCGTACGCCGACTATCTGCGCCTGCTGCCCAAGACCGAGTTGCACTGCCACTTCGCGTCGACGATGAGCGCCGAACTGTTCATCGAACTGGCAGCCAAGCACGGAGTCGAGCTGCCGACCACCGACCCTGACGAGCTGTTCGACTTCGCTCACCTGGTCGACTTTCTGGTCGCATTCCGTTTCGCGCATGATGTGCTGCGCGATCCCGAAGACTTCGAGCGTGTCGCCTATGCCGGTGTCGCCGAAGCCGTCGCCGACGGCAATCTGCGCTATCGCGAGTACTACGTCAACCCGCAGTACTTCGCCGACCGGGGCCTCGACTACACCGACGTAATCGACCCGATCATCGCGGGACTTGCCCGGGCCGAGAAGGACTTCGGCGTCGGGTTCCGGGTCGTTGTCGCGATCAATCGGCGAGCTGACGCGGCATCCGCTGTCGACCTCGTGCGCGAGATGATCGCGCATCCGCGCCCCGAGGTGGTGGGGCTCGGTCAGGACGATCTGACCCCCGAGAACACGGAAGATCCGGGACGGTTCGTCGAGGCTTACGAACTGGCTCGCGAGCACGGCTTTCTGTTGACGGCGCACGTCGGTGAGACCGACCATGCGACCCCGGATGCCGTCCGCGTCGCCATCGAAGAACTGGGCTGCGACCGGCTCGACCATGGGTATCGCATTGTGGACGACCCGGAGATCGTCGCGCTGGCCCGCGACCGCGGTATCGGGTTCGCTGCGACGCCGCTGTCGACGACGATCTGCTCGGGGTGGACGATCGACACCGATCACCGCATCCGTCGCATGATCGATGCGGGGCTCGCGGTGAACGTCTCGACCGACGACGCGATGTTCTTTCGCACCGACATCGGCCGGGAGTACACCGAGGGGCTCCGCCTCATGGGGGTGACGGCAGACGAAGCCAAGCAGATCGCCCTCAACGGCATCGATGCGGCCTTCTGCGACGACGCTCAGAAGGCGCGGTTGCGGGCGGACTTCCGCGCTGCCTTCCGGGCGCTGGATGCCGCTCTGGAACCTTAGGCAGCCCAGCGGATAGACGAGGCCTGGTCGTTCATGGCGCTTCCGACATACGACGAGTTCGTGTAGTAGCCGTAGGACGATCCGCCGTAGTTCGTGTTCGCGAAGATGGCTGTCCGGCAGTTTGAGTACGACCGGAACGATGAGATCCGGTTGTCCCAGCCGATCGAGCCGAGGTTCGTGTAGCCGTGTGAGTACCCGTAGCATCCGTTTTGGCTGACGCTGGCGACGTACGAGGCACCGTCGTAGCCGGAGTTCTCGTAGAAGATCCCGATGACGGTGCTCGCGAGAGCGACGACCCCCGCGCGGGCATCGCGCGTGGCCTGAAGCTTGACATCCGATCCCACCGCGCCGTCGGGAGTCGAGATCGCGATGCCGTAGGCGTCGTAGACGGCATTCGCGAGGTCGGCGGATGCCGCGACACACAGCGATCGTCCGGTGTCGAGCTCTTGCCAGCAGCTCTGGGTGCGGTCGGGGGTGCCGGCGCTGGCGGCAGATGCGGTGAGGGCTACGCTGCCTAACACGAACAGGGCGGTGGCGACGGCGCCAAGTGACTTTCTCATGTCGGTGGCTCTTTCTCGGGTGCGACGGATGATGGAGCCAGGTTCCCAGGAATTGCGGTCGGCGCACCAGAGCGCTTTTCGCTGTTGAGGCCGGACCTCTCCCGCACCACCAGCGAATGGGAACCCGCCGCGGGGGAGAATAGGACGCGTTTGATCGGTGCGCATCGTCGGAAGGAGCCTCGAGTGGTCGATTCCGCACAGGCCTTCCCCAGTGCGTGGGGACGCTGGTCGGGCGACTACCCCCGTGACGACACCGCCCTCCTCGACCGGCTGCGAGCCGGCGACGATTCAGCGCTGAGTGCGCTGCACGAACGGCATGTGCGCGTGGTGCACGGCGTCGTCACCGACCTCGTTGCGGCACAGCCCGACGCCGAGGAGGTGACCCACGACGCGTTCTTGACGCTCTGGCGCAAGAGCCGGCGGATCACGTTCGTCGGCGCCTCATGCTTGCCATGGCTGGTGGTGACAGCCGATACTCGTGCCAGGGAACTCGCGCACCCTGACCGGTCTAGCCGGAGACACCGCGCCGCCGTCGACACGCTAGATCGCGCGGGTGAGCTCGCCGATTCTCGGGGGTCGGATGGATGGCGGGAAGTTCAGCGGATCGTCGCGACGCTGAGCTGGCCCGATCGGGAGGTATTTCGGCTCTGCGCCGTCGACGGGCTCAGCTATCGACAGGCCGTACGGCGGGTGTCGGACTCTGTGGGGGATCGGAGGGGGCGATGACGGCAACGGGGCCGGACTTCGACCGGATGCGGACAGTGCTCATGCACGACGTCCAGCGTCTTCGTGTGCGGTCCCGCGTCCGCAAGAAGGTCGGCGTCTTCGTGGGAGCCGGTGTGCTCGTTGCCGCGACCACCGCGGGGACGCTGCTCGCCCTGGCTTCAACGGAGTTGCGTCAGAACTCGGCATCCTGCTTCGAGGCGGCATCCCTCGACAGCGTCGTGCAACAGGTGGGCGACCCCTCGGCTGCGGGGGAAGATCGGGTCTCTCGGGCGATCGACCTCTGCGCATCCGTCTGGAGCATCGGCCTCATCGGTGCCGGGCTCGACGGGCCCCCACCGAACGACGGGCAGACCTACCCGGTGCCAGACCTGTTCGTCTGCGTACAGCGGGATGACACGCTAGCGGTGTTTCCCGAGACCGCGGGTGTGACCTGCGACGACCTCGGACTTCGGGCGGCCGACTGACTCGACCGAGCGCGCGTCAGGACTTGGATCCGGTGAGTGCGAGTGCGCCGCCGAGTCCGATCATCATGACGCCGCCGGTTGCGGAGAGGGTCGAGATGCGCCGGGGAGAGCGGGCGAACCACGCGCGTGCTGTGCCGGCCGCGAGCGCCCAGATGCTGTCGGATGCCAGCGCGATCGCCTCGAACACGAGGCCGAGTAGAAGAAGCTGCAGCCAGACCGGGCCCGCCGTCGGATCGACGAACTGCGGGAGCACGGCGACGAAGAACGCAATCGTCTTCGGGTTGGTGAGTCCGACGATGAACCCTTCGGCGAGAAGGCGGCGGGCCCGGGTCGGCCGCTGCTGGATGCCGGGGATGTGCGCGTGCCGATGGCGGATTGCCTGGATGCCGAGGTAGACGAGGTAGAGAGCGCCGGCGATCTTGATCACGGTGAACGCCACGACCGAGGAAGCGACGATCGCCCCAACACCGAACGCGACGGCGATGACCGCGGGGACCGTGCCGAGTGCATTGCCGACGACGCTCAGCACGCCCGCGCGGCGGCCGAGCGCAATCGCGCGGCCGATGACGAACAACACGCTGGGGCCGGGGATCACGATGATCACGAACGACGTGAGCATGAACGCCAGCAGGTTCTCGATCGGGATCATGAACGAACGTTAGCGCGTCGGTGTTTCGGGCGGAGTACGCTCGCGCCAAGGCGGTGCGAGGCCGGAGGGGGCAGGATGTCGGCATCCGACGAGCGGGAGCAGCTGGCGGCGCGGATCCGCGGGATGATCACGGATGTCGACGTCCGCGAGATGCGCATGTTCGGGGGCGTCGGATTCATGGTGCGTGAGGCGCTCGCGATCGTCGCGGAGCGCGGCGGCAGCGCGTTGGTGCGGACCGACCCGGTGAAGCGAGACGAGCGCCTGGCGCGCGGTGCGATCCCCGCCACGATGGGCAACGGGCGGCTCATGGGCGATGCCTGGCTCCGGGTTCCTGCCGAGCGGTTAGCCGACGACGCCGAGCTCGCGGACTGGGTTGCCATCGGCATCCATGCGGGCGATGTCTTGCGCGGCGAGGCCTAGCGCGAGTCGGGTTTCATTCGGTCGCGCGCTATTGCGGGTGCGGATGCAGGGTGCTCGCGTTTTGGCGCGACCGAAGTGGCTCCGCGGGATGTCGGATGCCGCTGCAACGGTGGATGCACGATGACTCCTCTGTCGCACTCCTTCGACTGGCGCGGCCGCAGTGTCGCCTGGGATCGGCTCGGCGACGGGCCTCCGCTCGTTCTTCTCCATGGCACGCCGTGGTCGTCAGAGCTCTGGCGTCCGGTCGCACGCGTGCTGGCGCGAACCCACACCGTCTACCTCTGGGACATGCCCGGATACGGGCAGTCGTCGATGCATCCTGACCATGCTGTGGACATCGGCGTGCAGGCCGAGCTGTTCGCGGCGCTGCTCGAACACTGGGGTCTCGAGCGACCGTGCGTGATTGCGCACGACATCGGTGGCGCTGTCGCGCTGCGGGCCCGGCTGTGCCACGGAGCGCGCTACGCCGCCCTTGCGCTTGTGGATGTCGTCGCCCTCGCGCCGTGGGGGTCGCCGTTCTTCCGTCTTGTGCGCGAGCACGCAGAGGTCTTCGAGCAGATCCCTCCCGCCATCCATCGCGGCATGGTCGAGACCTACATCCGTGGTGCGAGTGCTCGGGGGTTGCGGGACGACGACCTCGCGATGCTCGTCGAGCCGTGGACGAGTGAGGCGGGACAGGCTGCGTTCGTACGGCAGATCGCGCAGGCATCCGAACGCTTCACCGACGACATCGAGCCGCGCTACGGTGAGATCGACGAGCCGGTGCACATCGTGTGGGGGACGGCTGATGCTTGGATTCCCATCGATCGCGCACATCGCCTCCAGCGGGCCATCCCCCACGCCTCCCTCACCCTGATCGAAGGCGCCGGTCACCTCGTGCACCTGGATGCTCTGGCTGAGCTCGCCGGCGACCTCGTGCGCTGGGCTACCGCTACTCGTTGAGTCGCGCCGTTCTGCGGGAAATCATGGCTGCAACCCGCACGATGGCGCGACTGAGTCGGGTGGCGCACCGTTCGGTCGCGCCGATTTGTGGGTGAGGATGCCGGGTGCCCGCGTTTCGGCGCGACCGAACGGTGGAATCAGTCCGCGGCGATGAGTTCGGCGGCGCGCTCGGCGATCGCGACGGTCGGTGCCTGCGTGTTCGCGGTCGGGATGATCGGCATGACCGAGGCATCCGCGACCCACAGCCCCTCGAGCCCTCGCACCCGCAGCCCCGGGTCGACCACGGCGAGCTCGTCAGTGCCGATGCGCGCGGTGCCGACGCCGTGGAAGAAGCTCCCGACGTTCTCGCGCACGAACTGCACGCGCTCGGCGCGGTCAGTCATCGACGGCGGAGGCGTCAGCGGTTCCGGATGCAGGTCGGCATACGCGGGACCCGCGACGAGCTCTTGCGCGACATCCATCGCCTCGACCATCGCGACGAGATCCTTCGGGTCGGCGAGGTAATTCGGCTGGAACTCCGGCTGCACCGTCGGATCGGCCGAGCGCACCCGCATCCACCCGACCGAACGTGACCCGTAGAGCCCGGGAACGAGCGCGAACAAGCGATCGCCGGCGAGGTCGTAGCGCGCGTGCAGGGCCTCGTCGCCGCGCGAGCCATGCGCGATGACCGTGTGCAGGTCGGGGCCGCGCTCGGCGTAGGAGCTGCGCCAATTGAGCATCGTTCCGCCGCCGTTGCCGATGACCGGTCCGAGCCCCTCGCGGGCGCGGAAGTTCACGCCGAGCACGAGCGGATGGTCTTGGAAGTTCTCGCCCACACCGGGCAGGGCGTGCCGGGGACGGATGCCGACACCCGCCAACCGGTCGGGATCACCGATCCCCGACAGCTGCAGCAGGCGCGGGGTGTCCATGGCGCCGGCGGCCAGCACGATGCGGTCCGCGGTTGTGGCTACTTCACGTCCGCCGATGAGGTGCGTGACGCCGGTCGCGCGGGAGCCGGCGAGTTCGATCCGGTGCACGGGACTGTCGACGAGGACGTCGAGGTTCGGCCGCGCCAGCGCGGGTTCGAGGTAGGCGCGGGCGGTGCTCCAGCGCTCGAACGATCCGTCGGGGCCCTCGACGGCGTTGTAGTCGGCGAACACGGCGCCTTCGTTCGAGGGGCCGTTGGCGTCATCCAGCACGGGAAGTCCGCGGGCGGCCGCGGCATCCAGCAGTGCCGTCGCGATCGGATGCACGCGCGACAGCGGCGCGACCCGCACCGGTCCGTCCAGGCCGCGGTAGGCGGGGTCGCCGCCGGGCCGGGCCTCGGAGCGGCGGAAGTAGGGGAGCAGGTCGTCGTAGCCCCAGCCGGTGGCGCCGGCATCCGCCCACGCGTCGTAGTCGGCGCGGGCGCCGCGGTACCAGAGCATCGCGTTGGTCGACGAGCTGCCGCCGAGCACGCGCCCCCGGGGCATTGCGATCGAGCGCCCCAGCACGTGCGGGGTCGGGGCCGACCGGTAGCCGTAGTCGAGACGGCCGCCGATGAGGGAGTCCCAGTGCGCGGCATCCAGGATCTCGCGGAGCCCGCGGTGGTCGGGACCCGCCTCGATCAGCAGCACCCGCGCGTCGGGATTCTCGCTGAGCCGCGCAGCCAGCACGCAGCCGGCCGCGCCGGCCCCGACCACCACGTAGTCATAGTGCGCCTCGGGCGCCTGCACCACCGTCATCCGTCGCGCTCCGGGTCAGTTGTGCTCGCTGGGGCCCATGATCGTGATGCCCTCGATCTTCTCGACGTGGCGCACGAAGATGTACTTGTCTTCGCGGCCGTCCGAGTGCTTGCGCTTGATGCCGGGCTGCAGGATGCCGTCGGTCTTGGCCACGACGATGTAGGGCTCGGTCGCGGCGAGGCCTGCGGCGCAGTGCTCGTCGAACTCCTCGAGCGTGTGCGCCGTGAACGCCTTCTCGACCCCGGCGCCGCGGGCGATCGCGGCGAGGTCGACGCGTCCCTTTGCGGTGTGGGTCGCCGGTCCGCCGATCGACTGGTACTGCTCGTTGTCCCACACGACGATGAACAGGTTCTCGGGTTGTTCGTTGCCGAGGGTCGCGAGGATGCCGAGGTTGAACAGCAGTCCGCCATCCGTGTCGAGCGAGACGATCTGGCGGTGGGGCAGGCCGACGGCCAGGCCGAAGGCTTCACCGCTGACGCATCCGAGCTGCTGCTGGAACAGGCTCGCCTCGCGCATGTGCGGGGCGGCGTTGTACCACTCGTCCACGGCGCCGCCGAGGGACAGGATGACGAGAGCGTCGTCGGTGAGGCGCTTGCCGAGAAGCTCCATGGCCTCGAATCTGCTGTAGCTCATCGGACGAGCCCCCCTCCCAGGACGATGGCGGCGTGGTAGTACGACGAATAGGCCGTTTCGTAGGCATCCACGACCGCCTGCTCGATCTCGTCGACGTCGCGCACGATGCGGTACGGGGTGCGGAGGGCTCCCAGCAGCGGCTCCATCGTGATGCCGTGCGGGATCGCCCACCAGTTGTTCTCGCCCAACTCGCCCCGGTAGCTCATGATCATGACGACCGGGATGCCGGCGCCGAGGCCCAGGCGAGCGAGGTGCTCGGTCGCGGCGCGCAGTCCCGAGTTCTCCATGACGAGCACGGCGCGCTTGCCCGAGAGGAACACGCCGCCGGCGATCGCGGCGCCCTCGCCCTCGTTGGTCACGGGGATCGTACGGATGTCGGGATCGGCATCCAGCGCGGGGTACAGCTCTTTGAGCAGGGAGTCGGGCAGGTAGGTCGCGACGCTTACGCCGGCTCGCTTGAGGCCGCGGATCACCGCCTCGACGGCGTCGGCTTTCATACGTGGTGTCCTTCGGGTTGGGGTTGACGTCTCGGCGGGATGGAGTTTCTGCAGTCCCCCTTCGCTTGCCGCAACACGCCGTGTGCGCGTGAGGTGCGGGGCGTTTTGGGGCAAACCACGGTGGGGTGTCTGGTCGGGGATCTCGGTGGCTGCCCTTCATTTGCCGCAACACGCCGTGTGCCGTCAGGGCATAGGACGTTTTGCGGCAAACGAACGCGGGTCATGTCGCGGCGGCGAGTGATGCGAGCGCGCTCGCGGTGAGGCGGTGCGCGCGGTGGGTGGGGGCAAGGCGCGGGGAGCCCGAGAGGCGTTCGCGCAGGGTCGCGCCCTCCGGGGCTCCGGCGCGACCGCGCTCGATCAGGATCGGCAGCACGAGCTCGATGAACGCCTCGTACGACGCCGGGCCGCCGAAGGTCGGTTCGAGCATGATGCCGTCGATGCCGGATCCGTCGACGATCGCGATGATCTCGTCGGCGACCTGCTCGGGCGATCCGGTGATCTGGAATCCGCGAATCGCCTTCGTGCGGAACTGGTCGAGCACCGCCCGCACCCGGATGTCGGGATCGGTGCGCGCGTACCGGTTGATGAGGGTCTGCCCGAGGTCGGTGTGAAGGTCGGCGACGCGGGTATCGGGGTCGATGCCGGTGAGGTCGATGCCGGTGATGCCAGCGAACATGACTGCCGCGTCATCCAGCCCCAGCACTGCCTCATACTCGGCCCGAAGCGCGCGGGCCTCGGCCTCGGTCGGGGCGACGGTGACTGTCATCCCGGTGATGACCTTCACGTCTTCGGGGCGCCGGCCCTGCGCCACGGCCTGCGCGCGGATGTCGGCAACGTGAGCCGCGGCGGTCGGGATCGACTGCCCCTGGATGAAGACGGCCTCCGCGTTGCGGGCGGCATACGCTCTCCCGCGGTCGGAGGTTCCGGCCTGGAACAGCACGGGCGTGCGCTGCGGCGTCGGCGGCACCGCGAAGATGCCCTGCGCTCGCTGATAGGTGCCGTCGACCTCGACGCGGTGCAGCATGCTCGGGTCGGCATACACCCCGCGGGTGCGGTCGCGGACCTCGGCATCCTCGTCCCAGGAGTGCTCCCAGAACCGCAGGCACGTGTCGAGAAACTCGTCAGCAGCGTCATACCGCTCGTCGTGGCTGAGCTTCTGCGTCACCCCGAACAGCTCATCGGTCGTAGCCTGCGATGATCCGGTGACGACGTTCCAGCCGATGCGGCCGGCGGTGAACCGGTCGAGCGTTGCGAACCGGCGGGCCGTGCCGTAGGGCTTTTCGACCGTGGTTGGCGAGGTGACAACGAACCCGAGCTGGCTGGTCGCGTGGGCAAGCGCCGGGATCGCGAGCATCGGGTCAAGGGCCGGGAACTGGATGCCGTGAGCGGCGACTTCGTCGGGCATCCGTCCGTCGAGCGTGGCGTAGCCGTAGGTGTCGGCGAAGAAGAGGAAGTCGAAGCCGGCGGCATCCAGCATCGTCGCCAGGCCCAGCCAGTAGGAGAGGTCGTCCCAGTCGTCGCCGCGCCCGCGCGGGTCGGTCCAGGTCGGCATCCCGTTGTTGGGGTTCATCATTTCGAACGCGCCGAGCAATATGCGCTTCGGGGAATCTGCGCTCACAGCACCATCACCACTGTCTTCGTCTCCAGGTAGTTCTCGAGGCCCTGAGGGCCGTTCTCGTAGCCCCAGCCCGATTCCTTGTGGCCGCCCTTGGGGAGTTCGGGGCCGAGGAAGGAGTGGCAGTTGACCCACACGGTGCCGGCTTCGAGTTGCGCGGCGATGCGGTGGCCGTTGCTGAGGCCTTCGGTCCAGACGCTGGCGGCCAGGCCGTAGGGGGAGTCGTTGGCCCACCCCACCACCTCGTCGAGGTCGTCGAACGGGGTGACGACGGCGACGGGTCCGAAGATCTCTTCGCGCATGAGGCGCATCTGCGGGGTCACGTCGGTGAGCACGGTGGGTGTATAGAAGGTGTCGCCGTCACGGATGCCGCCGCTCACGACCCGCGCGCCCTCGGCGCGGCCCTCGTCGACGTACCCCGCGACGCGATCTGCCTGTGCCTTGCTGACCAGGGGCCCGAGGTCGGTGCCTTCCGCGAGGCCGTGTCCGAGGTGCAGGCCGCCGCCGAAGTCGGCCATCCCGGCGAGGACGTCGTCGTAGACATCCCGGTGCGCGTAGATGCGGGCGCTGGCGACGCACACCTGGCCGCCGTTGTCGAAGATGCCGCGCGAGACGCCCTCGATCGCGGCGGGCAGGTCGGCGTCGGGCATGATGATCGACGGCGACTTGCCGCCGAGTTCCAGGGTGAGTCGGGCCAGGCGCGTGCCGGCCGACTGCACGAGGCGCTTGCCGACGGCGGTCGAGCCGGTGAAGGCGATCTTGTCGACATCCGGATGCTCCGCCAAAGCCTGCCCGGCCTCGTGACCGTACCCGGTGATGATGTTGAGCACCCCGTCGGGAAGGCCCGCTTCGCGCATGAGCTGGCCGAGGTAGATCGCGGTGAGGGGAGTATTCTCGGCGGGCTTGAGCACGATCGTGCAGCCGGCGGCGAGGGCGGGGGCGAGCTTCATGGCCGTCATGATGAGCGGCGAGTTCCACGGCACGATTGCCCCGACGACGCCGACCGGTTCGCGGCGCGTGTAGGCGAAGACCTCTTTGCCGGGAGGGGTGCGCGACAGCGACGTGGGAATCGTGTCGCCGAGGATCTTCGTCGGCCAGCCCGCGTAGTAGCGGAACTGGTTGATCGCCGACGGCACCTCCCCGAACCGCGAGGTGCGCAGCGATTTGCCCTGGTCGAGCGTCTCGAGTTGGGCGAGATCGTCGAGGTGCTCGGTCATGAGGTCGGCGATGCGCCACAGCAGCGCGCCGCGGTCGGCGGGCCGCATCTCGCGCCAGGCGGACGAGCGCAGGGCGCCCTTCGCGGCGCGGACCGCTCTGTCGACATCCGGTGCTGTGCCGCGGGCCACCTCCGCGAGGGCGGATCCGGTGGCCGGGTCGATCGTGGTGAAGGTCGCGCCATCGGATGCCGGGAGCCAATCGCCGTCGATCAGCAGCTCCGTGCGCCCCGACGCCAGAAACTCCTGCACGCGCGGGTGCAGGGTGAACTCGTCAGTGTTCGTCACACCGCGATGCTATGAGGCAATCATTGATTGCTCATGGCTATCACGTTTCGTGGGTGTTTCGTGAGGTGAGGCGCTTGTGCGCTGTTTCAGCTGACGCACCTGCGGATAGCAGCCCCGCCTGGCGGGCGCGTATCGGACGTTCGCATCATGATCGTGTCCCATGCATCATCAATGCCGAAGCACTGGGTTCCGCACGCCGAATGGATCCTCGAGATTCGATGCCCTCGGGTACTCTCCTTAGAACGGCCGTGACGACCAAGCTCGGGGGGTGGACGCGCCATGTCGGACACGAGAACGACGCGACGGCTGTGGACAATCGATGAGTTCGGGGCATACGAGATCGTCGGCTTCGGATTCGCTGGATACCGCAGCTTCTGGGGGTCTAGTACGGAACCGATCGGGCCATTCGGGAAACTTCATCTGGTCGCGGGTGCGAACAACAGTGGCAAGTCCAACATCCTTCGATTTGCCGCGACGGTGCTGTCAACCTTTGATCCGGGAGCACTCACGATCGTCTTGCCGACAGGCGCAGATCTTCCGATCGGCGCAGGCGTCACTACAACGTTTCGGCTGGATCTTCTCGTCGCAGTACCCTCCGATTTTGGCTTGAGCCAGCTCGGTGAGCGGATCCCCGAGCATCTGCTGGATGTCTGGACCCCCAGATTGGAGTCGTTGCTTGCAACGTTGACGCACACGCAGACCGGCGCTCGACGCGTGCTTCGAATCCAACTCGTCGAAGGCGAACGAAGTCGTGGACAACTTGTCCCCGATCCCGACATGGTCAGGCGTGCCTGCACGGACTATTCTGCGGTGCTCCCCGGTGATACCGGAATGAACGAACTGATCACCTACATAATCGGGTACGGCCCCGGCGGCGCCGACACCGACTTCATGGCCGCATTCTGTCGCTGGGTGGTATCGCTCGTGTCCATGCCCCCCGTTGCCGAAGTGAGCGCCTTCCGGCAGATCTCGAGCGGTGAAGCCGAGAACTACAGCGGGTCCGGACTCATTCGCCGCCTCGCAGAGCTTGAGAACCCGCCGAGCCACGATGTGTACGACGCAAACACTGCAAGGTTCGATGCGATAAACAGGTTCGTCCAGAGCGTGATCGGGGACAACTCCGCCCGAATTCGAGTGACAAGCGGCCAGGACGACATCTTGGTTGTTTCCAGCGACCGCGTCCTTCCGCTCGCGAGTCTCGGAACCGGTATTCACGAGGTGGTCATCCTGGCCCTGGCAGCCACGCTCCTATCGGGACATCTGGTTTGCATGGAGGAGCCGGAGATACATATGCATCCCGTGATGCAGCGACGGCTCCTGACGTATCTCGCCGAGACCGAGAATCGCTATCTCGTGGCGACGCATTCAGCGGCACTCCTCGATCAATCGCTCGCTTCGATCTCGCACATACAGATGACCAGCGAGGGTTCGCTACTCACGGCGAGCGCGACATCGCAAGACGTCTCACATCTCGTCTCAGATCTCGGATACCGCGCGTCCGACATCGTGCAGGCGAACGCCGTTCTCTGGGTCGAAGGGCCCTCTGACCGCAATTATCTGAGGTTCTGGCTCGCTGTCGTGGACTCCGACCTCATCGAGGGGGTGCACTACTCGATCATGTTCTATGGCGGAGGGCTTCTCTCTCATCTCGCGGCGGAAGATTCGGGGGTGAAGGACTTCATCGCACTGCGGAGTCTGAACCGTAACAGTGTGATCGTGATCGACTCGGATCGCCCCAGTGCGGAGAAGGAGATCAACTCCACCAAACGACGGGTCCGACGCGAGTTCAATGACAGCGGTGGGCCCGGCTTCGCGTGGGTCACGTGGGGATACACGATCGAGAATTACGTGCCGCGCCACCTATTGGAGGCTGCCGTGAAGGCAGTGCACCCCCGGATCAAATACACGTTCCGCGCTGGACGATTCACGAACCCGCTCGCGTCGTCTCGTTTCAGCAACAAGTCCTTCACGCCTGACAAGACTGCGATCTCGGCGGCAGTTGTGGCCAATTGGCTCCCCACGGACTCGCTGCCAGACGAGTTGCTTGGCGACATCCGAAAGCTATCGAAGACTATCCGTGTGGCTAACGGTCTTGAGCCCAAGGTGTTCGCTGGACGGCCAAAGGCTAATCCGAGCGGGGAGCTCCAGTAGCGTCGCCGACAGGGGACCGCGACCTTCGACCACCTACTCAGATCGTGATTCGGTCGGGTGCGCCGACCTGCTACGGCGGCGAATCAGGGGTCCAGACACACTAGCGTGCAATGCCACTGCTCAGTGCGCGAAGGAGAGACTGTTCCCCTTCGGCCGCTCGCGCGGCGAAGCTCCGGTCGGATCCGATTCCTCACTTCGTGAGGGTCGGGAAGCCTACACGTTGTGCCCCGCTCATCCGGGTTGACGGTGGCCGACCGGCCCCACGTTGGCGGCGCTAGATCGGGGCGGCGAGGTGGTCTTGAGTGAGCCTTCTCACCGATCGGATCGGGAGAATGCTGAGGGCGTCGATCGGGACGCTCGGCGCGAGCCACGTGGCACCCGATGCGTGGACAAGCCCCGCAACTGCAGGTGCGTCAACCTCAAGGACGCACACCGGCGACTGTTGACGTCTGGCAGCGTTCAGTGCTACTTCGCATGACTCGGTGAGGTGAACCCAGTTGCGGCCTCCAGCCTTTAGCCCTGCGCGTGCCTCGAACACCGATGCAAGGTTCCGGGTCGGGGTCGCATGGAACAGGACCCGCGGGGCCCGTCGCGTCTCATACTGAATCTGAGCGGCCACAGAATGGCCATACGCGGCCCGAATCTCGTCCCCGTCAAGTTCAAATCGCGGCTCGCCCAGCGCGCCCGCGATCAAGAGGAGCTGCGCTGACGAGACCTTGTGCCCGGAGTCGCGCATGATCTGCACGAGATCATCGACATGGACCCACCCAGTTTTCGTTGCGGGGGCGTTGGCGTCGTGACGAAGATGGTATGACATCGCCCTGCTAATTCGGCGTCGATCGGCCTCGGAGAGGCGCTTCGAGTCCTCCTTTCCAACGCGGCCCGTGAGCTGATTCCAGCGTCGTGAGAGGACTGACGCAATCGAACGAATGTCTCCTGTGTTTGCGCTCTGAGCAAGCGATGAGAGCAGATCCCCGCCGTAGGCGCGGTGCGCTGAGTCCAGGTCCGGCTTGGACAGGGCTCTAACGGCGCGCGCCAGCGCGCCGCAGTCGTACCAGGCTCGCGCTTGCTCAGGTGCGATCTCGGTGCCCGATAGCCGCGTCCACGATTCTGTGTAGGCCGAAACGATTGAGGAGCGAGCTTCATAGTCGCTCGGTGGCAGGCATTGTCCGTCCTCGACGAGCTGGGCGAGTTCGTATCCGAGAGGGCGTGCGCCTTGCGACTCGAGGTCCACCGCCAGGACCCTATCGTCCGTTCCGATCAGCCAGTTAAGCGGGTGCGCATCACGACGTGGGACTTGGGGCGCGCTCTCAACGACGCGCCACCAATTGTCGAAGACGGTGGCTCTCTCTTCGTCCGAGAGTTGAAGCGACCGCAGCCACCGCCCAAACTCGACCTGCTTGAGACTTGCGCGGGTGCCTTTCAGGGATACGAGATCCCGCCCCGCGAAGTGAATGGTGGCGAGGAATGCCGCAACATCTCTGAGGATCTCGACCGAGTCGCCCGGCTCCAGCGTCAGCAAGTGCTCAAGGAGAGGGACGCCATCGGAGAAACGCCGAACCGACACAATTACCTCCGGGTGAGAGGAACTGTTCCCCACGTCGGGGATCTCTGTGAGGTGCTCGATGAGTCCGAAACGAGTGGTCAACATTTGCCGGTCAAGTTCGAGGGCTACCGCTCGGGAGTAGGCATCATCACGCGCCCTCGCTTCCGGATGGGTTCGCTTATAGACGAAGGTCTGGCCCGATATGCCGTCGGAGTCCCGCAACGTCACGACTTCACCACGACCCCCTAGCAGCACATGGGTAAGGTCGGCGCTGCTGTATGCCGCCCGCGCGGCAGCTTCAAACAGCGCGGCCGCATCGCCACGGCGAATCGCAAGCGCTATCTCCTCTGGCCCCGGTATGAATCCGCCAGCAAGTGCTCCGTGCTCTTCGACCTCCTTCGCGATCAATGTCAGAAAGCGGGGTCGTAGGTCATCGGGCTGAGACGCCTTGACAAGATCGATAAAGCCCGTTCGGCGCACTTCGTCTTTGCCCGTGAGGTGCGCCAGCAAAAACCGATCGGCAGCCTGTTCGACTTCGATGCCAGCGCGCTTCAATGGGCGGATCTTGTCTCGCGTGCTGCCATCTCGTATTTGGATCGCTTCCGTTAGCGCATCTACGGCCGATGAAACTGGAGTCGACTCGCGCCGGGCATGAATCGCCAGGAACGTCGCGAGAAGGTCCCGAAATACGAAGTCGCCACTCTTCTCCGATTGACGCAGATGGGTAGTTAGGCGGGGCAGACTCCGTTCGAACAATTGAGCAGTAGGAGTGTCGGGGCGGCGGTGGCCGAACGGGAAGAGGATTCCCCTCGTGGACAAGTCGGAACCTGGCGCGGCGAGTTCCTCCTGTATTTGATCGATTGTCGCGGTGAGGAGCACAATCGTCGCGTCCTCATAGCGATTTGTCACCCAATTGCGCCATCGATCAATGATGTGTCGGGATCGCGCGAGAAATCCCTGTACGCCGTGGGGACGGGACGCAATGCCCGCCAAACGAAGCCAGAGATGGGCTGCCATGAGCGATGTCGCGGCTTCTGACTCAGAGTTTGCATTCAGTTGCTGCGCCGCCTCGGAGATTGCCGATCGATCCTCAAAGAGGTCGTAGAGCCAAACTGACGCTTCGAGGTAGTACTCAAGCGCGCGTTCAGACCCTTGAGCGTGGGAGGCGAGCAGCATCTTCCGGGCCTCTCGCAGTTCGTGCTCGGAGATTGGTCCGAATCGCGTCGCCAGAACAGCGGCGATTCCTAGTCGCGTCTGAACCCCACGTCGTGGCTCACCTTCTGACAGCATCTGAGCTTGGCGTGTCCATTCCAGGTTGGCACGCGCGCCCTCGAGCAAACGCGCGAAGACAGCGCGGCGCTGCCAAGTAACCGCGAAGGCCGCATCTAGGAATGCTTCGCCGAGCCGGTCAGACAGACTGGTCAGTACCCGCTCCAGGCTGGTCCCCGACGAGCGGAAGTACCCGGCTACCGACCCTGAGCGGCGAGCCAACGCCGCCTCGACAGTGAGGTACGCGATGAGCGGTAGCCCTCGGCGCGCAACCGTCTCGCCTATCGCCGACGCGACGTCGAATGCTGATGAACCGGCAGCAACGATGGAATGCACTTGGGCGGCGCTGGACTTGCTTGCCCAATCCTCGAGGGACTCGCGGAGGTCAATTCCCAAGCGGGTAGCTTCTTCTTCCAGTCCGGGAAAGGAAGACCGAAGCTGCGCAAGCGCCTCCCCCGCAGGCACTACCTGTGACTGCCGCTCGTACGTCTTTGCAACCGTCGATGGCGAGGGACGCGGTTCCATAAGAGGAAGGTATCGTGCTGATTGGGCCCGCGAGGGGGATCCTCGCTAGGCGTTCTTCGCGATCATCGATCTCGCGATGCGCTGCGGATCGATCCACGGGACTTTGGCGCCGTCCGGGTCGTCAAGCACGGCGACGCGCCGGATCGGGAACCTGCAGGACCGCTCGATGTCCCGCCCGCCGATTTCGGAGCACGCGCAGGCCGAGCGTGAGCAGTACCTCGACCGCACCGAGGACGACCCGCGCGAGTAGGGACCATCGCCAATGGCGGGCGCTCGCAGTTCTACGGGGCCGGGTGACCTGCAAGCGGTCGCGAGCGTCGTCGCTCAGAGCCTACGAAGAGCGTCGCGCACTCTGCCGGATGCCTCCTCGGGGGTAACAGTCGGGAGGCACTGGTGGTCGAGTGACGCGTTCCACTCGGCTTCGGATGGAAGGTGCGCGAAGGAGACCTGGGATGCGCTCGTATACGGACCAGACCGTCTGAATACGTCGGATGCGGTCGCATCGATGTAGCCGGCCTCGGCGAGTGCCCAGAGATCGTAAAGATCTCGTGGGGCTTCCCGGTCGTTCCACGAAGACAGCTTCGACGCGACGAACGCTGCGGGGGTGAGTACTCGTAGACGCGCTGGTGGGGCGTCGCTGTAGCGCTGCTCGATATCGACGATCTCGGTGGGCCATTGCGGATAGCCCTCTGACGACAACAACTGGATCTGCACGCGCACATCCCCTACCTGCATCACGGACGGATGCGGGTGTCTCGTCTCCCTCAGCCGCGGGGTGAACGTCACTATGCCGAAGCTGCGGCGCAGTTGACGGGTGACAGCCTCCTCGATCTCGTCGGCAATTGCTGACCTGTCTCCGAGCGCGATGAGGTCGATGTCCTCTGAGAGACGCAGCTTTGTGAGGTGGGTGCGCGAGAGGGCTGTACCACCGAAGAAGACGATGTCATCGGTGCTCACGCTGCTGATGGCAGCGAGTGCGTGTGAGATCACGTGGTCCCGGGCGACCTGTTCTGAGTCAACTCCGAACGTGACCTCGATCTGCTCTCGTTCACCGTCATCGAGGACCCCGGGGACAGGCTTAGCCATTGGCCGTCTCCAGTCGCTTGCGCATGTCCCGCGCGCCGGCTGGCACGATGCGAGCGCGCGCGACGATCTCGGCAAACTCATCCGGCTTGACCAGGGGCGTGAGGTTCTCTATGGCACCCGCGACTTCTCGACCGAGTCCATCGCGATCCATGCGGCCCAGGAGGTCGAACAGGGTCTGCTCGGGTGTCGTGACGAGTCCCTCACCGAGTCCGGTGCGTTCCAGTACGAGCTCAAGGGCGTCCATATTGCGAGGAACGAACTTCACGAGCGCACCTCCCTCAAGGGTGACGGGTGCGTAGCCGCGTCGAGGCACCGCCACCGTGGCGACGCCGATAGCCCGTGGGATGGCAGCCCAGTGGCGCGCGGCGCTGACTCCCATGAGGGCGACTTCTCGCGTGCCGAATCGCGCCGTCGCAAGCGCGAGAGCGGCCGCCTCCAACGGTGGCTTCCATGTCCGACCATCGCGGCCATCAGGAACCGCCGTGTAGACCCCATGAGCTAGCCGCACCAGCGCGCCCTGCTCGACCAGCCGGTCCGTTGTTCGCCAGGTGTTCCGCGCCAGCTCGGGGACCTCCTTTAGGCGCAGGGTGCGAAGCGGTGCCCGCGCGACAGCGCGCACGATGTCAACGTCCGCGGCCATACTTCCTCCTCTTCTCATTGGAAGTATACGCCGAGCGTCTATTTACGATGAGTAAATTGGTGGCGAATCCACCCGCGGCAGGACGTAGTGGATGACCTCGCCATCCGTCTCGAACCAGTCGCCGACCTGCTCGCCGGGGCGGATGACGTACTCCTGCAGTGAGGTCTCACCGGCGTGGATGACGCGGGTGTGGGCGGTGTCGGATGCCTCCGAGACCGGCACCCACGTGGCATCCGCCGCTCTTGAGTCGGCCTCGAACTCCACCCTCGCTCCGACAATCGGCTGATCCTGCGGCGCGGGGGCGACGCAGTGCCCGAGTGAGCGGTTGATAAGCGGAGCTCGTAGAACAGCGGAGAGCGCAGTCTGCAAATAGCGAACGAGAGGAACGGAGCCGTCAACGCCCCGCTATCCTCTCGCCGTCGAAGGGAAGGGATGCTTACCAAGCTGCCGGTCGCTCGGGACATAGTTGGGGCGACCGGCGTCCTCTGTCAGTTGTGAGTAGTTTGAAGCCATGAGATGGCACCGCGCACCGCTGGTGCTGGCTGTCGTCGTGGCAATGCTTGGTTCCACCGGATGCATGCAACTGGGCGAGTACGCGATGGGGTCGGAATGCCAGGCGTTTTCTGAGAAGGTGCAGGACGCCGTCGAAGACGTCTATGGCATTGCACCGCAGATCGACAAGCTCGGCGCCGGCGAAGCGGTGGTCTGGTGCAGCTTCGACGTGGTGACCGGCAAGGACCTGCCCGCGGGCGACCAGGGACGCACGAAGGCATTGGACGCCGTCCAGACACTCCTCGACGACACCTTCGACGGCGGGGTGGAAGTCGCCCTCGTGTACGGCGACGACGATCGAGACTTCGCAGTGCTCGACACCTCGGTTGGCCCCTACTACCAGGCGTGCCGGACCGTCGCGAAAAACATCGAGCGCCTGATCGTGGGGCGATACGGCGACGACCGATACTCGACCGGGGTCCACCCACCCGACACCGACGCGGCGGACCCAGAATGCGCCTTTGACGTGATTATCTTCTCCGATCTGGAATTGCCCGCTGGCGATGCTGCTCGAGCGGAGACCGCTCTGGTCGTCCAGGCCGCGCTCCCCACCAACACGGAAGCCAATCTCATTTACGACGGCAGCCGCGACATCATCACCAAGTCATCGGTCCGAACTGAGCAGGCTGGCAGCTGACCACGGTGGGATGTTAGGGCGCGAGACACCAAGTCGCGGTCGGCGGTAGCAACTCGTTCTGCCGCGTGGATCAGATGAAGATACCCAAAAGCCGCATAACGGTCGCGAGCAGCACCTGCACCGTCTGGGCTCTTGACCGGCATCCGGAGGGTCGGCCTACCATTGCCGCATGGTCGAGCGCGGCATCCGACCCATTGTCACCGTGCCGGACGTGGTGGGGTCGCCCTTTCACGTCGGGCGCGATGTGGCGGCCGAAGCGGGCGTTGCGCTGGCGAATCCCGACCCCGACGGGCCAGCCATAGGTGAGCTGGCGTGGCCTGGGCTCTTCTACATCGTGTGGCAGCATCCGGCGCCGGGAACCCAGCTGCGCGAGTGGGACTCTGTTGCCGTGCGGATCGTCAAGCACGGCGACGCGCCCGATCGAGAGCCCGCAGACCCGCTCGATGCGCCGCCCGCCGATTCGGCGCACGCGCAGGCCGAGCGGGAGCAGTACCGCGACCTCACCGAGGACGACTTACGCAACTAGGGCGTGGAGCGTCGGCTTCGCCCGACGGCGGGGCACTTGCCTCGGGGAGAACGACGCGAATGCGATCCGAGTTTTCTCATGAATGGACCTGATGCCATTATTCGTGAGAAAACGTGGTTTTATCTCGCTACGATAAAACCGTGGAAGTGCGAGAAAACACCGCATCGGTGTCGGCGCTGCTTCGGGTGATCCCCCCGGAGCTTGAGCCAGGGTGGGATGGCCACGTCGTTCGCATCCGTCACGAGGGGCGCGAATCGGTGTTCCGGCCGCTCTGGATCGGCGAGGGCCTACCCGCTGACGCCCGGAGAGCGCGCAACGAACTCGTCCACGGTGCCCCCGAACGAACCGACGGTGTCGTGCCCGTCGTGACTGCCCGCCGGGTCAGTCCCGGGGCACGCGAGATCCTCGAAGACGCACAGCTGTCATGGGCAGACGCCAGCGGAAGGGCGCGCATCGTCGTGCCGGGGAGCATCTACATCGCGAGACTCGAACCAATCCGTGCGGATGCGGGGCGCGCCTTCAAATGGTCGGCAGCAGCCGATGCGATAGCTGAGACGCTACTCGGGTGGCGGGTGGAGTACTCCGAGCGTGCACCCATGCCGATTGAGCAGGTCGGGGTTATCGCAAAGTCCGCGGATGTGTCGTTGGCGCACACTGCTCGCGTCCTGCGGCACTTCGACGAGCAGCGATACACGGCCAAGACAGGAGCCGAACGTGGGACCTCAGCGTCACGCGAGTTTCGCGATCCGGGACGCATGCTGAGCGACTGGGCCGCGCACTACGCAGCCACGCCTCGGTCGGGAGCTGACATTGAGTTCCATGTTCCCTGGCGCGAGCCCCAGCAATCGATCGATGCGCTCACCAGTTCGCTGCACGGCCGGGATTGGGCGCTGACCGGGGAGGCGGCAGCCGATCGCGTCGCCCCATATCTCACCAGTGTCAGCACGGTCGACCTGTATGTGCCGGTGGGGCAGCTCGAGCCCGCCCGTGCGCGGCTGTCGCAGCATCCTGAGTTCAGGGAAGTGGAGTCGGGAGGGCGCATCCGCCTCTCCGCCGCCGATCCCTACGTCTTCCGACTCACACAGGAAGCGCGCGACGTGCGCACGGTCTCTCCGGTGCGGCTCTATGCGGACCTCTTGCGCGGCCGGGGGCGTTCGGCCGAAGCCGCCGAATACCTGCGGGAGACGGCCATTGGATTCTGAGCCCCGAACCCGGGAGGCGCGCGCCCGCGCAGAGGAGGCGCTCGTACGATTCGCGCTGCTCGCTGGGGATCACACCCACGAGTTCGTTGTCATCGGCGGCCTCAATCCCGAGTATCTCGCCGCCGATGCTCCCGTCTCCCACCAGGGAACAACCGATGTCGACCTGCTCTTCGCGATCGGGTTGGATCTCGCCGACGCCGAACACGACTTCTCGTGGCTCGACGCTGCGCTCGATCAAGGTGGCTTCACCTCGGGGAACGGATGGCGGTGGGACGCGACTCTCGGCGACGCGCGGGTGCGACTCGAGTTTCTCGCGGACGTCTGGGATCACACCGCAGACACCGTGTCACTGCCGGGCTCGCGGACTGCGGTCGCGACCAAGCTGGCGGGACCGGCCGCAGCGCTCATCGACCCCGAGCTGCGCGACCTGCCAGTGCCGCCATCCGTTCGCGCACAGTTTGGTATCGAGACGGATGCCGTCACCCTTCGATTCGCGAATCTCGGCGGCTACCTTCTGGCCAAGGCGGCCGCGGCGCAATCGCGGATGCTGCACAAAGACAAGTACGACCTGATGTATGTCACGCTCTACAACCCCGGTGGCGCAGCAGGTGCTGCGACTGCTGTAGCGCGCCAACTCAGTCGGGCGGGCGACGTCGCAGACCCGGATGCCATCCGCGCGGCGATGGCAAAGTTCGTCGATCCCGACGGTGCGTGGGCCGAAGTTTTCGCGGACACGATGGCGGCGACCGGCGACAGCGCCACAGAAGCGCAACTTCGGACGGATGCCGCGATCGGCGCCCAGACATTCCTTGAGGTCCTCGACGCGAGCTCGTAGGTAGCGCTCTACGCCCCGCCGGTGTAGACGAACGCGACGCGGGCGGAGCCGTCGCCTCGAAGGTGCCAGCGGTTCCGCAGCGCCCCCGGATGGGCGACGGCATCCCCGGCGCCGAGTTCCCAGATCCCGAGGCCTTCGATCTCGAGGGCGATGGCGCCTTCGATGACGTAGTGGATGACTTCGCCATCCGTCTCGAACCAGTCGCCGACCTGCTCGCCGGGGCGGATGACGTACTCCTGCAGCGAGGTCTCACCGGCGTGGATGACGCGGGTGTGGGCGGTGTCGGATGCCTCCGAGACCGGTACCCACGTGGCATCCGCCGCCCGTGAGACGTGCACGACCTCGGGGTCGGGGTCTGCGGGGAGGAGCGCGGAGGGCGAGATGTCGAGGGCGTTCGCGATGCGGTACAGGGTCAGCAGCGACGGCATCGTCTGGCCCGACTCGATCTGGCTCAGAAACGGCTGGCTGATCTCGGCGGCCGAGGCAAGCGCCCGCATCGACAGCTTCTTCTCGGTGCGCGCCTGCCGCACCTGCTTGCCGATGCCGACGCCGATCTGTGCTTCGTCGGATGCCGCACTCGGCCCGTCGGCGCTGGTGCGGGCGGGAGTGGACACCGCTCCAGGATACGGCGCTGCCCACAGCCGACCGGCGCGGCTAGTTGGAGACGAGAGAGCCCACAAGGTGGGCGATGCCGTAGTCGTAGGCGTCGTCAAGATCACCGCCGAGGCGGAAGGCCCCGGCGAGCTCCATCGTGACGAACCCGGTCGCCCACGCCGTGAGCAATCGCGCTGCGTCGAGCGCGTGGTTGGCGCCGACGGCAGCGGCGGTTGCGCGCAGCACGGGCGCGCTCGTGGCGGCGAGTTTGTCGGCATCCACCCCCGCGTTGAACAGCAGCCGGAACGCCTCGGGCCGCTCGTGCGCGAAGCGGCGAAAGACGAGCAGCAGCTCTTCGATGCCGGATGCCGCATCCAGACGCCCCGTGAGGTCGTCGGCCGCGGCGCCGCCGACGAGCCCCAAGAGCGTCTCACGATCTCGCACGCGCTTGTAGAGCGAGGGCGCCTTGACGCCGACATCCTGCGCGACGGCCTGCATTGTGACGGCGGCGACCCCGCCGGTCTCGAGCAGACGCGCTGCTGCGCTGACGATCTCGTCGAGCGATGTTCTCTCCGGTGTGGGCATCGAACCTCCATGGCTACGAACATAAGCTATCATGGCTAATGTCCGTAGCCATCCTGAAAGGTCAGTCATGAGACTCGCGCCGTCCCTGCACCGCATCGGCAACGACATCGTCGCCGCCTACCTGATCGTCACGCCCGAGGGCATCACCCTCGTCGACGCCGGCCTGCCGGGCATGTACGCCGACCTCACGCGCGAGCTGGATGCCATCGGGCGCTCCCTCGACGACATCCGCGGCATCGTGCTCACCCACGGCGACAGCGACCACGTCGGCTTCGCCGAACGCCTGCGCGCCGAGCGAGGCATCCCGGTGTTCGTGCACGCCGCCGACGCCGACCGCGCCCGCGGCGGCGACAAGCCCAAGACCCCCATGGGCCCGACCCGGATCGGCCCCCTGCTGCAGTTCGCCGCGTACGGCATCCGTAAAGGCAAGCGGCCGAAATGGCTCACCGAGGTGCGCGAGGTCACCGACGGCGACACGCTCGACCTTCCCGGCACGCCCCGCCTGATCGGGATGCCGGGACACTCGCCCGGCAGCATCGCCATCTTCTCGCCCGACGTGCGCGCCGTCTTCGTCGGCGATGCGCTCACGACCCGCCACGTACTGACCGGGCGCACCGGCTCCGTTCACCGATGACCCCGCCGAGGCGCTCGCGTCACTCGGCAGCATCGCCGACCTGGATGCCGACTGGGTACTGCCCGGACACGGCCCGGCCTTCCACGGGTCACCGTCGGCCGCCGTCGAGGCCGTGCGCGCGGCGACCCAGGCGTAGCTCACCTCGCTTGCGTCGGATGCAGACGGTTCCGTCGGGTCGCTGGGCCTGAGGCATCCGACCGAGGACGATCCCTCCGACGAAACCAAACCGGATCGCCGCCGGGCCTACTCGCCGCGGGCGTTGTATACGACGCTGTCGCTGGCGCCGTAGGTGCGGTAGACCTCGAGGGCCTCCTCGCGGCCGACATCCTGGGTCACCCGGATGCCGCGAGCCTCGAACTGCTCCGCCCAGTCGGCGACCATCGGACCCTCGTCGAATCCCGAGAGCTCCTCGAGCTCGGGACCGGAGCCGGCCACGACCAGAGACCGCACACCACTCCACATCGTCGCGCCGTAGCACTGCACGCACGGGCGCCAGTTGACAACGAGCGACAGGTTCGCGCCGTCAGCGCCGAGGTCCCAGCGGCCCAGGCGCTGCTGCGCGAGCCCGAGGGCCATGACCTCGGCGTGCCCCGATGACTTGCCGGTCGACAGCACGACGTTCACTCCCGCCGAGACGAGTTCGCCCGTGGTGTCATCCACGACGATCGCGGCGAACGGACCCCCGTTGCCCTCGCGCCAGTTGCGGTCGGCGAGGCGGTTCACGAGCGCCATGCGCTCTTCGAGCGTGGGCAGCACCGTAGGCAGCCTGTCTGCCTCGTCGACGAGCCACGCGGGCAGGGTCATGGTGAAGGATGTCGCGATCGGCATGGGTTACTCCGCTGGTTCAGGATGCTGCGCCAGGCGCCACACGCGCTGGCGGGTGAAGGGCTGGTGGAAGGGCCGGCGCCCGAGAGCCCGGGCGATGGCGTTGCCGATCGCGGGGGCGACGGGGTTGTAGGGCGACTCGCTCATCGACTTCGCTCCGAACGGACCGACAGCGTCGGACGTGTCGGCGAGGTACACCTCGGTCTCGGGAACATCGGCGAACTGCGGCACGCGATACACGCGGAACACGGGGTTCAGCACCGCACCGTCTTCGACGAGCACCTCTTCGTACAGCGCGCTGCCGACGGCCTGGGCGACGCCACCCTCGATCTGTCCGCGCAGCTGGGCCGGGTTCATCACGGTTCCGGCATCCGCCGACTGCACCGACTGCAGAATCCGCACAACTCCGGTCTCGGGCTCGACCGCGACCCTTACCGCGTGAACGTTGAACGACACCGAGCGCAGGTGCCCCTCCTCGTCACCGGTCGCGAACAGGCCGTTCTCGTCGCACTCCTCGGCCGAAGCCGCGGCGACGAGGTCGTGGAACGACACAACGCCCGCAGGGGTCGCGACCCCGGCATCCGTCAACAGCCCGGCATCTGCATCCGTGCCGGTCTGCGCGGCGGCGAGCTCGAGCATCCGTGTCCGCAGCGCCTGGCACGCGGCGGCGAGAGCCTTGCCCGCCACGGTGATCCCGGTCGAGGCGAACGCTCCGGTGTCGTGCGCGACGGCATCAGTGTCGGCGGTCCACAGCCGCAGCCGGTCGAACGGTGCCTCCAGCACGGATGCCGCGATCTGCCGCAGCACGGTGGTGGTGCCGTTGCCGAACTCGGCGGTGCCGGCGCGCACGATGAACGTACCGTCCGGGCGCAGCGCCACTCGGGAGCGCGAGACATGCCCGTTCGGGGCGATCGTCGCGATCATCGCAACAGCCATCCCCTCGCCGACCGCCCACCCGGCCGGTGCCGCCACCCCGTTGCCGCGGCGCAGAGCATCCTGCGCGAGGTCCAGGCACTGGTCGAGGCCGTAGCTGCCGATGATGAGGTCGCGCTCGTACGGGTCCTCATCCGGATGCAGCGGGTCGTCGGCCCGCACGATATTGCGCCGCCGCAGCTCGAACGGATCGAGGTCAAGCTTCTGCGCGAGCATGTCCATGGCGGATTCCACGCCGAGCATGACCTGCCCGAGCCCATACCCGCGGAAGGCCCCCGAGGGCACGTTGTTCGTGTAGACGGCCTCGGCGTCGATGTGGCGCACCGGCGTCCGATACACGGTCGTCGACTCGGCAACCCCATGGAACATCACGCCGATCGCGTGGTTGCCGTAGGCGCCGGTGTCGCTGAGGACGTCGAGCTTCATGGCGGTGAGGGTGCCGTCGGCATCCGCCCCGAGCGTCACCGACACCCGCATCGGATGCCGCAGCGACGCGCGCGTGAACTGTTCGGTGCGACTGAACTCGTACGTGACGGGGCGCCCGGTGTGCAGTACGGCAAGGGCGACGAGGTCCTCGGTGAAGATCTCCTGCTTGCCGCCGAAGCCGCCGCCCACCCGCGCCGCGAAGACGCGGACGTTCTCGCGCGGCAGGTCGAACACGTGCGCGAGCTCGTCGCGGGTGAGGAACGGTACCTGCGTGCTCGAACGGATGACGAGCCTGCCGTGCTCGTCGAGCCAGCCGACCGCGCCATGGGTCTCGAGCTGCGCGTGCGTCACGCGCGATGTCTGCCACGTGCCCGTGACGGTGACCGCGCTCGCCGAGAGCGCCTCGTCGATGTCGCCGCCGTGGCCCTCGTGCAACTGCGCGACCACGTTGCGGGAGGCATCCGAGACCCGGTCTTCGGGAGTGCGGCCCGGGTGCAGCATCGGCGCCCCCGGCGTGCGCGCTTCTTCGGGGTCGAAAACTGCGGGCAGGATGTCGTACTCGACCTGCACGAGGCGGGCTGCCGCATCAGCCGCGGCGGCGGTCTCGGCGACGACAGCGGCGACGCGCTGGCCGATGAAGCGGACGGTGTCATCGAGCACGCGCGTGTCGTCGGGGTCGTCGGTGCGGTGTTCGTGGCGGCCCGTGGAGAAGCGGGTGGCCGGGGCATCCTCGTGCGTGAGCACGGCGACAACCCCCGGGACGGCGCGGGCGGCATCCGTGTCGATCGAGATGATGCGGGCATGCGCGTGCGGCGAGCCGACAACGCGCAGCACCAGGGATCCGGTGACGGGCTCGTCGAGCGTGTAGGGCTCGCGGCCCTGGACAACCCGGCGCGCGGGCTCGGGAATCACTGACGCCCCAATGCCGCCGGACGCGACAGAGGCTGGGCCGGTCTCGCGGACCGGACCCATGACCGCGGCCGTGATCGCTTCGCGGATAGGACGGTAGCCGGTGCAGCGGCACAGGCTCCCCTTCATGCGGCGGTCGAGTTCGGGCAGGTCGGCTTCGGTGAGGGTGGATGCCGTGACCGCCATCCCTGGCGTGCAGAACCCGCACTGGAACCCGAAGTGTTCGACGAGCTGCTCCTGCACGGGGTGCAGTTCGTCGCCCGGTGCGAGGCCCCCCGCGGTCGTGACGACGGCGCCATCCATGCGCTGGGCGGGCACGATGCACGAGTGGACGGGAGCGCCATCCACGATCACGGCGCACGCGCCGCAGTCGCCGGCGTCGCATCCCTTCTTGGCCTCGGTGTGTCCATGCTCGCGAAGGAATGTGCGCAGGCACTGGCCCGGAGTGGGGTCGCCCTCGAGCTCGGCGCCGTCGACCGTGAGCCTCATGCCACGTCCTCCGTCGTGAGGTCAGCGACGACGCGTTCTGCGAGCACGGCGGTGACCGCGCGCCGCCAGTCTGCTTCGCCCAGCGCATCGGTGAAGAAGTCGGACGGACTGGTGACATCCGCGCGCAGCTCGCCCACGTCGGGAAGGTCGGGGTATCGGAAGACGTGGGGAGTGAGGGTGGATGCCGTCACCGCGACGACCGTCGACCCGTCGTCCCCGCGGCGGCCACTCACGACGATGCCCGATCGACCGAGCTCGGCGAGGGCCATCTTGTGCAGGCTCACGCGGGACCGCATCGCCGAAGTGGGAACCTCGAGTGCGCGAAGCACTTCCCCGGGCTGCAGTGTGTTCTTCGCCTGACCGGTGATGAACTCCGCGACCGTCTGTCGACGCTCGCCGCCGTCCGGCGTCCAGATCACCGCTTCTCCGTCGAGGGCCGCGAGAAGCGACACCATCGCCGCTGCCGTGAACGACTGGCAGACGTTTCCGCCGACCGTCGCGGTGTTCCATACCTTGAACGACATAAGCAGCGCGTGCGCGGCATCCGGGATTGCTCCCGTGGCGTGCCAACCGGCCGGAACCGGGGTATCGAGTTCGCCGCGCGACCACGCTACGAATCGCGCGATCGTGCAGGTCGCGGCGACGCGGAGCCCGGCATCCGTGATCTCGACCTCGGGCCAGCCCATGCGCGTGATGTCGACGAAGCCGGTCACCTCGGGTTGCGGTTCGCTCATCAGCCACGTGCCGCCGGCGAGGATCTTCTCGCCAGCCGCGAGAGCGAGGTCGTCGCGCGTGCTCGCGAAGCGGTAGGAGGTGACCGAGGTGATGTCCATGAGCCCCTCCCTCCGGCATCCGATGTTGACTCAGCGAACACTCCGAGTGAAGCAGTCGAGGATTTCGCGAGTGTTTCGCCGCGGCACGTGCCAGGCTAAGTGAGTCGAGAGGAACCCGGATGCTCATTACCGGAATGGTCTTCGCCGCACTTGCCGCCCTGCTGCACGTATACATCTTCTGGCTCGAATCCCTCGCCTGGGGCGGAGCCCGCAGCCGAGCGACGTTCGGGGTACGCAACGACGCCGAGGTCGAGATCACCCGCGCCTTCGCGTTCAACCAGGGCTTCTACAACCTGTTCCTCGCGATCGCCGCGATCCTCGGCATCGTACTGGCCGCGATCGGCTCGGTTGCCGTCGGCGTGACCCTCATGCTTGTGGGAACCGGCTCGATGCTGGCCGCAGCCCTCGTGCTGTTCGTCACCTCTCCCGACAAGCGTCGCGCCGCTGTGACGCAGGGCCTCTTCCCGCTGCTGGCGGTTGTGAGCCTTGTCATCGCCCTGCTGATCGGCTGAATGCTGGATTAAAAGCCGACTCTCCCGACGTTGTGCTTCGGGTGCGCTCGTTCCGGGTGATCCTCGCTGAGCGCCGCACCAGCCATCCGTACAAAGGAGAATCATGCGCGCGCTCGTGCAGCACCAGTTCGGTGACCCGGCAGAGGTCCTCGCCGTCGAGGAGGTCGAGCTTCCCGAGCCCGGACCCGGTCAGGTGCGGCTGAAGGTCGTTCTCAGCCCCATCCACAACCACGACCTCTGGACCGTGCGGGGCGAATACGGCTACAAGCCCGAGCTTCCCGCGCGCGCCGGCACCGAGGCACTCAGCGTCATCGACGCGCTCGGTGAAGGAGTGACGGGCGTCGAGGTCGGGCAGCGCGTCGTCACGGCATCCGTGTTCGGAGTCTGGTCCGAGTACGTGATCGCGCCCGCAGCAGCGCTCATTCCGGTGCCGGATGCCGTTGCCGACGAAGCCGCAGCACAGATCATCTCCATGCCGCTGAGCGCCGCGAGTCTGCTCGAGTACCTCGAGGTCGGCGAAGGCGACTGGACCGTGCAGAACGCCGCGAACGGCGCCGTCGGACGCCTGGTCGCCCAGCTCGCCGCCTCACGCGGAGTTCGGGTGCTCGGCCTCGTGCGTCGCGCAGCCGGTGTCGACGAGCTCGCTGCTGTCGGCATCCACGATGTCGTTGCGACGGATGCCGAGAACTGGCGCGACCGCGTCGCCGAGATCACCGGCGGCGCATCGATCCGCGCCGGTGTCGACTCGGTCGGCGGTGCTTCCGCCGGAGACGTGACCTCGCTGCTCGGCGAGAACGGCACGCTCGTGGTGTTCGGGGCGATGGCATCCCCGACCATGGAGATCCCGTCGGGCGACGTGATCTTTCGTCAGCTCACGGTCCGCGGATTCTGGGGCAGCAAGGTCAGCGCCGCCATGGATCCCGCCCATCGCGTCGAGCTGATCCGCGAGATCATCACCCTCGTCGCGCAGGGCAAGCTCGATCTGCCCGTGTCGCAGATCTTCGGCCTCGAGCAGATCGCCGATGCCTCGCGCCTGAACTTCGAGCCCGGCCGCGTCGGCAAGGTCATGCTGCGCCCGTAAGCCCGGCGCGAGGCTGACGGAGACCGCCGTCAGAGCTCGAGTTCGACAGCAGTCTCGAGAGCTGCCTCGATCGAACGCATCCACCCCGCCTGCAGATCTGCCTTCGTGCCCGAGTAGAGCGATGCACCGTCGACGAGGTTGCTCGAGCACGCGCACACCATGCCGGCGCGAAGGCCCCGCAGCCGCGCGACGATGTAGAGGGCTGACGCCTCCATCTCGACGTTCAGGATCCCCATCGTGTTCAGCTGCGCGATCCATTCGGGCGTCTCGGCATAGAACGCGTCGTCGCTCACGCTGATGCCTCGGTGTGACGTCGTGTCCGCAGCCTCGGCGATGCGTTCCGCGTGGCGGGCGAGCGTCGTTGTCAGCTCCAGGTCGGGTACGGCTGGGAAGCCCTTGGGGAGGTAGGCGTCCGTCGTGCCGTCATTGCGGAAGCTGCCCTCGCTGACGAGCAGGTCGCCGGGCGCAATGCCCGGCTGCAGACCCGCCGAACTGCCGACGCGGATGAAGGACGTGACGCCCACGCGGGCGAGCTCCTCGACGGCGATCGCGGTGGAGGGGCATCCCATGCCGGTGGAGGTCGCGGTGATGTGACGCCCCTTGTACCAGCCGGTCATCGTGCGGTGCTCGCGGTTGTGTGCGACCTCTTTCACGTCGGTGAGGAACTCGGCAACCAGCGGCACCCGGAACGGATCACCGGGCAGCAGCGCGACGCTCGAGACCTCTCCGGGCGCGATGGCGATGTGATACTGGCGGGCGTCGAGACCTGCTGCTGATTTGTCGACGACTGACATGGGTACCTCCTGGGTTCTGAGACGATCGGGTCGTCGCAGTCCCCGCCCTGGCGCCGGAGCCATGGTTGATAGGACGTGCTCTGCCGTGACGCTAACACCGCGCTGTTTCGCGCCTGTTTCTCGTGCGAGATCAGACCCCGATACGCTCGCCCGCATGACCGCGTGCGGGATTGTGTTGGCTGCCGGGGCGGGGCGTCGATACGGACACCCCAAGATCTTCGCGACGAACGCTGATGGTGTGCTGTGGCTTGAGCAGGTCGTCGTCGCGCTCCGCGAGGGTGGATGTTCTGAGGTACTCGTGGTCATCGGTGCCGAATCAGAGCGCGCGATATCGATCGTTTCGACGCTCGGCGCGGTGAGCGCGGTGGTTGCCGCCGACTGGGAACTCGGGCTCTCGGCGTCAGTTCGTGCGGGACTGGCGGCTGCCGCGAACACGGATGCCGACTCCGCCGTCATCGCACCCGTCGACGTGCCTGGCATGCCGGCATCCGTCGTTGCGCGCGTGCTTCAGGCTGGTGCTGGACGGGAGGGGCTCGCCCGCGCGATCTACGACGAGCGGCCCGGTCATCCGGTTGCGATCGGGCATGATCACTGGGAGCTGGTGGCGGCATCCGTTCACGGTGACTCGGGCGCGAACCGATATCTGGTGCAGCACGCAGCGGTCGCGGTCGAGTGCGCCGATCTCTGGGATGGTTCCGACATCGACGCCCGCTCGTGACTCGGGGTGTCAGGTGCGGAGCACGACGTTGATCGGCTCCTCGCCGCGCTGCATCCGCTCTGCCTGCGTGCGCACCAGTGCCGCGATCCGGGGCCGCATCGCCGCTGACGCCCCGCCGACGTGCGGCGTCAGCAACAGACCGGGGGCCTCCCACAGCGGGTGACCCTCCGGCACCGGCTCCGGGTCGACGACATCGAGTGCCGCGCGGATCCGACCCGCGTGCAGATGGCGAAGCAGGGCATCGGTGTCGACAAGGCTCCCGCGTCCGACGTTGACGAGCAGTGCGTCATCCGGGAGCGCCGAAAGGAAGGCATCGTCGACGAGTCCCGCCGTCTCGTCACCGCCGGGCAAGGCAAGGATGACGATCTCTGTGCGCGGGAGAAGCCCGGGCAGCTCATCGAGCGCGTGGACCACCATCCCGTCCTCGGTCCGCGCGCGCGTGGCGACAGCCTCGACGTGAGCCTCGAATCCGCGCAATCGCGCGGCAATCGCCCTCCCCACTCCGCCGAATCCGATGATGAGCACCCGGCGGTCGGCGAGGCTCGAGGGGAATGCATCGCCCTCGCGCGGCCCCGCCCAGCGACCGGCATCCTGCGCCGCGACGAAGCGCGGGATCTGCCGCTGCGACGCGAGCGTCAGCGCGACGGCGAGCTCGGCCGTCGACCCCTCGTGCACTGACGCCGCGTTCGCATAGACGATCCCGGGCGGCAGATGACGCGCGGCAGCCTCGTACCCGATGGACTGACTCTGCACGAGCCGGACCTCGACACCCTCGAGCCGCGCGAGCACCCGGGGGCTGCGCATGTACGGCGGAACCACGATGTCGAACGCCGCCCGCGGCGCCGTGTCGCCCATATCCCAGCGCACCACCTCGACGCCGGGAAGTCCCGTGAGGTCTTCTTCGAGCTTGTCGTCGGGTACGGAGATCACGAGAGCGCGCGCGTCGGAAGTCACCCCTTCACGCTACCTACCGCGGCGGTACGGATGCCGATACGCTCGCGTCAGCGCGCGGCATCCATTCCTCGCGCGGCGAAGGAGCAGGGATGGAACTGGCGATCAACTACTGGGCTGTGCTTCTCGCGACCCTGTCGACGAGGGTGGTCGGGTCGATCTGGTACACGCCGAAGGTCTTCGGAACACGGTGGGCGAAACTCGCGAACGTCGACATGAACCACCCCGGATCCAGCGCCACGCTGGCGATCATCGTGACGGTCGTCGTCAGCTTCGTGTCGGCGTGGGTGCTGGCTGCCGCCACCGTCGTGGTGTGGCACGCCTTCGGCGGCAGCTTCCTGCTGACCGCGGTCGGAACCGGCGCCGTGCTCTGGGCAGGCTTCACCGCCGCGCGCTTCATCACCCATGACGCGTTCGAGGGGCGTCCCACCTCGCTGACGGTGCTCAACATCGCGCACGAGCTGGTGACGGTTCTCGTGATGGCGCTCATCATCGGCGTCTGGCCGCCCGCGGGCACCGTCTGAGTTGCCAGCGATGTGAGTACCCTCCTTCAGTCGCGCCGAGATGTGAGTTGCGCGGGTGCGAACCCGCAGGATGACGCGACTGAACTAGTGGGGCGCGCGGTCCAGCACGATTCAGGCGCGCAGTCCGGCGCGATTCGGTAGCGCCGATGTGTGGGTCCTACGGTGCTCGACCCGCAGCATGACGCGACTGAACGATCAGGCTTTGGTTGGGTCGCGTCGTTGTGCGAGTTGCCCGGTGTGGGAGCCGCAGGAAGGCGCGACTGAAACGGGGGGTCAGGCGGCGGCGCCCACGACTGCCGAAATCGCGGACGTGAAAAAGCTCAGGCCGTCGGTGCCCGAGCGCATCGCCGCGCGCGTGTCGGGGCCGAACCCGGGCTCGACGGCGTGCTCCGGATGCGGCATCAAACCGACCACGTTGCCCCGCTCATTCGTGAGCCCGGCGATGTCATCGAGCGAGCCGTTCGGATTGACTCCGAGGTAGCGGAACGCGACGAGACCCTCGCCTTCGATCCTCTCCAGCGTCTCGGCGGAGCAGATGTAGCCGCCGTCAGCGTTCTTCAGCGGGATGACGATCTCTTGCCCGGCCTCGAAGCCGCTCGTCCACGCGGTGTCGGCGTTCTCGACGCGCAACCGCTGGTCGCGACGGATGAACTGCTGGTGCGCGTTGCGGATCAGGCCCCCGGGCAGCAGGTGAGCCTCGACGAGCATCTGGAAGCCGTTGCAGATGCCGAGGATCGGCATCCCCTTCGCTGCGGCATCCGCGACCTCGCGCATGATCGGCGCGTGGGCGGCGATCGCACCGGCGCGCAGGTAGTCGCCGTAGCTGAAGCCGCCAGGAAGGACGAGCGCATCGACGCCAGCGAGGTCGTGGTCGCCGTGCCACAGCGCAACGGGCTCGGCCCCAGCGACACGGATGGCGCGCTGCGCGTCGCGATCGTCGAGCGAACCGGGGAAGGTGATGACCCCGATGCGGACGGTCACTCGATGACCTCGATGCCCACGACATCCTCGATTACCGAGTTGGAGAGAATCTCGTCCGCGATTCGCTGAGCGGACTCCAGGAGCGCGTCGTCGACCTCGCCCTCGACCGTCAACTCGAAGCGCTTGCCGATGCGCACACCGGCGAAGCCGTCGATTCCGAGCCGGGTCAGGGCGCCGGCAACGGCCTTTCCCTGGGGGTCGAGCAGCTCGGCCTTGGGCATGACGTCGACGACGATGGTCGGCATGGGGCGCTCCGGATGTCGAGGGAGGGGGCCCTCTCAGTCTACCGAGCCGCCTGGATGCCGCGCTGACGGCCCGTGATCAAACCGTTACCTGAAATCGTGGGAGCGCTCCCTTGACGATGTGGGAGCGCTCCCGTACCGTGTTCCGCAGTCGTGGGAGCGTTCCCACGGCGGCCAGGGTTCCGCCCTCCCTCGGTTCCCAGGCACAAGCCAACGGGTGCCCGTCCGGCATCCATCACACAAAGGAGTGACTGTGTCATCACGTGCCTTCCGTCGCAGCGCGATCGTCGCCGCAGCATTCGGCGCCTCCGCGCTCGTCCTCGCCGGCTGCTCGGGCAGCGGCGGGGGATCGGCATCCGTCGACCCCGACGAGCCGATCACCCTCACGATCTCGACGTTCAACGACTTCGGGTACACCGATGCGCTGCTTCAGCAGTACATGGATGAGAACCCGAACGTCACGATCGTCCACAACATCGCCGCCACGTCGAACGACGCACGCGCGAACTACTTCCAGAAGCTCGGCAAGACGGGTCTTGCCGACATCGAGGCCATCGAGGTCGACTGGCTGCCCGAGGTCATGCAGTACGCCGACCTCCTCGCGCCGGTTCCCGCCGACCTCGCGAGCCGCTGGCTCGACTGGAAGGTCGAGGCCGCGACCGACCCCGATGGCAACCTCATCGGGTACGGCACCGACATCGGTCCCGAGGCCGTCTGCTACCGCACCGACCTGCTCGAGGCCGCCGGTATGCCCACCGACCCGGATGCCGTCGCTGAGCTCCTCACCGGAGACTGGGACACCTACTTCTCGGTCGGTCAGCAGTACGTCGACGCAACCGGCAAGGCATGGTTCGACTCGGCCGGCGCCACCTACCAGGGCATGATCAACCAGGTCGAGGCCGCGTACGAAGACCCCGAGACCGGGGAGATCATCGCCACCACCAACCCCGAGGTTGAGGACATCTACAACGCGGTGCTCGACGCGAGCGCCACGCAGTCCGCTCACCTGCAGCAGTGGGGAGACGACTGGTTCGCAGGGCTCGCCAACGGCGACTACGCCACGATGCTCTGCCCCGGCTGGATGCTCGGTGTCATCTCGGGCAACGCTCCCGACGTCACCACGTGGAACATCGCCAACGTGTTCCCCGGCGGCGGTGGAAACTGGGGCGGTTCTTACCTGACCGTTCCCGCCAACGGCGCGAACGTCGCTGCCGCGCAGGCGCTCGCTGACTGGCTGACCGCTCCGGAGCAGCAGATCACCGCCTTCGAGGACGCCGGAACGTTCCCGAGCCAGGTGGAAGCTCTCGCTGACCCGATCCTGCTGGACTCCACGAACGAGTACTTCAACAACGCTCCCGTCGGTTCGATCTTCACGGATCGTGCCAACGCGGTGACTGTTGCACCGTTCAAGGGCCAGTACTACTTCCAGATCAACGACGCCATGCAGCAGGCGCTGACCCGTGTCGAAGACGGCACGCAGAACGCGCAGCAGTCGTGGGACCAGTGGGTGTCTGAAGTCGACCTGATCGGCTGATAACCCGGCTGCGGACCCGGCGATCCCGCCGGGTCCGCAGCACATCCCCCTCGATCTCAGGAAGCTCTCGTGACCAGCACACTCAGCCGCCCGGCATCCGACGCCCCGGCGCAGACCCCCGGCCGCTCGCCTCGGCGCATCGGCTTCGGGCACCGGCTCAGCCGGTGGGACCTGAAGCTCTCGCCCTACCTCTACATCTCGCCGTTCTTCATCCTCTTCTTCGTGGTCGGACTCTTCCCGATCGCCTACACGGCAGTGATCTCGTTCATGGACTGGGATCTGGTCCGCAACTCCGGCGAGTTCATCGGCTTCGAGCAGTACACGTGGGTTCTGTCGAACCCCAAGTTCTGGATTGCGCTGCGCAACACCTTCAGCATCTTCTTGCTCTCGAGCGTGCCGCAGCTGATCATCGCGATCTTCATCGCGGCGATGCTCGACCAGAACATCCGCGCCAAGACCTTCTGGCGCATGGGCGTCCTCGTCCCCTACGTCATGGCACCGGTCGCGGTTGCCCTCATCTTCAGCAACATGTTCGCCGACCAGTACGGCCTGGTGAACAACCTCCTCGCCTCGATCGGGATTCCCCCGGTGCCGTGGCACTCGGATGCCTTCGCCAGCCACATCGCCATCGCGACGATGGTGAACTTCCGCTGGACCGGCTACAACACCCTCATCCTGCTCGCTGCTATGCAGGCGATCCCACGCGACTACTACGAAGCGGCGACCGTCGACGGTGCAGGCAAGATCCGTCAGTTCTTCTCGATCACGGTGCCGAGCCTGCGCCCCACGCTGATCTTCGTGATCATCACCTCGACGATCGGTGGCCTGCAGATCTTCGACGAGCCCCGCATGTACGACCAATACGGCACCGGCGGTGCCAACTCGCAGTGGCTGACGATCACCCTCTGGCTCTACAACATCGGCTGGGGCGAATGGAACTTCGGCCGTGCCGCAGCCCTCGCCTGGATCCTGTTCATCATCATCCTCGTGATCGGTGTCATCAACCTGCTCGTCACGCAGAGCGTCGTGCGCACTGAAGGCGGCCGTGGTGAAGTCAGCCGCCGTGAGAGGCGCGCACAGAGCCGCGCCGCGCGCGAACGTCTGGCGGCCGACGCAACCGCCGATTCGACATCCAAGGAGGACGTGCGATGACCGCCGTCGAGCCGATTCCGGTAGCCCCCCACGACGAGCACCCGCCGGAGGAGCGCAAGCCTCGCCGCCGCCGCGGCATCCGTGGCCAGCGCCCCGGGTGGGTCACGTACGCCGTTCTGGGTGTCTTCCTGCTCGGATGCTTCTTTCCCTACTACTGGTCGCTCCTGATCGGTTCGGGCGACTCGAGCACCATCCGCGACCCCAACATGTCGTGGATTCCCGGTGGCAACTTCTTCGCGAACGCCGCTGCCGTGGTCTCTAACCCGGCTGTGAATTTCTGGCTGGCCCTGTGGAACAGCATCTGGAGCTCGGTGGTCATCGCGGCATCCGTCGTGTTCTTCTCGACGCTTGCCGGGTGGGCCTTTGCGAAGCTGCGCTTCGCGGGGAGCCGCTGGCTGCTCGTCTTCGTGATCGCGACAATGGCGGTTCCCACGCAGCTCGGCGTCGTGCCGCTGTACATCCTGTTCGCCGACCTCGGGTGGACCGGCCAGATCGGCGCGATCATCATCCCCGCGCTCGTGACGGCGTTCGGGGTGTTCTGGATGACGCAGTACCTGCAGCAGGCGGTGCCCGATGAGCTGATCGAGGCCGCCCGTGTCGACGGTGCCAGTTCGTTCCGCACGTTCTGGACGATCGGCATCCCGGCGGCGCGTCCCGCCGCCGCGATGCTCGGACTATTCACGTTCGTGACGGCCTGGAACAACTTCTTCTGGCCGTTCATCGTGCTCGACCGGCAGAACCCGACCCTTCCCGTTGCGCTGTCGCTCCTGCAGTCCAACTACTTTGTCGACTACTCGATCGTTCTCGCCGGAGTGATCCTCGCTACGATTCCGCTCCTGATTCTCTTTGTTTTCGCGGGCAAGCAACTCGTGAGCGGCATCATGGCAGGAGCAGTGAAAGGCTGAAATGACCACCGATTTCTCGACCGAAGCCGTGGCTACGGCATCCGCGTCGGCTCGCCCGTTCCCGACCAACTTCCTGTTCGGCGCAGCGACAGCGGCCTATCAGATCGAGGGTGCTGCCCACGAAGACGGGCGACGCGATTCGATCTGGGATGCCTTCAGCCGCGTCCCTGGAGCGGTGATCAATGCCGACAACGGCGACGTCGCGTGCGACCACTATCACCGGTATCGCGAGGATGTCGCGCTCATGCGTGACCTCGGGCTGCAGACGTACCGATTCTCGACCTCGTGGTCGCGGATCCGTCCCGACGGCGGTGCGCTCAACCCCGCGGGGCTCGACTTCTACAAGCGCCTCGTCGACGAGCTGCTGGATGCCGACATCCTGCCGTGGCTCACGCTCTACCACTGGGACCTGCCGCAGGCGCTGCAAGAGCGCGGCGGCTGGGCCGTGCGCGAGACCGCAGACCTGTTCACCGAGTACGCGCTCGATGTGCACGACGCCCTCGGTGACCGGGTCAAGGTCTGGACCACGCTGAACGAGCCCTGGTGCTCGTCGTTTCTCAGCTACACCGCCGGCATCCATGCCCCGGGCCGCTTCAGCGTCGCCGAGGGGATGCTCGCCTCGCACCACCTGCTCCTCGGTCACGGCCAGGTTGTGCGGGAACTGCGCGCGCGCGACGAGTCGCTGAACCTCGGGATCACGCTGAACCTCACGGTTGCCGAGCCCGTTGCCGACGCTCCGGCCGATCTCGACGCCGCACGTCGCATCGACGGCCAGTTCAACCGGTGGTTCCTCGACCCGATCTTCCGCGGTTCGTACCCGGCCGACATCGTCGAAGACATCCGTGCCGTCGACGGGGCTGCGGTAGCCGAGTGGGAGGGGGCTGTCTCGGATGCCGACCTCGCCGTGATCTCGACGCCGATCGACAGCCTTGGGGTGAACTACTACCACGGCGAGCTCGTCGGCGGCACGCCACCGGCGGTCAGCCCCGGCGGCGGCGAAGCGCCCACCGAGCGGGAGACGGCATCCCCGTTCCCCTCGCACAAGGGCATCTTCTGGCACGACCGGGGGCTCCCTCGTACCGCCATGAACTGGGAGATCCAGCCCTCGGGTCTGACCACCCTGCTGCGACGCGTGTGGGACGACTACGCCGAGCCGGCCGGAGTCACGCTGTACGTCACCGAGAACGGTGCTGCCTTCGACGACATCCGTGTCGACGAAGACGGGGTGGCGCGCGTCCACGATGCCGCCCGTACCGCCTTCCTCGAAGACCACCTCGCGGCGATCCTCGACGCTGCGGATGCCGGCGTGGATGTGCGCGGGTATTTCTACTGGTCACTCATGGACAACTACGAGTGGGCGTGGGGATACGAGAAGCGGTTCGGTATCGTACGAGTCGAGTACGACACGCAAGAGCGGGTCGTCAAAGACAGCGGTGCCCGGTACCGCGAGATCATCGCATCGAGGGCGCTACCCGAATCGCCCTAGGCGAAGCGCCCCGTCGAGGGAGGATACCCACGTGGACGGTGGAACGATGAGCGAGGCCGTCGTGGGCGAGGAGCTTGTGCGGGCTACTCCGTATCGCGGTGCTGTGACGATCGAAGAGGTAGCTGCGGCCGCTGGCGTGTCGCGATCGACGGTCTCGCGCGTTGTCAACGGCTCCACCGCCGTGAGCCCCGCGGCGCTGGATGCCGTCAATCGCGCGATCGCCGAGTTGAACTATGTGCCCAACCGCGCTGCCCGGTCGCTCGCGAGCAGGCAGACGCGCGCTCTGGCACTGGTCGTGCCCGAAGACACGACCCGCTTCTTCGGTGACCCGTTCTTCGCCGCCATCGTCTCGGGGATCAACGCGGGGCTGCGCTCGTCTGACTACGTGCTGAACCTCTTCATTGCCAGCGACGACCCGGGCGACAAGACGACGAGCTACCTGCGGTCGGGAAGCGTCGACGGCGCGCTGATCGCCTCGCACCACACGAGCGACACGTTCATCGATCGCATCGCCGCGGCCGTCCCGGTCGTCTACGGTGGTCGTCCGGTGCGCGAGCGCGGCACCGACTACTACGTGGATGTCGACAATGTCCGCGCCGGCTACGACGCCACCCGGTACCTGATCGAGAAGGGTTACACCGACATCGGAACGATCACCGGACCCCTCACGATGCCCGGCGGTGTAGACCGGCTCGCCGGGTACCGGCAAGCGCTCGCGGAAGCCGGCCTTCCGGAAGGCGCGCACGCCGACGGCGGGTTCACGACCGACGGTGGCGCAGGCGCGATGCGCCGCATCCTGAACGCTGGGCCCCCACCGCGCGCGCTGTTCATCGCGAGCGATCTGATGGCCCAGGGTGCCATCTCAGTGCTCGCCGGCGCGGGGCTGAAGGTACCGACGGATGTCGCAATCATTGGCTTCGATGACTCGCCGGTCGCCGAGACCGTGGACCCGCCGCTCACGACGATTCGGCAGCCCTCCTTCGAGCAGGGGCAACACATGGTGACGGTGCTGCTCGATCTCCTCGCCGGTGGGACGCCGCCGCACGCGACGATCCTCGACACGGAACTGATCGTCCGCGAAAGCTCCTGATGGCGCAGCGCCAACGCCGCGACCGGATCAGGTGAGCGTCAGGCGGTCGATCAGCTCGCGGTACTTCTCGGCAGTCCGTTCCACGATCTCTGCCGGCAGCTCGGGCGGTGTGCCGGTCTTGTCCCAGGCCGCGGCGAGCCAATCGCGCACGATCTGCTTGTCGAAACTCGCCATGCGCTCAGCGGGAGTCGTGCCGGTGCGCCAGGTGTCGGCATCCCAGTACCGGGACGAATCGCTCGTGAGCACCTCGTCGGCCAGGGTCAGCTCTCCGTCACGGATACCGAACTCGAACTTCGTGTCAGCGAGGATCAGTCCGCGCGCAGCGGCGGTCTCCGCAGCCCGACGATAGGTCTCGAGCGAGAGGTCGCGCAGCTGAGCCGCGCGGTGTGCGCCGACGAGTTCGACTGTCTGCTCGAAGGTGATGTTCTCGTCGTGCTCGCCGAGCGGAGCCTTGTAGGCGGGGGTGAACAGGGGCTCGGGAAGTCGGTCTCCGTTGCTCAGCCCCGCAGGGAGCTGGATGCCGCACACCGTGCCGCTCGCGGTGTACTCAGCCCATCCCGAACCGGTCAGGTAGCCGCGCACGACGCACTCGATCGGCAACATCTCGAGACGGTGCACGAGCATCGCCCGGCCACGAACGGCATCCGGGACATCCCCCTGATCGCCCGCGAGATGGTTCGGCACCGGCGCACCGCCGTCGGCTCCCGCGAGCTGCGCGAACCACCACAGGCTCAGCGTGGTCAGCAGTGTTCCCTTGCCGGGGATGCCCGGCTCGAGCACGTGGTCGAAGGCGCTGACGCGGTCGCTCGCGACCACCAGCATCCGGGTGTCGGCGTCGTCGTCAGGAAGGTAGAGGTCACGGACCTTGCCCGAGTAGACGGGATGCCATCCGGGCAGCGAAACGGGAGCGCCGTGATCTGTCACCCGAGCATTCTCGCAGGTCGCCTTCTGGTGCCGGGGACCGATCACAGGCGAGCGAGCGACTCGATGTCTTCGGTGAACTCCGCTGCTGCTTCGGGCGAGACTGTCGCGCGAGTGGATGCCAGCGCCGCGAGGTAGTCCTCGGTTTCGAGACCTGTCGCGGAGTCTCCCTCGCGCATCGCGCGCCCCAGCGCCTCTTGTGAGGCGCGCCGCGCGGCGTACTCGATATCCGCGGGTGTCAGCCCTCCACTGGTTTGCACGAGCTTCGGCAGGTCGAGTTCGCTGAGCGAATCGATGGGGATGTAGCGCGTCCAGATCGCTTCGCGGGCTTCGGCATCGGGCAATCCGATCGGCAGCACGTAGTCGAACCGCCCATGCCGGAGGAAGGCTGCATCCAGCGCTCGCACGAAGTTCGTAGCGCACACGAGCAGCCGACCCGGACGGTCGCGGAACTCGGCGATGAGCTTGAGCAGCTCGTTGGTCACGCCCTGCGTGGGCGAGGGTGGCGTGCCGCCGCGGCGGGATGCGATCTCTTCGACCTCGTCGATGAACACCACCGCGTGTTCGAGCTCACCGATCTTCTCGAATGACGTGCGTAGGGCGCTGGCCATACCGCCGGGGGCATCGCCCAGCCGAGACGGGAACAACTCGACGAACGGCCAGCTCAGGCGGGAGGCCACCGCGCGGGCGAAAGTGGTCTTTCCGGTTCCGGGCGGACCGAACAGCATGACAGCGCGCGGTGCCACGACCCCGAACCGTGCAGCCAGCTCGGGTTGCGCGAGCGGGGCGACGAGGCGCTCTTCGAGCAGGTTCTTCTCCTGTCGCATCCCCGCCACCGCGTTCCACAGGTCGCGGGGAAGAACGCGGCCACCGACCTCCTTCAGCAGATCCAGTTCGCGCCGCTGCACGGGGAGTCGGCGCTCGAAGTAGCGCAGGTGACGCTGCTCGTGGAAGCCGTTTTGCACCAGGTGCTGGGCTCCGCCGCCCTCCTCGGACACGAGGGCCGACAGCGTCCCCAACCCCAGCGGTGCCATCCGGCGTTCGAGGGCATCGAGCAGCTCGCCCGCGACACCCGGATCGACCTCGTCGTCGAGGGCGAAGAAGACGAGCCACCCCTGGGCGTGCGCCGCCCGACCGACGGCGGCGCCGACGACCTCCTCGCCGACGACGGCAACGATGGCGACGTCTTCGCGGCACGAGGCGATGACTTCGGCTAGCGAGTAGACAGCGCCACCCGAGCCGGCAACGGATTGCCACAGCCGCACGACGCCGTCGATGTCATCTGCGTGAGCCTCCCGCACGCGCGGGTGCTGCCGGATCCGAACCATCGGTGACCTCCCCACTGAGACCTGGCATCCGCGGCGACGGCGGATCTGAGCCGATCTTGGCGGGTGCAGGAGTCGCCTGTCTACTGGCATTCGATGGGAGGGCCCTCGCCGGGTTGTTCGGATGTCGAAATGAGCGTATAGTCCATATGGACTAGCCAACATGGACTACTTTGGACGGACGAGCCCAATGAAATCCGCGCACCACCCGCTGACGCCCATCGCGATCATGGCGATGGCGCTGCTGCGTGAGCACGACATGCATCCGTACGAGATGATCCGGCTATTGCGCCACCGCCGCGATGACCGCATGGTCCCCATCACGAACGGCACGTTCTATCACACGATCGCGCGCCTGCAGCGGGCGGGCTTCATCGACGAAGTCGGCAGTGATCGCGATGGCAACCGCCCCGAGCGCACGACCTACACGCTCCTTCCCGCGGGCGCCGAAGCGGTACGCGCGTGGCTACGGGCCGAACTGCCGCGGGTCGATCGCCCGATCGAGTTCCGTGTGGCCCTTGCCGAGGCGCACAACCTCGAGCGCGGCGAGGTGATCGAACTCCTCCGGCAGCGAGGAGCTCAACTCGACGCCGACTACGCCGAGCACCGGACCGGGCTCGCCGAAACACGCGCCGGCAGCGTGCCCGAGCAATACCTGATCGAGGTCGAGCGGCAGGAAGTCCTGCTCGCCGCCGAGACCCGGTGGCTCCATCAGACGATCGACCGCCTCTCCGACCCCGGCTACGCCTGGGGCGGCGACCCGAAGCCCCACGAAACCGTCTACCGCGCGCAGAGAGAAGCCGCACGCTCATGACTGAGACCACCCGCCCCGCTGCGCCGCCGGCATCCGACGCTCCGGCACGGAGCCCCTGGCCCGCGCTGTTCGCGCTCGTCATCGGGTTCTTCATGATCCTCGTCGACACGACGATCGTCGCTGTCGCCAACCCCGCAATCAAAGCGGCCCTCGACCCGAATACCGCCAACCTCGACAATGTGGTGTGGGTCACCTCGTCCTACCTGCTGGCCTACGCGGTGCCGCTGCTGATCACCGGCCGCCTCGGTGATCGGTTCGGGCCCAAGACCATCTACCTCATCGGACTTGTCATCTTCACGGGTGCTTCCCTGGCCTGCGGCCTCTCGCCGACGCTCGGTGCACTCATCGCCTGGCGTGCGGTTCAGGGGCTCGGCGCCGCGCTCATGACCCCCCAGACCATGGCTGTGATCACGCGCACGTTCCCTCCGCACCGCCGCGGTGCTGCCATGGGCCTGTGGGGAGCCACCGCCGGCGTCGCAACCCTTGTCGGCCCGCTCGCCGGCGGCCTGCTTGTCGACGGACTCGGCTGGGAATGGATCTTCTTCATCAACGTTCCCGTCGGCGTCATCGCGTTCGTGCTCGCGGCGGTCCTCGTGCCCCGACTCGAGACGCACCGCCACCGCTTCGACATCGTGGGCGTCGTCCTGAGCGCAGCTGCCCTGTTCTGCATCGTCTTCGGGCTGCAAGAGGGAGAGGCCTATGACTGGGGCGTGATCTGGGGCCCGATCTCGGTCTGGGGACTCATCATCGTCGGGGTCATCCTGCTCGGGATCTTCATCTGGACGCAGGCGCGCACCCGCAGCGAACCCCTCGTGCCGCTTCCCCTGTTCCGTGACCGCAACTTCTCGCTCGCGAACCTCGCTATCGCCGCTGTCGGCTTCGCTGTCACGACCATGGCGCTTCCGCTCATGTTCTTCCTGCAGCTGGCACGCGGCCTGACGCCAACCGAATCTGCCCTCTTGCTGATTCCGATGGCGGTGCTCTCGGGAGTGCTCGCACCGCTAGCCGGGCGGTGGCTCGACCGCACCGACGCCCGGTGGTTGCTCGTGCCCGGCATCCTTCTGGTCTCGGTATCGCTGTGGTGGTACGCCGCAATGCTGAACGTCGACACCCCGATCTGGATGTTCCTGCTCCCGTCGGCCCTGATGGGAATCGGCAACGCGGGAATGTGGGGCCCGCTGGCTACCGCCGCCACGAACAGCCTGTCGCCCCGGGAGGCTGGCGCGGGCGCCGGGATCTACAACACCACTCGCACCGTCGGCTCGGTGATCGGTTCGGCTGCGATCGCGGCGTTCATGCAGTCACGGCTCGAAGCGAATCTTCCGGGAGCTGCAGGCAGCACCGAGAGCTTCGGGGGCGGTGTGCTTCCCGCGCCCGTGGTCGATGGCTTCTCGACGGCCATGGCGCAGACACTGATGCTGCCGGCATCCGTGATTCTCATTGCTGTCGCGGCGTCGCTGTTCATCCACCGCAAGCCGCGCGAAAGCGCTAGCTGACGCGGGCGGCGATGTCGGAGCGGAACTGGCCACCCTCGAGCGTGATCTTCGAGAGCGACTCGTAGGCACGCGAGCGCGCCTGGCCGAAGTCGTCACCGATCGCCACGACATTCAGCACTCGGCCGCCGGTCGCCACGAGCCCCTCGGGTCCGGCGGCCGTTGCGGCATGCGCCAGGTGAACGCCCGCAACGGATGCCGCGGCGTCCGTGCCTGTGATCGGCCGGCCCACCTGCGGGGCCGCGGGATAGCCCTCGCTCGCGAGCACGACGGTGACTGCTGCGGTGTCGTGGAAGGTGGGCTGCGCTACGTCCTCGAGGTTGCCGGAGGCGGCCGCCAGCAGAAGCCGCGACAGCGGCTCGACCAGGCGCGGCAGCACGACCTGCGTCTCGGGGTCGCCGAAGCGCGCATTGAACTCGATGACGCGCACGCCACTGTCAGTGAGAATGAGCCCGGCGTAGAGCAGTCCGATGAACGGCGTGCCCTCGGCATCCAGCTGACGGATGACGGGCTCGGCGACCTCACGCGTGACCTGCTCGACAAAGGCGGCCTCGCCGCCCCACCCCTCATCGAGCCACGGGAGCGGTGAGTAGGCGCCCATGCCGCCGGTGTTCGGACCCTCGTCGCCGTCGCGGAGGCGCTTGAAGTCCTGGGCGGGACTCAGCGCGCGCACGGTGTCGCCGTCGCTGAGGAAGAAGAGCGAAACCTCCGATCCTGACAGGAACTCCTCGACCAGCACACCGCCGGTGCCGAGGTATTCGGCAGCGTGCTCGAGCGCCGCCTCGCGGTCGTCGGTGACGATGACGCCCTTGCCCGCCGCGAGTCCGTCGGCCTTCACGACGTGCGGGGCCCCGAATTCATCGAGGGCAGCGGCGACCTCGTCGAGCGTAGCGGCATGGGTGGCACGCCCCGTGGGGACGCCGGCTGCCGTCATGATGCGCTTGGCAAAGGCCTTGGATCCTTCGAGCTGTGCGGCGGCCTTACCCGGCCCGAAGGTCGGGATGCCGCGCTCGCGCAGCGCATCGGCGACCCCGGCGACCAACGGCGCTTCGGGCCCGATCACGACGAGTCCGATCGACTCGGTCTGTGCGAACGACGCGACCGCGACGGGGTCGTTTGCGTCAAGGGCGACCACCGTGACGTCCTGGGCGATGCCAGCGTTTCCCGGGGCAGCGAAGATCTCGTGCGCCTCCCCTTCGCTTCGCAGCGACGTGATGATCGCGTGTTCACGGGCACCGGAGCCGAGGACGAGGATTCGCACCCGGTCAGCCTACCGACCGGCGTAGCGTGGAACCGTGCCTCCCAAGATCACGACCGAAGCCGGACGCGCCGCCCTGGGAGCCGTTGCAGACGGCACGGCCGGCCGACCCGAGACCGCGACAGCTGTGCGGTATCTGTTGCAGCTGCTCGCCGAGAAGGCCCCGGGCGCGACCGTCGAGGTCCGCGTTCCGCCGTTCGGGGCGACACAGATCATCGAGGGGCCGCGCCACACCCGCGGAACCCCACCCAACGTCGTCGAGATGGATGCCGCCACCTTCATCGACCTCGCGACGGGGGTAAGCGGGTGGTCGGATGCCGAAACCTCCGGGGCGCTCCGAGCCTCCGGAGTGCGCGCCGACTTCTCGCATCTCCTCCCGCTCCGACCGTGAGCGCAGCATCCGTGCCGGGCTGGGCCGACTACCGGCGATCGATCGGCGATCGGTCGTCCCTCTTCGCCGCGCTCGCCCAGCGGTGGCCGATCGAGCGTGCCCTTTATCGCGCCGGGCGGACTGCTCCTGGCCAATACGAGTCACGGCGATGCCAGTGTTGCAGCGCTCGATCCGCGCCCCGACCTCGTCGCGACGGTGCACCACCGCGCAGATGACTACCGCCTCGACGAGCGACATCTCGAGGACTACCTCGTTCCCACGAAACCCGCCAGTGCGGATGCCAACCTCATCAGACAGAGCGGACGGGGCATCGCCTACACCCGAACCGCCTGTGCCTACGTCTTCCGGTTCACACCCGGCGCCTGAGTGTCGGGGCAGTGCGAGAATAGACACCATGTCCCCGACGAGTGACGACCACCTCGAGCAGGTGACGGTGCGGCGCAGCCCGAAATACTCCGTCTTCCTGCTGCTGGGCGGTGCCGTGGGCCTGCTCGTCGCGATGATCCTGACGTTCCTGTTCGACGGGACGACACAAGAGAGCCCGAACACGGGCCTCGTCTACTCCCAGATGCAGGTCTTCGGGTTCCTGCTGTTGATCTTCGTCTCGGCAGGCGTCGCCCTCGGCGGCGCGGTGGCCCTCATCTTCGACCGGATCTACGCGCGTCGCGCCCGCACGATGCGGGTCGAGCACGAGCGCATCATCTCGGCCGACTGACCGGAACCGGGTGAGGGCAGTCACATGGCAGTCCAGCGCGAGTCATCCTCACCCGACCCCCACGAACACGTCATCGACGTTCAGGTGCAGCGGGTTCACGTGCGCCGATCGCCACGGTACGGGCGCATCCTCGGCGTCGGCATCGCTGTGGGCCTCCTCATCGCTGCGGTACTGACCACTCTCGGGGCGGTGTCGGGCGACGGTGTTGCCTCGTCCGGCGAAGCGGGGGTCATCTGGGCGTTCGGGCTGAACGCGATGGTGTCGGTGGCAGTGTGCCTGCTGATCAGCGCGGGCATCATCCTCATCGCCGAGCGACGCACCTTCCGCCGCATCCGCGACGCACGTGCTGCGCAGGAGGTCACCTTCGTCGACGACCTCGCCCAGCCGATGACCGATCAGCCGCCACCATGGATGCGCGACGAGAGCTGAGGACGCGCCGGTAGGCTGTTCGGGTGGAGTCCCACAACGCCCCCAGCAATCCATACACCGCGGCCGGTGTCGACACGGCAGCGGGTGACCTCGCCGTCGAACTCATGAAGGCAGCGGTCCGTCGTACCCAGGGCCCCGAAGTCCTCGGTGGCGTCGGTGGCTTTGCCGGCCTGTTCGACGCGTCGACCCTGCGCGCCTATCGGCGTCCGCTGCTAGCGACGAGCACCGACGGTGTCGGCACGAAGGTCGCGATCGCGCAGGCCATCGACAAGCACGACACGATCGGCCAAGACCTCGTCGGTATGGTCGTCGACGACATCGTCGTGGTCGGTGCGCGACCCCTCTTCATGACCGACTACATCGCATGCGGCAAGGTCGTGCCCGAGCGCATCGCCGACATCGTCGCCGGCATCGCGCGCGGTTGCGAAGAGACCGGAACCGCCCTGGTCGGCGGCGAGACCGCTGAGCACCCGGGCCTGCTCGGGATCGATGACTACGATGTCGCGGGAGCTGCAACGGGCGTCGTTGAGGCTGACGCCGTGCTCGGGGCCGATCGCGTCGAGAGCGGCGACGTGGTTCTCGCGCTTGCTTCGAGCGGACTCCACGCCAACGGCTACTCGCTCGTGCGCCACATCGTCTCGGCATCCGGGCTGTCGTACACCGACACGGCGGCGGAGTTCGGTGGCGCTTCCTGGGGTGAGGTTCTTCTCGAGCCCACCCGCTTGTACACGGCGCCACTGCTTCGCCTGATCGCACAGTCCGGCGGCGGCGTCCACTCGCTCAGCCACGTCACCGGTGGCGGAATCGCCGCGAACCTTGCTCGCGTGCTCCCGGCGGGCACCTGGGTCGATGTGGACCGTGCGACCTGGACTCCACCGGTGGTGTTCCAGTCACTTGCCGACCGTGGCGGCATCCCCCTCTCAGACACCGAGGGCACGTGGAACCTCGGCATCGGCTTCGTTGCGGTCGTCGCGGCAGATCGGGCGGCGGATGCGGCATCCGCGCTGTCTGCCGAGGGTATCGCCGCGTGGCAGATCGGCGTTGTCTCCGACGGGCCGAGGCCCAGTGGTACGTACGTGGAAGGGGCGAAGGGCGTCGACGGCGGTGCCGTGCGCCTGGTCGGATCGTTCGCCGAAGGAGCGCAGTAACACCCCATGTGTGGAATCGTCGGCATGGTCGGGCGGGGTCCCGTCAACCAAGAGATTTACGACGCGCTTCTGCTGCTGCAGCACCGCGGGCAGGACTCCACCGGAATCGCCACGGCGGAACCGAGCGGGGTCTTTCACATCACCAAGGCGCGCGGCCAGGTCCGTGAGGCGTTCCGTACGCGCGACATGCGGTCACTGCTCGGCACGATCGGGCTCGGCCACGTGCGTTATGCCACCAAGGGCACAGCCTCCAGCGAAGAAGAGGCACAACCCTTCTACGTCAACGCGCCGTACGGCATCGTGCTGGTACACAACGGCAACCTCACCAACACGCGCGAACTCACCGACGAGCTCTTCCACAAGGATCGCCGACACCTGAACACGAGCTCTGACACCGAGCTGCTGGTCAACGTCCTCGCCGGCGAGTTGCAGGCGACGGTTTCGGGGATCGATCTCGAGCCCGACGAGATCTTCGAAGCCGTCTCCCGCGTCCACGCCCGCGTGGAAGGCTCCTACGCCACCATCGCCCTCATCGCGGGCCACGGCCTGCTCGCATTCCGCGACCCGTTCGGCATCCGTCCCCTGATCCTCGGCACGCGACGGGCCCCCGACGGGTCGTACGAGTGGGTGGTCACGTCCGAGTCCCTCGTGCTCGAGAACGGCGAGTTCGAGGTCGTCCGCGACGTCATGCCGGGCGAAGCGGTGTTCATCGACATCGACGGACACCTGCACACGAAGCAGTGCGCCGAGGACCCCCAACTCGTACCGTGCTCATTCGAATACGTCTACCTCGCGCGGCCGGACTCGATCATGAACGGGATCTCGGTCTACGAGGCGCGGCTGCGGATGGGTGACCGCCTGGCCGACACGATCGCGAAGTACACGCCCGAGGGGACGATCGACGTCGTCATGCCGATTCCGGATTCATCCCGGCCCGCCGCGATGCAGGTCGCGCGCAAGCTCGGCATCGAGTACCGCGAGGGTTTCTACAAGAACCGTTACGTCGGACGCACGTTCATCATGCCGGGGCAGTCGGCCCGAAAGCGCAGTGTGCGACAGAAGCTCAACGCGATGTCGAGCGAGTTCAAGGGCAAGAACGTGCTGCTCATCGACGACTCGATCGTGAGGGGAACGACTTCGAAGCAGATCATCCAGATGGCGCGGGATGCCGGTGCGACATCCGTAACCTTCGCCTCGGCAGCACCTCCCGTGCGCTACCCGCACGTCTACGGCATCAACATGCCGACCCGCCACGAGCTGGTTGCTCACGGCCGTTCCATCCCCGAGATCGCTGAAGAACTGGGTGCCGATTACGTCGTGTACCAGGAGGTCGCCGACCTCAAAGCTGCGATTCTCGAAGGCTCGGATGTCGAGGATCTCGACATGAGCTGCTTCGACGGACGCTACATCACGGGAACGGTGACGGAAGAGTATCTCGACTGGGTCGAGTCCAGTCAGGAGTCCTGAGCGGGAGCGCGACGACGGGACGAGGCGCGCTCAGGCGGTCTCGTCGAGTTCGTCATCCTCGTCGTCGAACTCATCGGCCCACTTGTCGACGTACAGATCATCGTCGGACGGGTGACCCAGTTCCTTCTCGAGCGCCGCATAGTTGACGCTCGGGCTGTAGGACTTGAGTTCGCGGGCGATCTTGGTGTGTTTCGCCTTTTGACGGCCACGCCCCATGCGAGACCCCCTCATTTCTGACCCGCGGGCTGAAGCGCGGGTCTCCGCACTCCGCAGCCCGTGCATTCACGAATCCGGTCTTTCGCCGGGAAGAGTAGCATTCAGAATATCACGGAGCCCTCGAGGGCCCGCGGCTGTGCGCCCCTCGGCTCCGCATGTCGAGGAGGGAATCCCATGGCGGATGAACGGCCAGAGCTCACAACGGCGCCCCTGGATGCGGAGGCGGTCCGCGGCGCGGTCATCGTCGGGGTCGTCCCCGACCAGAGCCCCCGCGTCGTGAAAGAAGCTGCGAAGTTCGCCGCGATGATGAAGGCACCGCTCGTGGTAGCCCATGTCGACGTCACCCGGTTCGTGACCTACGAGGATCCCGACGGGTACGTGCACACCGCGCCCATCGACGTGAACATCGCGCCGGGCGAGGCAGATATCGACCTCGTGCGCGCCTCCGTGGCTCACGCGCTGGAGGGAATCGACGTCGACTGGCGTCTCCATCAGCTCGTCGGCGACCCGGCCCTGGCGCTCAAGCACCTCGCCGAGCAGGTCGACGCTCGGTTGCTCGTCGTCGGGACCCGCAAGCGCGGCATCGGCGAGTCGATTCGAGAGTTCTTCACCGGATCGGTTGCCGCCCGGCTGGCTCACCGGCAGGCGCGCCCGATCCTCGTCGTGCCGCTGGGTGAGCCGGCCCCCGACGACGAGGACCTCTGGCCGACCAGCTGACCGGCCCGATCGCAGGATCGACCGAGCCGCGACGGCCCCGGAGCATGCGAGAACGCTGATCCATCCTGCAATCGGTCCGCGGGGTGAGCCGGCCTCAGCCGCGCAGTGAGCGGGTGATGGCGCGGGTCACCTCGTCGAGGCCGGTTGCCAGCTCGTCGACGACGGATGCCGCGAGCGTGCCGCCCTTGGCAACGTGCGTGCGCAGGTCGGCGCGTACCTGGGCGCGGAACTCGCTGATCGCGACCTCGGCCCGGTGCAGCTGCTCCCGCGAGAGGGAGCGCAGGTCGTCGGTGACATCCCGCACCTGCTGATCGCGATCCTCTCGCTCTGCCTGGCTGGCGGCGGCGAGGTCTGCGCGCAGACTCTTCATCGCCTCGCGCACCGATCCGCGCACTTCGTCGGCGATCAGGCGCACCGAATCGGCGAGACCGTCCTCGATGCTCTTGAGGTCGCCGGCCCGGGATGCCACCTCAGCACGGCCGGCATCCGTGATCTCGTAGATCGTCTTGCGGCCGTCGACGGTCTTGGTCACCAGGCCCTCCTCCTCGAGCTTCGCCAGCCGCGGGTAGACCGTGCCGGCACTCGGGGTATAGGTGCCGCCGGTGCGATCCGACAGGGCCTGCATGATGTCATAACCGTGCCGCGGTCCCTCGTCCAGGAGAGAGAGCAGGTACAGGCGTAGGTCGCCGTGTGAGAAGACGGGGGCCATCACAGGCCCTCCGCCTCGCTCGAGGCATCCGCCGGTGTCGCAGCGGGGGAGCGGCGCAGCACCGTGAGTCCGCCCGCGACCGAGTTCGTGCGAACATCGACGAACGAGCCGCTGAGCTCGCCGGTTGAGCCGGTGTAGTTGGTCACACCGCTTCCCGACCGCATGACCCCATCGATCTGGACGCGACCGCTGACGCTTCGCACGACGAAGTTCGCCGGGAGCCCCTCATCGAGTCGGATCGTCGAGCTACCGCTGACGGTGTTCAAGCTGATGGCGTGGGCGTTGCCGGTGGTGTCGACGAGCATGTCGCCCGAAACGGTGTCGATTGTCGCCTTGCGGATGCTGCCGGTCGCGGCGACATCTCCCGAGACGCTGTTTGCCGACAGAGTGCCGGCGAGGTCCCGGATCTGCACATCGCCCGAGACCGCATTGACCGTCACGTCGCCGCTCAGACCGTCGACGATGATGTCCCCCGACACGGTGTTGAGGCGCGCACCGGCCTCGAGGCCCGATACGAGCGCGCTCGCGTTCACGACGCCGAGGTTCAGCGCGACCGATCGGGGGACTGCGACGCTGACTTCTGCCTTGGGGCCGCCGGATCCGAAGTTGCGGAAGGCTTCGAGGAAGTTGTCCCAGCGCAGCTGTGGGTGATCGATCTCGACTGTGTCGCCGGTCGCCTCGATGCGGAGGTCTTTGACGGTCACTCCGTACACCTCGATCCGCACGCCAGGCTCGTCGTGGGCGACGACATCGACCTGGCCGCCGACGAGGCCGATCTTGAGGGTGCGCACGTCGGCGAGGTCGATGACGCGCGTTTCTCCCGGGTGAATGAGCCACTTCTCGAGGGTCACGGTCCGCTCCGTTCTGAACACATGAAAGCAAAGACGCGATATAACGCGATTTGAGAATAACGCGATATAACGCGTTAAGCAAGATTCACCGTCCGCCTTCTTGACATTGACGCAACGTCAACTTCTAGCGTGGAGGCCATGACGGAATGGACCATCCACGAGGTAGCACAGCGATCGGGCGTGACCACACGCACGCTGCGGCACTACGACGACATCGGCATCCTGAACCCGACGCGTACGGGCGCGAACGGGTATCGGTACTACGGGGCTGAGGCCCTCGTGCGACTGCAGCGGATCTTGCTGTTGCGGGACCTGGGGCTCGCGCTCGGGGACATCGCCGAGGTCCTGGACGCGCAGCAGGACCCCGCCGCAGCGTTGCGCACACACATCGGATGGCTCCGTTCCGAGCAGGCAAGACTCGCCCGGCAGATCGCCGCGGTGGAATCCACGATCAGGTCATGGGAGGGAGGTGAATCGACGATGAACGACGACATGTTCGACGGCTTCGACCACACCGTCTACAAGGATGAGGTCGAGCAGCGCTGGGGCGCCGAGTCCTACGCCAGCTCGGACGCGTGGTGGCGCTCACTCGGCGCTGAGCAGCAGACGGCGTGGAAGAACACGACCGCTGAACTCGCGCGGGCCTGGGCGGCAGCCGCTGAGTCCGGCATCGCGCCCGGCTCGGCCGAGGCGCAGACTCTGGCGGAGCGTCACGTGGCGTGGCTACGGGCCATCCCCGGCACGCCCGCTCATGAGGATGAGACGGCGTTGAAGCCCTACGTCCTCGGCCTCGCGGAGATGTATGTGGCTGACCCTCGGTTCGCGGCGAACTACGCGACATCCGCCGGCGGCAACGGCGGCGCCGAGTTCGTACGCGACGCGCTCACGGAGTATGTGAATACCCGGCTGTAGCCATTTGGAGCCGCCACGGCAAACGGATGCCGCGCCCCTCCCCCGAGGAGCGCGGCATCCGTTCGTTGCGTCTGCGGTCAGCTGCGGCTGCCGCTGATGACCCTGAAGAGGAAGGCGATCAGGGCGATCACACCGACAATGAGGGCAACCCAGAGCAGCCAGTTCAAGGCCGTGTTGAGACCGCCGACGATGGCCAGCACGACGGCGATAACGATGACGAGCAGAAGTGCGATGTTCATGGGACACCTTTCGTTGGACGTCGGGGAGCATGCTCGACACGTGTCGGGCGTGCTCGCCACCCCGAGACGATGTCACCGTCGCCGCTGCACGACAATGGGGTTGTTTCCGCGCCCCGAAACCGGTATGCGAGACCTGCGATGCGCCGGTCGGAGCGTTAGCCTGAGCGGATGGCGACCAGACCGCGCTTATCGGGTGCTCACCTGTGGCTGGTGTTCGCGGGCGGCACGATCGGCACCGCCGCGCGACTTGTCATCCTGCTCATCGAAGACCCCTCGATCCAGTGGCTCTCCATACCGCTCATCAACATCATCGGCTCCTTCCTGCTGGGCCTGGTGACGGGACGGGCCGAGGCTCAGGCCGACCCCGCCCGCGCAACGAGAATGCGCATCTTCTGGGGCGTGGGCGTCATGGGAGGGTTCACGACCTACTCCAGCTTTGCCGTGCTTGCGGTGGACCCGGCGTCGCTGCCGCTGGCGATCGTCACGGTGCTCGCCGGGCTCGCGGCCGCTGTCGCCGGGCTCTGGATCGCCCGTCCCCGTCCGGCCTCAGCACGCGGACACTCCGCATGAGCCCGCTCCTGCTCGCTCTCGGTGCGGTCGCCGGCGGAGTCGGTGCCGCGCTGCGCTACAGCGCTGACGTCGCCATCCTGCGCTGGTGGGACCCGCCGTGGGGAGTCTTTGTCGTCAACGTCGTCGGATCGTTCGCGCTCGGCATCCTGACCGGTGCCGCTCCCTCCGCTGACCTGCAGCTTGTGATCGGGGGAGGCCTCCTCGGCGGCTTCACGACCTTCAGCGCCGTCTCGGTCACGACGATCCTGCTCGCCGAAGAGCGGCGGGGGCGGATGGCGATCGTCAACGTCGTCGGAACCTTCGTGCTCGCGCTCGCTGCCGCCGCGGGCGGGCTTGCTCTGGGCGCGGCGCTCGCCACCGGCGCGGGCTGATCGGGACTTTTCGGGATATCCCCCGGAATCACCGTGCGAAGATGGGGACGATACACCCGCGTATCGTCGCGTCCCGACAGCACCAAGCACAGCAAAGGCCACCGTGTCGAAACTCGCCGTCCTGAGCCTGAAAAACCGCGCCCTCATTGCGCTGGTCACGATCGTCGCTGCCCTGTTCGGCAGCCTCGCGTTGACCAGCCTGAAGCAGGAACTGATCCCCTCGATCGAGTTCCCCGCTCTCATCGTCGTCACGACGTACCCGGGAGCCTCGCCCGAAGTCGTTGCCAACGACGTATCGACACCGATCGAGACAGCCATCCAGGCCGTGCCCGGGCTCGAGTCGACAACTGCGACCAGCACGACCAACGCCTCGATCGTGCAGGCGTCGTTCACCTACGGCACCGACCTGGGCACCGCGGAGCAGAAGATCACGCAGGCGATCAACCGGATCTCATCCCAGCTGCCCGAGAACGTCGATCCCAACGTGCTCTCGGCGAGCATCGACGATTTCCCCGTCATCCAGATCGCCGTCACCGGCTACGACGACCAACAGACCATCCAGGCGACACTCGAATCCGTCGCGATCCCCGAGCTCGAGGATGTCGACGGCGTCAACGCCGCACAGATCGTCGGTGGCACCGGACAGCGCATCACGATCACACCCGACCCAGCGAAGCTCGCCGCGACCGGCTACACGCAGCAGGCGATCCGTGACGCCCTCGACCAGAACGGCGTGCTGTTCCCGGGCGGCGAAATCACCGAGAACGAGCAGACCCTCACGGTGCAGACCGGCTCGAAGATCACCTCGGTCGATGCGGTGGCGGCGCTGCCGCTCGTTCCCACGGATGCCGAGCAGTTCCAAGCCGGTACGGTGACGATCGCCGACGTCGCCACGGTCGAGCAGGGACAGGACCCCGTCACGACGATCTCGCGCGTGAACGGCGAGCCGGCAGTGACGATCGCGATCACGAAGCTTCCGGCAGCCAACACCGTCGATGTCTCGCACGGCGTCGTCGACATCCTGCCTGAACTCGAGCAGCAGCTCGACGGAGTGACCCTCACCGTCGTCTTCGACCAGGCGCCCTACATCGAGCAGTCGATCGAGACCCTTGCTGTCGAGGGCGGATTCGGCCTGCTGTTCGCCGTGCTCGTCATCCTGCTCTTCCTGCTGTCGGTGCGCGCGACGCTCGTGACCGCGATCTCGATCCCGACGAGTGTGCTGATCACCTTCATCGGCCTACAGGCGTTCGGGTACTCGCTGAACATCCTGACCCTCGGGGCGATCACGATCTCGATCGGCCGCGTCGTGGATGACTCGATCGTCGTGATCGAGAACATCAGGCGCCACTACGTCGGCAAGGCCGACAAGCTGACGTCCATCGTGCGCGCTGTGAAGGAAGTCGGGTCGGCGATCACATCGTCGACGATCACGACTGTCGCCGTCTTCTTGCCGATCGCCTTCGTCGGCGACGTGACCGGCGAGCTATTCCGGCCTTTCGCCCTGACCGTCACGATCGCGCTGCTGGCTTCGCTCCTGGTCGCCCTCACGATCGTGCCGGTGCTGGCTTACTGGTTCCTCAAGCCCGGCAAGCCGCTGCTCGACGAGGTCGGGCGCGAGATCGACCCCGAGAACCCGGCGGCTCCCCTCGATCGGCTGCAGCGCGGTTACACCCCGATCCTGCGGTGGACGCTGCGCCACTCCTGGGTCACGCTCGGTCTTGCGGTTCTCGTTCTCGTGGGCACCATCGCCGTGGCGCCGCTGATGAAGACGAACTTCCTCGGGGATTCCGGGCAGAACACCTTTACGATGACGCAGGACATCGGGCCGGCCCCGAGCCTCGAGGCAGAATCTGCCGCCGCGGAGCCGGTCGAGGAAGCCCTCATGGGTATCGACGGGATCGAGACCGTGCAGGTCTCGATCGGTTCCAGCGGCAACGCACTGCGGGATGCCTTCACCGGTGGTGGCAGCGGAATCACGTACTCCATCACGACTGAGGCAGGCGTCGATCAGGTCGCGCTTCGCCAGGAAGTCCAGGACACCGTCGAGGCGATTCCGGATGTCGGCGAGATCACTGTCGCGGGCAGCAACGGCGGATTCGGCTCGACCGACATCGAGGTGGACGTCACTGCTCCCGACGCCTCGACGCTGCAAGAGGCGACGGATGCCGTCGTCGCGAGCCTCAGCGACCTCGACGACGTCAGCCAGGTCACGAGCAACCTGTCGGCATCCTTGCCCTTCATCTCGGTGCAGGTCGACAGCGACAAGGCGGCATCCCTCGGCCTGTCGGAGGTCGCAGTGGGAGCGATCGTATCGAGCACGATGCAGCCGCAGAACATCGGCAGCGTCGAGGTAGACGACACGTCGCTGACGGTGTACCTGGCCTCAAACGACCCGCCCACCACGATCGACGAGCTGCGTAACCTCCAGGTGTTCACGGCCCAGGGGCCGGTGCCGCTGTCAGATGTTGCGACTGTCGAGGAGTCGCAGGGACCGACATCGATCACCACGCAGGACGGCACGCGCACCGCGACAGTGACGGTTACTCCCGCCACTGACAACCTCACGCAGGCGACGACATCCGTCACGGAAGCGCTCGACGCGGCTGATCTGCCGTCTTCGGCCAGCGCTGATCTGGGCGGTGTCGCGACCGACCAGGCCGACGCCTTCAGCCAGCTCGGTCTCGCGCTGTTGGCAGCGATCCTGATCGTGTACGTCGTCATGGTCGCGACCTTCAAGTCGCTGCGCCAGCCGCTGCTTCTGCTGATTTCGGTGCCGTTCGCGGCGACCGGTGCGATCCTGCTGCAGATCGTCACCGGCATCCCGCTGGGGGTTGCATCGCTCATCGGCGTGCTGATGCTCATCGGCATCGTCGTCACAAACGCGATCGTTCTCGTCGACCTCGTGAACCAGTACCGCGAGAAGGGCCTGAGTGCCCACGACGCGACGATTGCCGGTGGCACGCGGCGTCTTCGTCCGATCCTGATGACCGCGCTCGCCACGATCCTCGCGCTCACGCCGATGGGACTCGGGATCACCGGCACGGGCGGGTTCATCTCGCAGCCGCTCGCGATCGTCGTGATCGGCGGACTCATCTCGTCGACGGTCCTGACGCTGCTCGTGCTGCCGACCCTCTACAACCTCGTCGAGGGCGCGAAGGAGCGGCGGCAGGCCAAGCGCGCCGCGCGATCCGGTCAGACGGATGCCGAGGGCGGGCTCGTGCTCGCCGGGGTGGGGGCGGGTGCCGCCGCTGCCGGCGCCGCGGGTGGTGCCGAGGACGTGCCGCTGACGCGGCGCGAGTTGCGCGAACGTGAGGCACTGCGGACCGGCCAGATTCCGATCCAGTCGCCTGCCGGATCCGAGGGGGTCGAGGACCAGGTGGGCGAGGACCAGGTTGGCGAGGACGAGGTGGCGACCGAGTCCGATGCCGGTGAGCCGGAGGGTCTCGAGCCCGCGGCCGATGGTCCAGAGCCAGCCGTCGACGAGACCAATGAGCCTGATATCACCGAGCCTGACGCTGTCGAAACAGACGCTGTCGAATCAGACGCTGTCGACCCCGAGGCCGTCGAGTCGGAGGGCGACGAGCCGGAATCTGATCAGACCGAGACCGACGGTGGAGCCACCGAGGAATCAGCCGACAGCGCCGAGACTGCCCACGCCGAGACAACCGATGCCGGCGACATACCGGGCGCCGAGAACTCGGACGACGACCAGAACGGACGTCAGCCCGAGTAGGCGATGCCCCAGCTCACGGTCCAGGTCTCGCCGGGCGCCAGCCAGCGCAGACCTCGACCGGAGTTGAGGGCGTCAGGCACCGCGCTCATCGGTTCGATGGCGACGGCCAACTCGCGGTTCGGGTAGCGGTCAGTCGTGTATACCTGCACGTAGTCGAGGTCCGGGCCCTGCCAGATCGTGACGGTCCGGCCATCCGGCGCGCTCAGGTGGTGGCGCAGCATCCCGTCGGCGTCCCGGGCGATCTCGGTGTAGCACGTGTTGAGCGAGACATCCCCAAGTCGAGCGCCGTCCCGAAGGTCGGATGCTGCGTCCACCGGAACCTCATCGACGGGAATCAGCGCGTCATCGAGCACGAGCATCTTCGCGCCCGGCGAGGTCAGCACGAGATCGGCGGTCGGAACATCACCGAGCGTGAAGTACGGGTGGGTGCCGAGCGCTGCGGGTGCGGCATCCGTGCCGACGTTCTCGATGACGTGGGTGACCTCGATGCCATCGGCAGTCAGCGCATACGTGACAGTCGTATCGAGCTGGAAGGGGTAGCCGCTCTGCGGAAAGACCGTCGCCGCGAGCGTGATCTTGTCGCCGGACTGCTCGGCGACGGTGTACGGCATGAAGCGCAGCAGCCCGTGTGATGCGCCGCCGACCGACGGATCGGTGAGCCACAGCTGGTAGGAGGTGCCGTCGTGGCTCCATTTGCCGTCGCGGACGCGGTTCGGCCAGGGGACGAGCACGGTTCCGGATGCCGCGGGCGCCGGCATCCCCAGGGGGTAGGGCGCAATGAGGTCGACGCCGTCGACGGTGAGCCCGCGAATCGTCGCGCCCACCTGCGTGAGGTGCGCCGTTACGCGACCGTCGGCGCTCGAGAGGTGGAACTGCTCCCCGGTGGGGTCGTGGCGCGTGTCGGTCATGGGTCCTCCTCGGCGGGTGTCGTGCCCATGCTAGAGGCCCTGAGTGACGCATCCGTTCCGGTGGTGCCGGGGTGCCGACGTGGGGGTTTCTCAGGGTGAGCCTGTACCCTGGATCGGTCGGCTCTGGACATTGCCTTGTATGGCGAGTGGGTTTGTGAGTCCTTGGGGCCGATGGTGAGCGCTGATCGGCGCACATGACCATCACATGAATGGCCCCCGGCCAAGAGAGTCCGGGCCTGTCGAGCGCGTCTCGACTGCTGTTCTCGTGCGAGAGAACCCAGGAAGAACACACCCATGCCCAAGAGCAAGAAGCCGGCTGGCGGCCGCGCAGCCAAGAACTTCGAACCGCGCTACGGCGAGAAGACCGCGTACCAGGACCGCAAGCGTCGCCCCGGTACGTCGTCGGCCGGAAAGCCCGGCAGCAAGAGCCCCAGCCACCGCGGCTACCGCCCCGAGACCGCTGAGTCTGGCGGCGAGCCCAAGCGCCGCTGGACGGCGCAGGAGCGTGCCGGTCGCGACGAGGCTCGCGCCATCCGCACCCACGCCCGCGATGACCGCCCGCGTCGGGATGACCGCCCCGCGCGAGATGACCGCCCCGCGTACGGGGACCGCCCGCGTCGTGAGGGTCAGGATCGTTACTCCGACCGTCCCCGTCGTGATGACCGTCCGTCGTATGGTGATCGCCCACGCCGTGATGACCGTCCGTCGTATGGTGATCGCCCGCGTCGTGATGACCGTCCGTCGTACGGTGATCGCCCACGTCGGGATGACCGGCCGTCGTACAACGACCGTCCGCGTCGTGATGACAGTTCGTCGTATGGCGACCGCCCGCGTCGTGACGACCGCCCGCAGCGTGATGATCGCCCCGCGTACGGTGATCGCCCGCGTCGTGATGACCGTCCCTCGTACGGTGACCGTCCGCGTCGGGATGACCGCGGTGGTTACGGTGACCGGCCCCGTCGTGATGACCGTCCGCAGCGCGAGGGCCAGGACCGCTACGGGGATCGTCCGCGTCGCGACGACCGTCCCTCCCAGGCAGACCGTCCCCGTCGTGAGGATCGCCCGTCGTACAGTGACCGCCCGCGTCGCGACGACCGTGCCGGTTACGGTGACCGGCCCCGTCGTGACGACCGGCCGCGCCGCGACGACCGTCCGAACCGCTCCGACTGGAACGCGCCGACGCGCTCGGCCGCACACGAAGAGCACGTCGACGTTGTCCACGAGCGGTTGCAGGCTGACGCTGTTCAGGCCGATGCTGTCGAGGGCGTGAGCTTCGGTGATCTGGGCCTCGGCGAGAACATCGTTCGCGTGCTTGCCGAGCTGGGTGCGGCAACGCCGTTCCCGATTCAAGCGGCCACCGTTGCGCCGATCCTCGAGGGTCGCGATGTGCTCGCCCGCGGACGGACCGGGTCGGGTAAGACCATCGCGTTCGGCGCACCGCTCGTCGAGAGCATCCTGCGCTCGCAGGCGGGGAGCCGTCGTGAGTTCGGCCGATCGCCCAAGGCTCTGGTGCTCGCTCCCACGCGTGAGCTCGCGCTGCAGATCGACCGCACGATCCAGCCGATCGCCCGCAGCGTCGGTCTGTTCACGACGCAGATCTACGGTGGTGTACCCCAGGCCCGCCAGGTCGGTGCGCTCAAGAAGGGCGTCGACATCATCGTCGGGACCCCCGGCCGCATCGAGGACCTCGTCGAACAGGGCAAGCTCGACCTCTCGGATGTTCGGATCGCCGTCCTCGATGAGGCCGACCACATGTGTGAGCTGGGCTTCCTCGAGCCGGTGCAGCGCATCCTGCGTCTGACCGCTGACGGTAGCCAGAAGCTGCTGTTCTCAGCGACGCTCGACCGCGAGGTCGCTGCGCTCGTCGACGAGTTCCTCGTCGAGCCTGCCGTCTACGAGGTTGCGGGTGAAGACCAGGACTCGAGCACCATCGAGCACCGCGTGCTCGTGATCGACCACCGCGACAAGGCCGAGATCCTGACCTCGCTCGTCGACCGCGACGGCAAGACCCTCGTGTTTGCTCGTACCCGCGCCTACGCCGAGATGCTCGCCGAGCAGTTCGACGACGCCGGCATTCCGTCCCTCGCCCTGCACGGTGACCTCAACCAGGCCAAGCGCACGCGCAACCTCGAGAAGCTCACCTCGGGCCGGGTGCGGGTGCTCGTCGCGACGGATGTCGCCGCGCGCGGCATCCACGTCGATGACATCGACTTGGTCGTGCAGGCCGACGCTCCCGACGAGTACAAGACGTACCTGCACCGCTCGGGACGCACCGGCCGCGCGGGTCGCGAGGGTCGGGTCGTCACGCTCATCACGCGTCAGCGTCGTCGCCGCATGACCGAGATGCTTGATCGCGCCGAGATCGAGGCGCCCTTCGAGGACGCTCGCGTCGGTGACGACCTGCTCGAGGAGATCGCGGGCCGTCAGCTCGCCGACGTCGACGCCTGACGCGCCGCCGCCACCTCTCTGACGTAGGCAATATCCCGCAGGCAGGACGAATCCGCACCGGATCGTCCTGCCTGCGGGATGTGTCCTACCTCCATGCGTAGAAGCGGCGGGCTCAGAACAGCATCGCTGCCGCGTCAGCACGTCTGCCGCGCGAGGTCGTGACGACGGATGCCGCGGCACGCCGCGCTGCCAGACCGGGCACCGGCTCGCGTGGCGGCGCTTCTTCCTCGGCGTGCCCCGTCAGGCCGTGCACCCGCAGCAGCGGCCGAACGCGCTTGGCGAGCCACTGACGGTACGGCTTCGGCGCGTACGCGGAAGCGCCCGGGTACAGGCCGCGATACGACCCGACGAGTTCCGGATGCTCCCGCTCGAGCCATTGCCAGAACCACTGCTTCGCCCCCGGGCGCAGGTGCAGCGCGCCGAAGACCACTCGGTGTGCGCCGGCCGCTCGGATGCGCCCCAGCGCATCATCGAGCGAGGCAATTGAATCGGTGAGGTGGGGGAGGATCGGCATCAGGAACACGGTGACGCGGAATCCGGCATCCGTCGCCGCTCTCACGGTCTCGAGGCGCGCGGCTGCGCTCGGCGTCCCCGGCTCGAGCGTGCGCTGTAGTGCATCGTCGAACACGGCTATCGACATCGCCAGTGAGACATCGACCTCATACGAGGCTTCTGTCAGAAGCGGAAGATCCCGGCGTAGCAGCGTGCCCTTGGTCAGGATCGAGAACGGGGTGCCGGCATCCGTCAGCGCCTGGATGATGCCGGGCATGAGTCGGTACCGTCCCTCGGCCCGCTGATACGGGTCGGTGTTTGTGCCGAGCATGACCGGATCGCCTGTCCACGACGGTCGCGCGAGTTCCGTGCGCAGCACGTCGGCGACGTTGACCTTCACGACAATCTGCGAATCGAAGTCGCGCCCGGCATCCAGCTCGAGGTACTCGTGCGTGCCGCGGGCGAAGCAGTTGTGACTGATAACGCCGTTCGCGATGAAATCACCGGTGCCGGTCGTGATGTCGACCATGTCGATGCTGTGCCCGAGATCTTCGATTTCGACGACGCGGAGGTCACTCGATGTCTTCACCGCAGTGTCGACTATCGAGAGCTTTCTCGTGATCGCGGGTCGTGAGATCTCGAAGAAGCGCATCCGCGAAGCCAGCCCGCCCGTGACCCGGATAGCGCTCACCCCGTTCGGTCGCGGCCCCTCGGTGACGGCAGGGATGTCAAAGCACGCGAGTGCCTCGCGGACCGTGCCGAGCACGTCCGCGCTCTTGTTGCTGATTCTCAGCACACCCCGGGAACAGGAGCCTTCGGCGTCGAAGATTCCGCCCAGGTATCCAGCGAGCCACTCCTCGCTCAGGTCTGCGGGTCGCTTGATGAGGGCCTCAATTGCGGCGACCCCCTCTTTGCGTGCTGTATGGATGGCGAGCATGGCGCGCCGTTGCTCGGTTGCGGCTGTGAACGGCCTCACGTTGGTGGGGATTCCCTCGAGCGCTAAAAACGCCTGGGTGCGTTCCAGAGCCTCCGTGTCCGCAAGCGCGAGTCGAAAGGCGTGAATCGCGCCGGTGCGACCCCGACGCGGGTAAGTCTTGTGCAGAATCATTCCGTCGCCCTGGATCATTCCCGCCAGATAACCCAGTCGCCACAATCTGTCGGCGGCGTCACGACTCACGGCTCGCGCTGCGCCCATGCCGAAGCCCATGAGGCGGTTGTTAGCGGTCAGGTAGGGACGCTGCTCCGGTCCACTCATCGCACCCTTCACGTGCTTCCAGCCCCGCTCGGTCAAGAAGCGGTGATCGGCGCTTGCGATGAGCTCTGTCCCATCGGCGAGGGTCACGCGGTGCGCGCGTCGATTCGTCGTCCACTTCGCGCGCACCGTTGTGGCGACGTACCGGCGGTACTCTCCGCGGCGTTCGGTGCCGATGATCGAATCGCCGACCCGGAGATCGCCGAGGGTGCGGGTGCGGCCGTCGGCGAGCAGGATCGTGGTTTCCGGAGCTAGGCAGTAGGAGCACGCATGACTGCATCCGCGATAGGGGTTCACGGTCCAGTCGAAGGGCATCGCCGAGGCGCCCGGTACATGGTTGAGGGCGCTCTTGGCAATGACCTCGTGGAAGGTCATGCCCGCAAACTCGGGTGTCGTGACGGAACGGACGAAGCCCCCGAGGGGCTCCATCCCGGGCAGCGCGTTGGCGTCGCTCGCGCCGATCGTCTGCCCGTTCCATCGCATATGCATAGTCGAACAAAAATACGACATTCTGTCAACCCGCGACGCGGATCATCCGAACTGGATGTCGAACCTGGAGGCATCCTACAAACGCGAGACGCAGTACCGCCCCACGTGAACCGCAATCCCACACCGGGTACGAAGCGCTGACAGCCCGCGGGCATAGAATCGCGTCGGCGACGGGGCCGAACCGCCGATTCCGGCAGGCCCGCGCCATCGATGTGGAAGGAAGGGCTCACATGGAGCGCGACATCTACGACGAAGACCACGAGGCGTTCCGCGACGTCGTCAAGGAGTTCGTCAAGCGATACGTCACGAACGAGGCAATCGCCCGGTGGGATGCCGACGGCGAGATCGACCGAGACACGATGAAGGCTGCCGGTGAGTCCGGACTCATCGGCCTGTCGGTGCCGGAAGAGTTCGGCGGTGCCGGGATGCTGCAGGACTATCGCTTCCGCGCCATCGTCATGGAAGAGGTCATCGCCGCGGGCTCGGGATCGCTGGCCGGCGCTTTCGGCATCCAGGATGACCTCGCCGTGCCCTACCTCGTGCACATGGGAACTCAGGCGCAGAAGGAGAAGTGGCTTCCCGGCATGGCGACCGGAGAGGTGATCGGCGCGCTCGCGATGACCGAGCCCGGTGCCGGCAGCGACCTGCGCGGTATCAAGACGACCGCGAAGAAGGTCGACGGCGGCTACATCGTCAACGGTGCGAAGACCTTCATCTCCAGCGGCAAGACCGCCGACCTCGTCGTCACCTTCGTCAAGACCGGCGAAGGCAACCGCCCGGATGCCTTCAGCCTGCTGCTCATCGAGAACGGCATGGAGGGCTTCGATCACGGCAAGAAGCTGCACAAGATGGGCTTCCACGGTCACGACACCGCCGAGCTCTCGTTCACCGACGTGTTCGTTCCCGAGGAGAACCTCATCAGCGGCCGCGAGGGCATGGGCTTCGTGCAGCTCATGATGAACCTGCCGCTCGAGCGCATGTCGATCGGCGTCGCTGGTGCCGCGGCGGCGCAGGCAGCTCTCGACTGGACACTCGCGTACACGAAGGACCGAGAGGCGTTCGGGGAGCGGATCGCCGACTTCCAGAACACCCGGTTCCGCCTGGCCGACATGGCTGCCGACGTTGAAGCACTCTGGGCATATACCGACCGCGTTATGCGCGCCTACAAGGACTCCAAGCTCTCGGCCGAAGAGGCCGCGAAGTACAAGTTCTGGGCGACCGAGCGGGAGTGGGCAGTGCTCGACCTCGGCGTGCAGCTGCACGGCGGCTACGGCTACATCACTGAGTACCCGATCGCCCGCGCGTTCCTCGACGCTCGCGTCCACCGCATCTACGGCGGCACGAACGAGATCATGCGCGAGATCGTCGGACGAGACCTCGCCGGCAAGCGCTGATCACGCTTCACCCAGCGGATGCCGCGACCCAGACCTCTCAGGAGGTGCGGGTCGCGGCATCCGTCGTTTGTGGCGCCCGGCTGGGCGAGGAACAACGCGACTGACTAGGCGAGGCCCCAGGGGAAGAAGAGGGTGAAGAGGGCTGCGGATGCGAGCCAGAAGGCCGCGATGAAGACGACATCCCGCGCGCGGAACGGGACGAGGTGCCGCTCGGTGCGATCGGGGTAGGCGCCGAAAGCGCGGGAGTCCATCGCGAGGGCGACCCGCTCGGCGTGACGGATGGCGCCGGCAAGCAGCGGCACGAGGTAGCTGGCCCACCGGCGTACGCTCGCGATCGGCCCGCGTCCGCGGTGGGCGCCGCGCACCCGGTGGGCCTGCCGGATGATCTCGAGTTCGTGACCGAATCGGGGTACGAACCGGAAAGCCGCCAGCGCCGTATACCCGATCCGGTATGGGACGCGCAGCTGCTGCACGCAGGCGCGTACGAGATCGGGGCCGGTCGTGCTGAGGCCCGGGATCAGCGAGAGCGCGAGGATCGCGGCGAGCCGGAGGCCCGTTGCGAGTCCGATCTCGAGCGCGCCGCTGTAAAGCGTCCACGCGCCGATCTGCAGCACGGGCGGGGTGTCCGCGACGAGGGCGGCATCCGTCCAGAGCGAAAAGCTGAACCCCAACACTGCGACAGCGCCCGGTATCGCGAGCACGAGAAGGACCGCGGCCCGGATGCTGAGGCTGACGCCCACGAGCAGCACGAGGTACGAGAGGGCGAGAAACGCCAGAGGTGTCGCAAGGTCGCGCACGAACACGAGCAGCACCAGGGCCGGGAGCACCGCTGCGATCGTGGCGAGCGGGTTCAGTCCGTAGAGGAACCGCACCGCAGAGGTCTGCCGCACCGGGGCATAGGGATCATCGGCGACGGATGCCGGGAGCATTGTCGGCGCCGTCGTCACGACGCACCCCCGGGGAGGTCAGTGACGCGCGTAATCGCGCGAAGCTCCGGGTGCGTGACAAGCGGTGCGAGTGCGCGCGCGAGTGGCGGAACGCGCAGCCCGGCGCGGGCGATGAGGTCGGCATCCGCGAAGACCTCACCCGGCGTTCCGGTCGCGGTGACCCGACCCGACTCCATGACGGCGACACGGTCGGCATACTCGGCGACCAGCTGCATGTCATGGGTGACGACGATGATCGTCGTGCCGTCCCGGTTGAGGTCGCGCAGCAGTCCGAGAAGTTCGTCGGCTCGGGCGCGGTCTTGTCCGAACGTCGGCTCGTCCAGGGCGAGCACGGGGGCCCCGGCGACAAGGGCGGTCCCGACCGACAGGCGCCGCTTCTGCCCGCCCGACAGCAGGAACGGATGAACGTGCGCCCGCTCGCGCAGCCCGAAGCGGTCGAGAAGATCGAGTGTCCGCCGCTTGATCTCGGCCTCGTCGAGGTGCTGTCGGCGCAGGCCGTGCGCGATCTCGTCGAACACCGATCCCGCGATGAACTGGTGCTCCGGATTTTGGAACACGAACCCGACGTGGGTCGACAGTGACCGATCGTCCTGTCGCGCAACGTCGAGTCCGTCGATCCGGACCGTGCCTCGGGGTGGGGCGAGAACCCCGGCGAGGGCTTGGATCAGCGTTGTCTTGCCCGCCCCATTGGCACCGACGATCGCGAGGAACTCGCCGTCCTGCACATCGAGTGCGACATCCGTCAGCACTTCGGTCTTCTTGCGTCGTAGGGTCAGCCCCCGCACCTCGATGCGGGTGACGGATGCCGACACCGGCGCCTCCGAGGCCGCGGCCGCCTGGCGCAGAGCGGGCGGCGCGGGCTGCTGATCGAGCGCCGCGCGCAGTTCCTCGGGGTTGATCGGCAGCGGATCGAAGTGATATCCGCCCTCCCGCAGCCGCAGGGCCGCGAGCGTCGAGGTCGGCAACCACACCCCGAGATCGTGAAGCTCCGCGGCGCGCTCCCGCAAGATCTCGTCCACCGCCCCGTCGGCGATCACCGCGCCGGCAGCATCCAGCACCACGACGCGGTTCACGAACGAGGCAGCGGCGTCGAGGTTGTGCTCGATCAGCACGATGCCCTTGTCACCGGATGCCGCGAGTTCGGCGAGGGCCGCGTACACATCGTCGATACCTTGCGGATCGAGGTTGGCCGTCGGCTCGTCGAGCACGAGAAGCGGCGAACCCATGGCCAGGGCGCACGCGATCGCGAGGCGTTGACGGCCGCCGCCGGAGAGGCGATCAGGGTTCTCGGCCCGCCTCTCCCACAGTCCGACGCGACGCAGCGCCGCTTCCGCGCGGGCGAGCACCTCGGCCACCGGGAGACGCAGGTTCTCGGGCCCGAAAGCTACCTCGTCGAGCACCGTGCCTGTCACCAGCTGGGCATCGGGATCCTGGAACACGATCCCGACGTGTGTCGACAGCTGCGCCACGGAGTGCGTCGCCGCATCCATCCCGGCTACCTCGACGCGCCCCGACAGCGTCGCGGGCACGGCGTGCGGGATGAGTCCGTTCATCGCGAGCGAGAGCGTCGACTTACCCGAACCGCTCGGTCCGAGAAGCAGCACGACATCGCCGCGCGACACCTCGAACGACACGGATGCCGGGGTGGCGGCATCCTCGCCCTCGTGCGTGATTCCGACCTCACGCAGCCGCAGGAGCGGAGTGTGCTCGGCCCCGACACTCGCCTCCGGCGCCACCGTCTCGCCGAGCGAGGGGGCGACGGATGCCGAGCGCGCGGCGGAATCGGGGGGAGCTGTCACGGGTCCTCGTCGGAAAGGGAAGTACGCCCTAACTTAGCTGAACCTAACTCCACACGCCCCGAGATTCGGGTTTCGCGGGAGTCTGGCTCGGAGCATCACGAGCGGCGGGCGACGCCGGCGCGACGCAGCGATACGCCGATCCCGAGGCCCGCGGCCGTCCACGCGACGGGTCCGAGCACCGCGACGATGAGGTAGATGATCTGTGCCCACAACGGCAGCGAGGCGAGGTCGGCGGCGAACGCGACGACAACGGCGACCAGGACGCCGATGATCACGGCCGAAATGAAGAACCGCCAGGCATCCCACACCCGATAGCGGGTGAGCGCGGCGACGAGCTCCTGGATGCCGCCGAAGAGGATCGCCGTACCGAGGAATCGCAGCGCCCACTGGGGAGCCATGGCGCTGGCTACCAGCGCTGCGAACACATGGCTGAGAAGCGCCACCCACGGGAGCCGAATGACCTCCTGCGCGATGATGCCCGGCAGCACGTGGGCTCCGAGGACGAAGCCATACAAAATCGGTGCAGCCCCGAGGACGAGCGGCGTGACCCATCCCGCGATGCCCGCGAGCAGCCCCGTCGCGACGCCGATGGCGGCGGTCGTCAGGAGCACACGCGTCGTCAGGACGGAGGTTCGGGCCACCGTATCAGCGTACTGCCGCGTTCGGGACCAAAGTCGGTCTCAGAGACGTCTGCGCCGTCGGGTCAGTCGCACTCCGGGCAGCGGCGGGGCGGGGATGCGCTCCGGGCCGTGGTCGATGACGTGACCGAATCGGGCAGCCGCGTTCTCCCAGTCCTCGCGGGCGGCGACGATCTCGTCGTGTGAGCGTCCGACGAAGTTCCACCACATCACGATCTCGTCCGGGAACGGTTCGCCCCCGAGTAGGAAGATCCGCGCGCCCCCGGTGGATCGCAGGGTGATCGCGTCGCGGTGTGTGCCGAGGTAGAGCAGGTGGTTCGTATCTAGTTCGGCGGTGTCGTGCGCCTGCCCGCCGGGTGCGCCGCTGACTGTCACGTCGCCATCGATCAGCAGCAGCGCGTGCTCCCACGCCTGTTCGAGCGGGACGAGTACGTCAGCTCCCGGAGTCAGCTCCAGTTCGGCACCGACGATCGGGGTGTGCGTCGTCGCGGGGGAGGGTGCCTCGCCGAGCGTCCCGAGCACAACGGTAGCCTGCGCGCTTCCCGCGGCAGCGGGCAGGTCGACCACCGGAAGATCCGCGTGCTGTTCGAAGGATGCCGCCCCGAACCGGGTCGCTTCAGGGAGGGCCACCCACAGCTGCAGGGCGTCGAGCTCGACATCCGTCTCGCCAACCGAGTACTCGGAGTGGGAGATGCCGGCGCCGGCGGTCATGAGGTTGAGAACGCCGCGGCGCACGATCACGTCGCTGCCGACCGAATCGCGGTGGCGCACCTCGCCGCTGATCGGCCAGGTCACGGTCTGCAGGCCGATGTGCGGATGAGGTTCGACGCGCATCATGGTGCGCTGCGGCCCGAACCGGTCGAGGAAGCACCAGGCTCCGACGAGCGGGAGGTCGCGCTGCGGGAGCGCGCGAGAGACCTGCATGGCCCGTATCCCGCCGAGCGGGACATCCCTCATCTCGAGGTTCAGCAGGCGGGGTCCGTCGCAGTCGGCTGCCCCTTCTTCGGCCACCGCTGCGTCCAAGTCGAGTCGGGTCATCCCCGTGGCGCCGAGCCGTGGGGCCACGCGACCTCGAGCCCGTTGACCTCGTGCTTCTGCAGGTAGCGCACCACGAACGAGCACTCCGGCACGACGGTCTCACCACGGGACGCGACATCGGTCATTGCCTGTCCGATGAGTTCGGTGCCGAGGCCTCGGCCCGAGAAGGCCGGATCGATCTCCGTGTGGGGGAAGACCAGGCGACCCTGATCGTCGGCGACAAATTCGGTGAAGCCGGCGAGGGCTCCGTCGAGGCTGATCTCGTATCGTCCCTTGTCGTCGTTGCGCACGACCTCGGGGGTCACGTCAGTATCGGTCATCACCTGTCCTCTCGTTGCTTCCTCCCAACGTAGGCGGGGGCTGTCGTGTTCCGCGAGGGTCAGTGCGCGTGGGGGCGAGTCGCTCGCGTCAGGCAGACTCGGGGGGTGACTTCCCCGCCCACGCTCACGGACGCCGTGACAGGCGCCGCACCGGATGCCGTCTATGACGCTTTCGTGTCGTGGGCCGAGGGGCGCGGCATCCGTCTCTACCCCGCGCAGGATGAAGCTGCCATCGAACTCGTGTCGGGTTCGCACGTGGTGCTCTCGACGCCGACCGGAACGGGCAAGTCCCTCGTCGCGATCGCTGCTCACACCGCCTCGCTTGCCCGCGGCGGCCGCTCGTACTACACCGCGCCGATCAAGGCCCTCGTGGCCGAGAAGTTCTTCGCGCTCGTCGAGATCTTCGGTGCCGAGAACGTGGGAATGATCACGGGAGACTCGTCGGTCAACGCCGACGCACCGATCGTGTGCTGCACTGCCGAGATCCTCGCCAACATCGCGCTACGACAGGGCACGGATGCCGACATCGACGCCGTCGTGATGGACGAGTTCCACTACTACGGTGATCCCGACCGCGGCTGGGCATGGCAGGTGCCACTGCTGCTCCTTCCGCGTGTGCAGTTTCTGCTCATGTCAGCGACCCTGGGCGATGTCGCCCCGATCGTGACTGACCTCGAGCGCCGCACCGGCCGCGAGGTCGCGCAGATCACGGGCGTCGAGCGTCCCGTGCCGCTGCACTTCTCCTACGAGCGGCGCCCGGTTCACGACGTCATCGAGCGATTGCTGGAGGAGTCCGAGACCCCGATCTACATCGTCCACTTCTCGCAGGCCGCAGCCCTCGAGCGCGCCCAGGCGCTCATCAACACCAAGATCGCCGCGCGCGAGCAGCGCGATCAGATCGCTTCCGAGATCGGCGGGTTCCGGTTCACGACAGGCTTTGGGAAAACGCTCTCGCGGCTCGTACGCGCTGGGATCGGCATCCATCACGCCGGCATGCTGCCGCGTTACCGGCGCCTGGTCGAAACCCTCGCCCAGCGCGGCTTACTCAAGGTCATCTGCGGCACCGACACCCTCGGCGTCGGGATCAACGTGCCTATCCGCACGGTGCTCATCACGGCTCTCACCAAGTTCGACGGCACCCGGATGCGGCAGCTCAGCGCCCGGGAGTTCCACCAGGTCGCGGGCCGCGCGGGCCGGGCAGGCTTCGATCCATACGGCAACGTCGTCGTGATGGCGCCGGAGTGGGAGATCGAGAACGCCGTGGCGCTCGCCAAGGCCGGGGATGATGCCGCCAAGCGCAAGAAGATCGTGCGCAAGAAGGCCCCCACCGGCCAGGTGAACTGGGGCGAGGGGTCGTTCGAGCGACTCGTTGCGGCCGAACCCGAGCCCCTCACCCCGCACCTGCAGCTGACCGCCGCGATGCTCATCAACGTCATCGGCCGAGGTGGGGACGTCTTCGGGAACGTCCGCTCCCTCGTCTTCGACAACCACGAGCCGCGCGCACGGCAGTTCGAGCTGGCGCGGCGAGCGCTCGCAATCTTCCGCACGCTCGTTGTGGCAGGCATCGTGGATGCCGCGGCTGACGGCATCCGTCTCACCGTCGATCTGCAGCCGAACTTCGCCCTCAACCAGCCGCTCTCCCCCTTCGCTCTCGCCGCGATCTCCCTGCTCGAGCCCGATGCGCCCGCCCCCGCCCCCGCGAACTCCGCAGAATCGCACGAACTCCGCAGTCCTGAGCCAGAAACCTCCGAACTTCGCGCGGATCTGCGAACGTCGGATGCCTCGCGCACGGCGGGGACCGGCCACTATGCGCTGGATGTCGTGAGTGTCATCGAGGCGACGCTGGATGATCCGCGTGCGGTCCTCTCGCAGCAGGAGTTCCGCGCGAGAGGCGAGGCAGTGGCGGCCATGAAGCGCGACGGGCTCGAGTACGACGAACGGATGGCGCTGCTCGAAGACATCACCTACCCCAAGCCGCTGGCAGAGCTTCTCGCCCAGTCCTTCGTGGTCTTCGCGTCGAGCCAGCCGTGGGTGCTCGATTTCGAGCTCTCGCCCAAGTCGGTGGTGCGCGACATGTACGAGCGGGCGATGTCGTTCGGAGAGTTCGTCTCGTTCTACGGACTCGCCCGCAGCGAAGGCCTCGTGCTGCGCTACCTTTCGGATGCCTACCGCGCCGTCCGCCAGACTGTGCCCGCCGAGGCTCACACCGACGACCTTCTCGATCTCATCGAGTGGCTCGGCGAACTGGTCAGGCAGGTCGACTCGTCGCTCGTCGACGAGTGGGCTTCCCTCACGAACCCGGTCGACGACCCCGAAGCTCCCGTCGTGCCGCCTGCGCCGCCCTCGGTGCTCACCAACCGTCGCGCCTTCACCGTGCTCGTGCGCAACGAGCTGTTCCGCCGCGTGCAGCTCGCTGCGCTGCAAGACGACGACGGGCTGGCAGAGCTCGATCCGGGCATCGACTGGTCGGCGGCGATGGATCGGTATTACGACGAGCACGACGAGATCCTCACGGGAGGTCCCGCGCGCTCGCCGCAGCTGTGCGTCATCGATACGACGGATGCCGACACCTGGCGCGTCGAGCAGATCATCGATGACCCCGCCGCAGACCATGACTGGCGCATCCGCGCCGAGGTCGACCTGGCGGCATCCGTCGAGGAAGGCACGGCCGTCGTGCGCGTCACCGAGGTGGTGCGCCTGTGAGCGCAGCGCCTGTGAACCACGGGGACTGGGCGTCAGCGGCGCCGGATACGGTGGAGCGGTGAGCACGCCCGAGGACCCGTACGCCGACCTGGTGTGGGATCCCGACGACCTCGCTCCACCTCTCGACGGCGAGGAGCCGCCCGAGGACTGGGCGCCGGCCGCCGCCGGCATCCGCGCCGCACCTGCGGCTCCCGCGCGCTCGTTCGCGGGCGCCGATCCGCTCGCCGTGCTGGGAGAGGTCTACGGCTACGACGCGTTCCGCGCCGACCAGGCCGACATCGTCGATCACGTCATTGCGGGTGGGGATGCCGTCGTCCTCATGCCCACCGGTGGCGGCAAGAGCATCACGTACCAGGTGCCCGCGCTCGTGCGCGCAGGCACGGGCCTCGTGATCTCGCCGCTCATCGCGCTCATGCACGACCAGGTCGAGGCGCTCCTGGCCAACGGCGTACGTGCGGCAGCGCTCAATTCCACCCAGTCCGCATCCGAGCGCGCCGAGACCGAGCGCGCGTACCTGAGCGGCGAGCTCGACCTGCTCTATGTCGCTCCCGAACGCCTCTCGGGTGCAGCGACCACGGCGCTCCTGCAGCGCGGGCGCCTGAGCGTCATCGCGATCGACGAAGCCCACTGTGTGTCGCAGTGGGGTCACGACTTCCGCCCCGACTACCTCGCGCTCGGGGATCTCGCCGAGCGCTTCCCCGGCGTCCCGCGGATGGCGCTCACCGCGACCGCCACGCGCGAGACGCACCGCGAGATCACGGATCGGCTCGGGCTGCCCGATGCGCGCCACTTCGTCGCGAGCTTCGATCGTCCCAACATCCAGTACCGCATCGAGCCCAAGACCGATGCGCGCCGCCAGCTCACCGCGTTCGTGCGCGCCCAGCCCGCCGGCGCCTCGGGCATCGTCTACGCCCTGAGCCGCAAGAGCGTCGAGCAGACTGCGGCATACCTGCGGGGTCAGGGGATCGACGCGCTGCCGTATCACGCGGGGCTCGATGTCGGCATCCGTGCCGCGAACCAACAGCGGTTCCTGCGCGAAGACGGCGTCGTCATGGTCGCGACGATCGCGTTCGGGATGGGGATCGACAAGCCCGACGTCCGCTACGTCGCCCACATCGACCTCCCGAAGTCCGTCGAGGGCTACTACCAAGAGACCGGCCGCGCCGGCCGCGACGGCGAGCCGTCGGTCGCGTGGATGGCGTATGGCCTCGCGGATGTGGTGCAACAGCGCCGCCTCATCGACGGGGGCGAGGGCGATCTTGCCCGCAAGCGTCGCCAGCACCAGCACCTGGATGCCATGCTCGCTCTCTGCGAGACGGTCGAGTGCCGCCGGGTGAACCTGCTCGGGTATTTCGGCCAGCCCGCCGAGCCGTGCGGCAATTGCGACACGTGCCTGGAGCCGCCCGAAACGTGGGATGGACTCGTTCCGGCCCAGAAGCTCCTGTCGACGATCGTGCGCCTCCAGCGCGAGCGCGGCCAGGCGTACGGGGCGGGCCAGCTCATCGACATCCTGCGCGGCGCCGACACCGAACGGATCCGCCAGCTCGGTCATCAGACCCTCGCGACCTACGGCATCGGGTCCGACCTGTCAGACCAGGATTGGCGCAGCGTCGTGCGCCAGCTCCTTGCCCGCGGCATCCTGGTCGCCCGCGGCGAGTATGGAACTCTCGCTCTCGGTGAGGCGGCCGGCCCCGTGCTCAAGGGCGAACAGGCAGTGCCCCTGCGCCGCGACGTCGCCGGCCGTGCGGGGTCTGCCCGGGTCCGCAAGACTGCCGCGACGGATGTCGCCCCAGCCGACCGCGACCTGTTCGAGGCCCTCCGGGCCTGGCGCGCCGAGACCGCGCGTGAGCAGGGAGTCCCCGCGTACGTCGTCTTCGGCGACGTGACCCTGCGAGCCCTCGCCGCCGCCCGCCCGACCTCAGCCGCAGGGCTGGAGGGAATCACCGGGATCGGCGCAAAGAAGAAGGATGCCTACGGCGACGCGGTCCTTGCGGTCGTTGCCGCCCACTCACCTTGAAAACCAAACATCGCTCGGTTTAGTGTGGGGCCATGAGCAATGGCGCCGCCGACTCCGCATCCGTTCCCCCCGTCGACACCCGCTACAAGGACTCCGCGCTCCCGATCGAGGAGCGCGTCGAGATCCTGCTTCAGCAGATGACCCTGGAGGAGAAGGCGGGTCTGTTCTTCCAGACGATGATCGCTCTCGGCCCCGGCGGCGAGCTGTCAGAGGGGGAGGCCGCCTTCGGAATCGCATCGAGCCGCGAATACGTCGAGGAGCGCCACCTCACCCACTTCAACCTGCTGGGCGCAGCGCCCACGGCACGCGAGATCGCGCGCTGGCACAACAAGCTCCAGGAACTCGCAGCCTCGACGCGCCTGGGCATTCCCGTCACGATCTCAACCGACCCGCGCCATTCGTTCAGCGAGAACCCGGGCGCGGCGATCTTCGCAGGGCCGTTCTCACAGTGGCCCGAGCCGCTCGGCCTTGCCGCGACCCAGGATGCCGAACTCGTCGAGCGTTTCGGTGACATCGCTCGCCAGGAATACACCGCCGTCGGCATCCGTGCTGCCCTGCACCCCCAGGTCGACCTCGCCACCGAACCCCGCTGGGCGCGTCAGTTGCAGACCTTCGGCGAAGACCCCGACCTGTCGGGACGGCTCGGCGCCGCCTACATTCGCGGCTTCCAGAACGGCTCAGCCTTCGGGCCAGGCGCCGTCTCGACGATGGTCAAGCACTTTCCCGGAGGCGGCCCGCAGAAGGACGGCGAAGACCCGCACTTTGCATACGGCCGTGAGCAGGTTTATCCCGGCGGCAAGTTCGACCTGCACCTGAAGCCCTTCGAAGCGGCGTTCGAGGTCGGCGTGCGGCAGGTCATGCCGTACTACGGAATGCCGGTGGGCACCGAGTACGAAGAGGTCGGATTCGGCTTCAACAAGAGCGTCCTGACGGGCCTACTGCGCGAGCGCTATGGGTTCGAGGGCATCGTCTGCACCGACTGGGGATTGCTCACCGATCAGCCGATCCTCGGCGACGACTTCCCCGCCCGCGCCTGGGGTGCCGAGCACCTGACCCCGGGGGAGCGGGCGGTCAAGATCCTCGATGCCGGTGCTGACCAGTTCGGCGGCGAGGACGACCCGACTCTGCTCATCGACCTCGTGCGCACGGGCGCGCTGGCTGAGGAGCGTCTGGATGTCTCGGCGCGGCGCCTGCTGCGTGAGAAGTTCGTGCTCGGCCTCTTCGACAACCCCTATGTCGACGAGGATGCCGCGGACCGCATCGTCGGCAATGCCGAGTTCCGTGCGGCGGGTGTCGCGGCCCAGCAGGCGTCGGTCACGGTGCTCACCAACGGCGTCCAGCGCGCCGCGACAACGCCCACGCTGCCGTTCGCAGCGGGACTGCGGCTCTATGTCGAGGGCATCGATCCTGCCGTGGCAAGCGGGTACGGTGAGGTCGTCGAGAGTCCGGACGATGCCGACCTCGCGATCCTGCGGCTGCAGGCTCCCTTCGAGCCGCGCGCCACGGCGTTCGAGAACTTCTTCCACGCCGGCTCGCTTGACTTCGCCGACGAGACGATTGCCCGCGTCGTGAAGATCGCGGCGGTGACGACCACTGTCGTGGATGTCTTCCTCGATCGACCCGCAATCCTCGCGCCGATCGTCGAGGCCGCGCACGCGGTCGTCGTCACCTGGGGCGCGAGCGCCGACGCGCTGCTGTCGGTCCTCTCGGGGAAGGTTGCTGCCCGCGGAAAGTTGCCGTTCGACGTCCCGCGCAGCATGGCCGCGGTTGAGGCATCGAGGCCCGATGTGCCATTCGACACCGCGAACCCGCTGTTCCGGTTCGGTCACGGTCTCACGCTCTGAGCGGCGATCCGGGTGCCCCGTTGCTCGACGAGCTCGCACGAGGCGCCCCGTAGGCTGACACCATGACCCGACCCGGCCCCGCGATCGTCGTCATGGGGGTCAGCGCGAGCGGCAAGTCGGTGGTCGGGATCGAGATCGCCCGGCGCCTTCACCTCCCCTTCGTCGACGCAGATGACCTGCATCCGGCTGAGAACGTCGCGAAGATGTCGCAGGGCATTCCGCTGACGGATGCCGACAGGATGCCGTGGCTCGACCTCGTCGGCGAGCGCTTGGCGCTGCGCTCTGCAGACGGAGCGGTGCCAGACGGCGCGGCAGCCGCGGCATCCGGTGTCGTTGTCGCGTGCTCCGCGCTGAAGCGGTCGTATCGTGATCGCCTGCGTGCACGCGCTCCGCACACGGTTTTCGTGCACCTCACCGGCGATCCGGAGCTCCTCAGCAACCGGGCCCTGGCGCGCACCGGACACTTCATGCCCCCCGCGCTGCTTGCCTCGCAACTGGCCACGCTCGAACCCCTCGGCGACGACGAGCCGGGTCTGGTGATCGATGTCGCCGAGGACGTGGCCACCGTCGCCGAGCGCGCAGTGGAGTGGGCGCAGCGCACTGACGAGGGCTGAGGCGGCCTCCGCGCTGAAGGCTCCCTGAGTGCCCTGTCGCAACGCCACAACCGGCCCGACCGACGGGGTCGACCCTCGTTGTAGGCATCGTGAAGCGATTTGAGCCGTCTTTGTGGGATGCCTACCGTGGGTCCTGACGTTCCCTTCCCCCTCATCGAGAGGTGATCCCATGGTCGACGCTGCCGTCCGTCCGTCCGAAACGCCCACCGCCGAACCGCACATCGACACCGAACTGGTCACACGGATGCTGCTTGGTACATGGGCAGATACGCGCCGCGAAGCCCGCGAGATGATCAAGGACCCCGCGTTCTGGCAGATCAACGGACTGCCCATGGATGAGCACCGCGAGCGTGTCCTCAGCCAGCTGCATCTGCTGGTCGACGCCGGGGGCTCCCGCCGCGCGTTCCCGAAGAAGTACGGCGGCCTCGAAGACAACGGCGCGAACCTCGCCGGCTTCGAGGAGATCGTGCTCGCCGACCCGAGCCTGCAGATCAAGTCGGGCGTCCAGTGGGGCCTGTTCGGCTCGGCGATCTACCAGCTCGGCACCGAGAAGCACCACGACCGCTGGCTTCCCGACGTGATCTCCCTCGCCCTGCCGGGCGCCTTCGCGATGACCGAAACGGGGCACGGGTCGGACGTCTCGGCGATCGGCACGACGGCGACCTACGACCCCGACACCGAAGAGTTCGTCATCCACACGCCCTTCCGGGGAGCGTGGAAGGACTACCTCGGCAACGCCGCGCTGCACGGCAAGGCCGCGACGGTGTTCGCTCAGCTCATCACCGGCGGCGTGAACTACGGCGTGCACTGCTTCTTCGTGCCCATCCGTGATGACGAGGGCGCCTTCCTGCCCGGCGTCGGCGGTGAGGATGACGGCGTCAAGGGTGGCCTCAACGGCATCGACAACGGTCGCCTGCACTTCGACCAGGTTCGTATTCCGCTTGAGAACCTGCTGAACCGCTACGGCGATGTCGCGCCCGACGGCACCTACTCGAGCCCGATCGACAGCCCCGGCCGGCGCTTCTTCACGATGCTCGGCGCTCTCGTGCAGGGCCGCGTCTCGCTCGACGGCGCCTCGACGTGGGCATCCGCGCTCGCCCTCACGATCGCGGTGACCTACGGCAACCAGCGCCGCCAGTTCGACAGCGGCGCAGGAACTCCCGAGGTGACCCTGCTCGACTACGGCAAGCACCAGCGTCGGCTGCTTCCCCGGCTCGCACAGGTCTACGCGCAGGCCTTCGCGCACGACGAGCTGCTGCAGATGTTCGACGGTGTCTTCAGTGGTCGCACCGACACCCCCGAGGAGCGCGAGGACCTCGAGACCCTCGCTGCCGCGCTGAAGGCGCTGTCGACGTGGAACGCGCTCGACACGATCCAGGAGGCCCGCGAAGCGTGCGGCGGTCAGGGCTTCCTCGCCGAGAATCGCCTCACGGCCTTGCGCGCCGACCTCGACATCTACGTCACCTTCGAGGGTGACAACAACGTCTTGCTGCAGCTGGTGGGCAAGCGGTTGCTCTCGGACTACGCGAAGCAGTTCAAGGGCAAGGATGCAGCATCCCTCGCCCGTTTCGCCGTCGGGCAGACTGCCGGCAACGTCGTCCACGGCGCTGGCTTGCGCCAGTTCGGACAGGTCGTCACCGACTTCGGCTCCACCGCCCGCGCCGTCGAGCGCGGACTTCGCGGTGACCAGCAGCATGAGCTGCTCGGCGACCGCGTGCAGCAGATGGTGGCCGACATCGCCGGGCGGCTGCGTCCGGCATCCAAGATGTCGAAGACGGATGCCGCAGCACTGTTCAACGAAAACCAGGCAGAGCTCATCGAAGCTGGTCGCGCCCACGGCGAGCTGCTGCAGTGGGAGGCATTCACGGATGCCGTGAACCGCATCGAGGATGCCGACACCAAGCAGGTCCTGACCTGGCTGCGCGACCTGTTCGGTCTGACCCTCATCGAGAAGCACCTCTCGTGGTACCTCATCAACGGGCGTCTCTCGACCCAGCGGGCCGCTGCGGTAACGCGCTACATCGACCGGCTGCTGCGCAGACTGCGCCCGCACGCACAGGACCTCGTCGACGCGTTCGGCTACGAGCCCGAGCACGTGCGTGCCCCCATCGCTTCCGGCGCAGAGCAGGCCCGTCAGGAGGAGGCCGCCGACTACTACGCGGGCCAGGCGGCCGACGGCTCCGCGCCGATTCCCGAGAAGGTAGCCAAGTCCGGTCGGTGAGGCCGCTCACACCGGCGCACTGTCGATGTCGGCGGCGGGGCCTAGCGTGTGAGCATGAGTCCTGAGGTGGTTCGCTCCGATCTGGTCGTCGAGGCTGACGGTCTCGCCCGCTGCGGCTGGGTCGGCGCCGATCCGGAGTACATCCGCTATCACGACGAGGAGTGGGGACAGCCGCTGCACGGTGACCGTGCCCTGTTCGAGAAGATGAGTCTCGAAGGGTTTCAGGCGGGGTTGTCGTGGATCACGATTCTGCGCAAGCGTCCGCGCTTCCGCGAGGTGTTCGAGGGCTTCGAGCCCGAGGTCGTCGCAACGTTCGGCGGCGACGATATCGAGCGCCTCATGGCGGATGCCGGAATCGTGCGCAACCGGGCCAAGATCGAGGCGACGATCTCCAACGCGAGGCTCGTGGCCGACATGGCAGCCGGGGATCTCGACGCGCTGCTGTGGTCTTTCGCCGTCCCGCCCGGTGATCGGCCGCGCCCCACCGTGCTGAGCGAGGTCCCGGCCACGACCGCGGCATCCGATGCCCTGAGCCGGGATCTGCGCCGCCGCGGGTTCCGTTTCGTTGGGCCGACGACGATGTACGCCCTCATGCAATCGGCCGGGATGGTCGACGATCACCTCGACGGGTGCTGGCGAGTCGCCTGATTCGGGAGGTCGCGGTGCCCACCGCGGGGTTTATGCGCCGGGATCGGTCAGCTCTGGAGTGGCAAGTGTGACGCCGGTCTCGACCAGGTGGGGGGCGTTGTGGTCGACGACCTTCACGATCACACCCCGGCGCCGCAGTTCGGCCACGGTGCGGATCTCTTCCCCGACGTCTCGCCCCAAAGCGTGCACTGTTGCGACAACGACGACATCGCCTCGGCGCAGGCGCCCGAACAGGCGCGCCAGTCGGTCTTCCCAGGACTCAAGGGTCTCGGGTGATGGATGCCGAAAGCCGTCGATCGGCACACCGAATCGCGTCAGCGCTTCGCGCTGGCTCACGACGGGCGGCATCCCCTCGCGGGAGACCACAATTCCCACCAGACGCGCGTCCGAGGGGCGCGCCCGCCACCACGCGCTGTCGGCGCGTTGTGGCGCGAAGCACGTCGGACACTCCGCCGCCTGGTGCGCGCCGGGGGATGCTGCGACGGGCCCGCCCTGATCGTCAGTCATGGAGGCCTCCACGGCTATTGTGCCTGACGGCGTGGACAACCGGCGTCGCGTCAGTCCGCGCTCTCGAGGCGCAGCTCGAGGTTTATCTGCGAGGCATCGAGTTCGGCGAGGGCACGCCGCAGTGCCGCGCTGCCGAACTCTCCGCCGCTGCTGAGCTCGATGAGCCGCTCCCGGCGCACGCGGATGAGGGCGAGCCGTAGCTCGAGGATGTCGCGGGCCTCGTCATCCTCTGCCTCGCCTGCCTGGAGGAACATCGGCCCGACCCGCTCGGTGAACTCCGCCGCAAACGGCGAACCGTCGCGTCGCGTGAGCGATCCCTCGTCGGCTGCCATCAGTGCAGCCTGGTGCATCTCGCGCACGAGCCGTTGCTGCTCGGAGCGCACCAGATTCTCGTCGTCCTCGTTGGAGACCCGGAGGAGGCGAACCAGGCCCGGCAGGGTGAAGCCCTGGAGCATGAGGCTGGTCAGGGCGACGGTGAAGGCGACGAAGATGAGGAAGTGCCGGGAGGGGGCATCGGCCGGCAGCGTCTGGGCTGCCGCAAGGGTCACGACACCACGCATCCCCGACCAGACGATGATCGTGCCATGCTTCCAGCCGAGAGGTGCGGCGCGGTAGTAGTTGAGGTCCGACATCGCCCGAGCGACGCGACGGCGGAAGATTGCCATGCGACGGTTCCAGCTGTCCTCGGTGATGCGCCGGCCACGGTCGCCGAGCTGCTGCGGGCCCCCGGCTTCGATCTCGTCGATCCGGTCGGAGACGGCGTTCAGGCGCTCGGTGCGCCTCGGATGCAGCCGCCGCCCCTGGCCCCACACCAGCAGTGCGACGTACCCGGCACGAACGGCGAGCAGGATTCCGAGGGCGGCGCCAGCGATCCACAGGCCGTGGCCGATGCCGTGGATGCCGTTGGCGGTGCCCGTCACGATCTCGCTCATTTCGAGGCCCATGACGAGGAAGACGCCCCCTTCGAGGAGGAGCTCGACGGTGTGCCAGGTGACGCGGTCGGACATGCGCTGTTCGGGTGTGAACCACCGGGCGGCGCCCTGGCCGGTGACGATTCCGGCGACCACGGCGGCGACGAGCCCCGACCCGCCCAGCTCTTCGGTGGGGAGGTAGGCGACGAAGGGAACGATGAACCCGGCCGCCGTCGTCGCCGCCGAGCTACGCAGCCATGATCGCAATCGGAGGTTCGCGTAGCCGACGATCGCGCCGATCACGATCGCGATGAACACCGCCCAGAAGAACCCGCCGACCGCGTCGATGGCGGGCGGAGCCTGACCGGTCGAGGCGATCATGACGAATGCCGCCACCGCCGAGTTGAGGATCACCAGTGCGCTCGCGTCGTTGAGCAGGCTTTCACCTTCCAGCATCGTCACGACGCGACGAGACACCCCGAGCCGCTTGGCGACAGCTGTAGCGACGGCATCCGTGGGGCTGAGGATCGCGCCGAGGGCGAGCGCGAGAGGGTACCCGAGGTCGGGGATCACGACGTAGAAGAATGTGCCCAGCACGAACGAACTCACGAACACGAGCACCACCGCGAGACCCGCGATGGGAAGGAGATCGCGGCGGAACTCAACGGCGGGCAGCGACACTGCCGCCGAGTACAGCAGCGGGGGCAGCACTCCGACCAGGATCCACTCCGGGTTGACGCTGATGTCGGGCAGGAACGGAAGGTAGCTCGCAATGATGCCGATGACGACGAGCAGAAGGGGACCGGCGACTCTGATGCGCGGGGCGACCCTTGCCGTCATCGCGACGACGAGCACACCGCCGATGACGAAGAGGAAGGCTTCGGTTGTGGTCACAGCAATCCCCGCGCGGCCACGGCGGCGCGCTCTGCGACGAGTTCCGCCACGGAGGCATCGATGCGCGCCCGGGCCCGGGCGTCCACCGCGAGCCCCTCGATCACGCGGTATCCGGTGCCGTCCGACGTGACGGGGAACGAGCAGATGAGGCCCTCGGGCACGCCGTACTCGCCGTGGGAGACGACCGCCGCCGAGGTCCATTCGACCCCCGCGGTCTCATCTCGGACGTGGTCGATGGCCGCGGCGGCAGCTGAGCCCACCGACGAGGATCCGCGAACCTCGATGATCTCGGCGCCCCGCTTCGCGACACGGGGGATGAAGGTCTCATCGAGCCACGTCAGCGCCGCATCCTCGCCGCCGAACCGCTCCGCAAGCGCGGCGCGTGCCGAGATCCCATCGACGAGGGCGTGGTCGACGTCAGGGAACTGCGTCGCCGAGTGATTGCCCCAGATCGTCATCTGTTCGAGGCTCGCGGCCGGCCGCTCCACGGCGGTGGCAAGCTGGGCGAGCGCGCGGTTGTGGTCCAGGCGGGTGAGCGCGGCAAACCGCTCGGCCGGGACATCGGGCGCGGATGCCGAGGCGATGAGCGCGTTCGTGTTCGCGGGGTTCCCGACCACGAGCACGCGCACATCGTCAGCGGCAACAGCCCCGATCGCTGCCCCCTGCGGCCCGAAGATTCCGGCGTTCGCTTCGAGCAGGTCGGCGCGTTCCATGCCTGCGGTTCGAGGGCGCGCGCCGACCAGGAGCGCGACGTTGCATCCGTCGAAACCGGTGCGGGCGTCGTCGGTGACCTCAACGTCGGAAAGCAGCGGGAATGCACCGTCCAGGAGCTCGAGGGCTGCACCTTCGGCCGACTTCATCCCCTGCGGAATCTCCAGCAGCCGCAGCCGCACCGGCCTGTCGGGTCCGAGCATGTCGCCTGCCGCGATGCGAAACAGCAGCGCGTAGCCGATCTGCCCGCCTGCGCCGGTGATGGTGACTGTCGTGGGCGTCGCGTCGGGAGCCATGACCCAGAGCGTAGTCGTCGGCCGAGTCTCGGGTTGGCCCGATAGTCCCGCCTCAGCTGACGTTCGGTACGTCGGCGCGCACCAGATCGGCCGCGATCTCGCCGATCACGATCGACGGAGCGTGCGTGTGACCGCGGATGATCGTCGGCATGACCGCGGCATCGGCCACGCGCAGGCCCGAGACGCCACGCACGCGCAGCTCGGGGTCGACGACAGAAGCGGCATCCGTCCCCATGCGAGCGGTGCCGACGGGGTGGTAGAGCGTGTGCGAGTAGCGACGCAGTGACAGCTCGATGCGCTCGCCGCTTGACATCCGCTCGCCGCCCTCTGGCTGCACCCAGCTGCCCGTGGTGACGGCGCCCAGCGCCGAGGTCGCGATGAGCCTCTCGCACACCTCGAGGCCGGCGCGCAGTGTCGCGGCATCCGTGCCCTCAGGGTCGCTGAGATACGCGGGATCGATCAGCGGGTGGGCGTGAGGATTGCTCGAGGCGAGACGGATGCTGCCGCGACTGCGCGGGCGCAACAGGATCGCACCGACAGTGATCCCCTCGCCGGGAAGGGGGACGAGGCCCTCGCCGACGTATGGCGCGGCGGCGAAGATGATCTCGATATCGGGAAGGCCGCCCTGCATACCGACACGGTCGGCGTGCGTGGTGCGGACGAAGCCGTGGGCCTCGGCGACGTTCGAGGTGAGCATTCCGCGCCGCGCGGTGAGGTAGCGCAGCAGCTCTGCCGGCCGTTCGGCTCCGTACAGCGTGCCGCCCGATGCGGCAGGGGCAAGCCCCGCGACCAGGTGGTCCTGCAGGTTCTTGCCGACCTCGGGGGAGTCCACGAGCGGACGGATGCCGACCTCGGCGAGTTCGTCTGCCGGCCCGATACCCGAGAGCATCAAGACCTGGGGTGTGTTCACCGCGCCGCCACAGAGGATCACCTCACGCCGGGCGCGAGCATGCCGGGTCGTGCCGGCGATGTCGACGTAGACTCCGGTGACCCGCGGCTCGCTGTCGCCGTTAGCGGTGACCGTCACGCGGCGCACATGGGCATTGGTCACCACGCGGAGGTTCGGCCGTGAGGCGGCGGGCCGCAGGTACGTGTCGGCGGTCGACGCGCGGGCGCCGCGCCGCTGCGTCACCATCGTCTGCGAGAAACCCTGACCGGCAGGGAGGTTCGCTTCGGTGATGGCGTATCCGAGCTCCCGTGCTGCACCGAGAAACGCCGTGGTGTGGGGCCGCGGGTCGCGCTGCCGTTCGACATCCTGTGGGCCCGACCGTCCAAGCGATGGGTCCACGGCATCCTGCACGTTCTCGATTCGGCGCAGCACGGGCAGTACGCCATCCCACGACCAGCGCGCGCCCGCAGCCGCACCCCACTCGTCATAGTCGGCCGCAAACCCGCGTACCCACATCATGGCGTTCAGTGACGACGAGCCGCCAAGCGTCTTGCCGCGCGGCCAGTAGACCTGGCGACCCTCGAGCTCGGGCTGGGGAACGGTGTCGTATCCCCAGTCGTATGGACTGCGGAACAGCTTCTTGAAGGCGGCCGGGACGTGCAGTTCCAGGGCGCGGTCGGGGCCTCCCGCTTCCAGCAGCAGCACCGTGACGCTCGGATCCTCGCTCAATCGTGCGGCCAGCGTTGCACCGGACGATCCCGCACCGACGATGACGTAGTCGGCCTCGAACTCCCCGCGACGTCGCCGCGTGCTTCGGGGGCGTCCGCTGTTGGTCACGACCGGAACGCCGATTCGAGAATGCCGAGCAGCGTCGTCAGGCGCGGGCGAATGCGGAACCGTGTGAGCAGTCGCCCGCCGTCGGCGGCGCCGGGACTGGTGACGAACCAGGGTGGGCGCGGAAGGGCCGAGAACGTGCCCGCGCCGACCAGAGAGCCGGCCGAGCGGGGGAAGGGACGGAAGGGACCGCGCATGACCCCCCGCTCGATGTCATCGAGCAGCAGCGCATTGTGGACCACACCGATGCCGCTCTGGACGTCATCGAGCGTCCCGCCGGGGTAGGCACCCCACGGCATCGTCGGGATGCCGAACGCGACACCGGTCCAGGTGTTGATCGCCACCGTGCCATAGCGCAGCTCCGCGATCGCGTTCTCGAAACCGTCGCCGAGTGCTGCCTCAGTGACGGGATCGATAAGGAGGTTGGCGCCGAGGGTTCCGGTGAGTCGGTCGTTCGCGTACTCGACAGCAGCGTCGAGGAACTCCTGGCCATTGCCGGGGAGCGTCACCACGCCCAGCGCCGGCGCGAAATACTCCGTGGTCTCGATCGGCGTCGGGTCGGCATCCGTGCCAACCGCGATGACCGCGCGGGTGTGGCCCGATGACCAGTGTGCGCTCGGGTAGGTGTCGGCAACCTCGGCCAGACGCGCCTGGGCCCCCGGATACCAGACCGGCCGTTGCGGTGCGCGGGCCATCGCCGATTCCACCTCCGCGAGGAACTGCTCGCGCTGGGCCCACCCGGCACTCAGGAGCACGACCTGTCCGGCTACGCAGTTGTGGCCGCTGTTGTGCAGGCGCATCGTCGCGACGTGTTCGGCCTGGAAGCGCAGGTCGGCATCGGACCATGGACCCGGAACGACGATGATCGGCGACACACCGCCGAGCTCGGCGGTGATCGGCACCGACAGACGTGGGCGGGCACGGCGCTTGCCCGTCGCGGTACGGCCGAACACGATCGTCTCGAACGTGCGGGCGGCTCCCGTGATGTGGACGTGGTCGATGCCCGCGTGCTCGGTGAGGGCGGCGCCGACCTCACCGCCTCCCTGGACGATGCGCAGCACGCCGAGCGAGACCAGCGGCGCTAGGGCGCGTTCGAATACCGGAGCAAGGGAATCCTGCGTCGGATTGATCTTGAGGATGCTGACCCGGTTGTGCGCGATGAGTTCGTACAGCACGTCGAGAACCGGGATCGAGGTGATGTTGCCCGCGCCCAGAACGAGCCCGACCCCACCGGACTCTCCCGAGGTCAGCTGACCGAGACCGGCCCTGCGTTGTGCCTCGGCGAGGGTCACGCCAGGACGCAGCCACACTTCGCCGGAGTAGCCCGAGACGAGGAGGCCATCGACCGCGCTCGTCGGGAAGGCATGCACGCGGATGCGATCGCCTGGAGCCTCGCCCACCCGAACGTGATCGAGCGGGCTGGCGCCGACCCGCAGGCTCGAGAGAGTCTCGATGTACGCGTCGATCGCGACCACCGTCGCGTAGGGCCCCGTGAGCCACTCCTCGCCGACCAGGGGGCTCCCCGGTTCGAGACCCTTCGATCGGGCTGCGGTGAGCGCCCATTCCTCGGCTTCGGCGGCGACGGTGGCGCGGATGCTGCGAAGCAGACGGATCCGCTGCGTGAGAGTCAGTGCGCTCCAGGTGCGAGTCCCCGCACGCAGCTCCTCGATCGCTGCGTCGAGCGACAGGGTGACTGAGGCCTCGCCGGTGACGGTGCTCGCGGCGGGACGAACGGATGACGGCATGGGCGCGCTCCTTCGGACGTGCCTCCAGCATATGTCCGCGGCACGGCGTCTCACCCGCTGTGATGCGCCGTCTCACGGCCCCGTCGGGCCGCAAGGAGAAGTGTCAGGCGGCTAGGAGATCAGTGCGAGCTCGCGCAGCTTCGCCTCGACATCCGCGTTGCTCGGCTCCACGTGGTGCGTCGCATCGGGATAGACCACGACGGGAATGTTGGTACGGCCAGAGATGTCACGCGCGACATCCGCCGCCGACGGGTCGGCCTCAAGGTCCACGTACTCGTACGCAACCCCCAGCTCATCGAGCTGCGCCTTGGTGCGCCGGCAGTCGCGGCACCAGTCAGCGCCGAACATCGTCAGGGTGCCAGAAGTTTCCGAAGTCATGGATCCAGGGTACGACCGCCGAGCACCCGTAGGCCGGGCAGACTGTGGATGCGCTATGGATCGGTGGACAGCGTTTCAGTGAACCCGCCGCGGCATGCCAGCATTGAGCCATGGATCTTTCCATCGTGGTGCCGACATACAACGAGGCACCCAACATCGCGGAACTCGTGACTCGGGTTGCATCGGCGACGAGCGGCATCCGTGCAGAGATCGTCTTCGTCGATGACAGCACTGACACTACCGCCGATGAGATCCGCCGGGTAGCGGGTGAGGCGCCGATTCCTGTCCGCCTCATTCATCGCGACATTCCCACGGGCGGCCTCGGCGGAGCGGTGATGGTGGGGTTCGACGCGGCGACCTCCGACATCTGCATTGTCATGGATGGCGACCTGCAGCATCCGCCCGAGGACATTCCGCGCCTGTTGCGTCGCTATGGAGTGGGCGATGTCGATGTCGTCGTCGCGTCGCGATACAGCGGCGAGGGGACTAATGACGGACTTGCCGGGGCATCCCGTGTTGCCGTATCCAAGTCGGCGACGCTCCTGACCAAGGCGATGTTCCCGGGCCGCCTCAAGGGCGTCACCGATCCGATGACGGGCTTCTTCCTCATCGATCGCCGCCGCCTCGACCTGCGCACGCTCAAACCGCGCGGGTTCAAGATCCTTCTCGAGATTCTTGCTCGCACGAACCTGCGCGTCGCTGAGGTGCCGTTCGATTTCGCCGACCGCAACGCCGGCGAATCCAAGGCCTCGTTCCGCCAGGGCGTGCATTTCCTCGCACAGCTGACAATGCTGCGCTTCGGCAAGATGTCGATGTTCGCCGTCATCGGCGGCCTCGGTGCCGTTGCCAACATCGTGATCGTGTGGCTCCTGACGCGATGGGGTGTCGGTGACATCCCCGCGATGATCGTCGCGGCCGAGACCACGATCATCGCCAACTTCCTGCTGCAGGAACGGTTCGTCTTCCAGGACATGAAGGCCGAGGCATCCGGGGTCTGGGAGCGCTTCGCGAAGTCGTTCGGCTTCAACAACGCCGAGGCCATCGTGCGGATCCCGCTGACGGCACTTCTGGTCTCGACGTGGCACATCTCGGTGGTCATCGCGACAGCGATCACCCTCGTGATCGCGTTCGTTGCCCGGTTCCTGTTCCACGCGCTCGTGGTCTACGCACCCTCGCGCAGCCGCCGCACGGGCGCCAAGACCCGCACCCGCGAGGTACTCGAAGAACTCGACGAGCAGGTGATGGCTCCCGGCGAGCTCTGAGCCGCCGGGCCGGATCCGGTAGCTCGGGTTCAGCCGATCTGCCGCGCGAGGTCGCCTACTGACATCCCGTAGTTCATGCGGATGACCGGAAGCGCGAGCTTGTCGGTGCCGATGTGCACGTAGCCGTAGTCGATTGTTCGAGCCAGCTCGAACCCGGCAGCTGCGACGCCCGCCTTCGCGGTGTCGTTGTAGTGGCCGAACGGATAGGCGATGACTTCCTTCGCGCCGATGTACGCGGCGGAGGCCTCAAGATCGGCGGCGATGACGTCGGCGGACTCGTTGACCATCCGTCCCTTACCATCCGCGCCGGCTCGGTGCATGTCCTCGGTGTGCGACCGGACGATGACGTACGGAGACGGATGCAGGTCCCGCCGATCTCGCGTGATCATGAACGAGGTCGTGAGCACGTGGTGCGCGTCGACCACGGGGACTGCCAGCTGGTACCAGGTGTCGTCGGCGTCGTCATCCGTCACGATGACCGAGTGGTTCGGCAGGAACAGCCGACCATCGATGAAGGCGCTCAGCTCATCCCACGTCGGAAGGTAGAAGCCTTGGTCGGCGATGTAGGCCATCTGCTGCTCGAAGTCGCCGATATAGGCGAAGTTCAGGCGCAGCCAGCCTGACTCCCCCTCGGGCTTCGAGGTGAACTGGTGGTACATGAGGATCGGGATCTGCGCGTCCTCGGCGGCGTTAGCCTCGGGAGTCGTCCACGCACCATAGAGAGTGCGCTCTCGCTCGTCGCACGTGACGAGCTCCGACCCGTTGACGCGGTCGGCGATGCTGAGATCCTCGGCGCCGGCGGGCGTGGCGTACCATCCGGCGAAAACCGCCCCCTCGCGGGACGGGATCGGAAGCCCGGTGTAGAGCTGACCCTCGTGCTGCAGCATCGGCGGCACGTCGAGGTCGGCGGCCTCGAACGACACCGCGCAGGTCGTCGTATCGCCGCTGTCAACGAGCATCTGCTGCGTTGCGCTCAAGGGTGGAGGAGTAGCGGGCCGCGTGGGTGTTGTGGCGGGTGCTGCCGATGTCCCCGGATCTGTCAGGCTGATGGTTACTACCGCGCCGACGATCAGTGCCACCAGCGCCACGGCCACCAGGGCAGCCCACAGAACCATGCCATGGCGCGGGTGCGCGTGTGCTGGTGCACGATGCACCGGACCCGCAGTCCCCTGCCCGCTCATTGGCTACCCCAGTCAGACACCGCGGCCCCGAGCCGCGCACCGCGTACGGCGCGGCGTCCGACGCGCACCATCACGCGCGATAGGAGGATTGTATTCGTGAATGATGTCCCAACCATCGATGTTGTGGCCGCTGTCGTCACAGACGGTGACGAGATCCTGGTGTGCCGGCGTGCGGCTCACATCGGTCAGTCGGGCCGCTGGGAGTTCCCCGGGGGCAAGGTCGAGCCAGGGGAAGACCCGATCGATGCTCTCGTGCGTGAAGTGCAGGAGGAGCTCGGTGTCGGCATCCGTGTCACGGGGCACCTGTCGACCGACGACACTCACGTCGGCGACCGCATCATTCGCCTCGCCTGCTATCGCGCGGAACTGGAGGGCGAGCGACCGACGGAAAGTACCGATCACGACGAGCTGCGGTGGGTCGGTGTCGGCGACCTCGACCAGTTCTGGTGGGCTGAGCCCGACCTGCCAGCTGTGCGGATTCTGACCGCGGAGTAGCATGCGAGCGTGCCTCGCTACGTGATCACGCTCGTCGGAGAGGACCGCTCGGGACTGGTCTCGGCGGTTGCGGATGCTGTCAGCGCCCACGGGGGCAACTGGGAGGGAAGCCAGCTCGCCGAGCGCGCCGGCGTGTTCGCCGGAGTGATCGAGATCTCGGTTCCCGAGGAGTCGGCGGCGGTGCTGCTGGATGCGCTGCTAGCGCTCGATGAGACCCTCACAGTCACGGCGCTCTCGGGGGCCGATGCCGCAGCGGCGAACCGCGCGGCCAGTTCCCTCGTGATCTCGCTGATCGCCAACGACCGCCCCGGGATCATCCGCGACGTTTCGGCCGTGCTCGCGGCGCACGAGCTCAGCATCGACGACCTGTCGACCGAGGTGCGGGATGCCGCAATGTCCGGAGGGCGCATCTTCGAGGCATCCGTGCTGGCCCACGCTGCCGCAGGCACAGACCTTTCCCGCGTGAAGGAAGACCTCGAGAAGCTTGCTGCAGAGCTGCAGGTCGAGATCGCCATCGGCTGACGCCGGGCGTCACGTTCAGGTCACTGACGCGCGAGGGCGTCCCAGTTGATCTCGATGTGCGTCGGGTCGCTCGGTGAGATCAGTGCCGGGAGGGTCGAGCCGACGCGCGGCCAGTACTTCGCGCTCGTCACGACCTCGGTGCTGATCCGTGTCTCCGGGATGCCTGCAGTGGTTGTGACGACCTCGAGCTGACACGCCTGGTAACGAGCGCGACCCTCACGGTCGGATACCGAAACCACCCGCACCGTGCCGCGCACCGCATCGGCGAGCGGATCGCGGGTGTACTTCTCGAGCATGTGCGCGGCCTCTTCGACCCAGGGCTCCTCCATGCCCGCAGCCTACGGGACGCGCCGTTACGCCCGTGTCACCGGGTGAGCTCAGCTTGCCCGGGCGGGCGCGGTGCCGGATGCCTCGAGCCGACGCAGTCGCCGCCGCGCCATGTCATGCGCTCGCGGACCGCTACCGAGGCTCTTGCCGGCGACGAACAGCACGAACCGGGTCATCGTGACCACCGGCAGCCATGAGCGGCGAAGCCCCAGCATCCGTCGGTACTCGCGGGGGATCGTCGCCACAGCGCCCGCGAACAGCAGACGGTAGGCCCACCGGAGCGACCCATCGAGCGGGACTCGGCGGAGGAACCGCACGACATCCTGCACGCGCTCGTCGCCGCGCAGGATGCCGCGGTCGAGGTATCCGTGCATGCGGGCGTGCAGCTCTGCGGCGGTCTCGGGCGGATCAGTCACGCCCATGAGTCGGCCAGCGGTAGCCCACTCGCGAACGTAGGCGTCAGGCCCGCCGGGGATCGGACCGCCCCAGGTTTCGTGGCAGGTGAGGAAGGCGTCAGTGAACGCGAGGTGCACCCACTCGACGAGGTCGGCGTCGGCTGCCGAGTATGCCCGAGTCGCGCCGGTGCTGTCGCGATACTCGCCTGCCACCTCGCTGTGAAATCGCGCGACGCGGCCGAGTTCGGCATCCACCTGCTCCTGCGACCCGAACGTGACGCAGATCACCCAGCGTACGGTTCCGGCGAGGCGCCCGAGCGGGTCTTCGCGGTAGCGCGACCAGTCGTGCACCCCTGCCATCGCACCCGGATGCAGAGCCTGCATCAGCAGGGCACGGATGCCCGCGACGAGCGTTGGCATGCCCGCGTGCACCGTCCACGCTGCGCCGTCTTCGGCGAACAGGCCGGGATCGTCGCCGCGCTCGAGGCGCTGAACCCACGGCGGCATCCCGTTCGGATCCCCCGACAGCGGCACGAGCAAGCGGGCTCGAAGTCCGGGTCGGCGGGTCACTCTTTCAGGATGCCATCGCCGTGGAGCGGTGGCTCCGGATCAGGCTTCCACGGGATGGGATGCAGCAAGTGCGGCATCCAGGTCGTCGAGAATCTGTGCACAGTGGGTGACGTCTTCGGGGGTGCCCGCCAGTTCGAACTCGAACAGCACGGGTCTGCCCGACTTGGTGGCGAGTTCGCGGGCCGCGGCCTGGTAGTAGACGCCGAAGTTGCGGTTGCCCGACCCGATGATCCCGACCATGCGGCGCCGGTTTGCGGGAGAGCGCAGGAAGCTACGGACGCCTGCGGGCAGAGTCACCTCGTCGGCGTTGCCTGCCTTGTACGACGGGGTCAGCAACACCCAGGGGCCGGATGCCTCGGTGCGTCGGACGTTCGCGTCGGCGAGGTTGTGCACGGCCCGGCCGGTCGCCTCGGCCAGGTGCTGCGCGAAGCGCCCCGTGAGGTTCGAGGTCGACGAGTAGAAGTAGACAGGCGTCTTGTCCACGCATTCAGTGTCTCGCGTGAGGGGCACGTCGGGGGTGGTGCAGGGCCGGGGATAAGGATCCGCGGTGCGAGCAACCGTCATCTCCTTCCGAGGCCTGTTCGGTGTCCGCGGCGAGGTCTACGCTCGGCCGCATGGACACGACCATCTCGGCCGACGGTACGCGCATCGCCTACGAGACCTTCGGGTCGGGACGGCCCGTCGTCATCGTCGGCGGAGCCTTCTCAACCGCGAGCGACGGAGTACCGCTTGCGGATGCTCTCGCCGCTCCTGGTCTTCACGGGGTGACTGGCGATCGTAGTGCCCGAGGTAGCAGCGGAGATACCGCGCCATACGCACCCGAGCGCGAAGCGGAGGATGTGGCAGCAGTCGTGGATGCCGTCGGCGGCCGCGCGGCACTTCTTGGGCATTCCTCGGGTGCGGTGCTCGCGCTGCTGGCGGCATCCCGCGGCGCTCAGGTGTCGCATCTCTTCCTGTCGGAGCCGCCGCTGGGCTTCGGGAAGTCGCACCTCCCTGCCGACCTGCCCGAGACGCTGCAGAGTCTGCTCGACGAGGGACGGCCCGAAGAGGTCGTCACGATCTTCCGACCACGGTGCTCTGCGGCGCCGAGACGTTCCCCTTCCTTGAGGTCTCATCTCGCGCGCTCGCCGAGGCGATGCCAGCTGCACAACTCGTCATCGTGCCCGAGTCCCGCGGGCATCGCCCCGATCCTGCCGCGACGGCTCGCGTGGTCGCGGAGTGGCTCGGCGCGGTCTGAGAACGACTCAGTCAGCGAACACGGAGTGGATGTCTGACGAGAACGTCTGTCCGTTGATCTCGAGGTACAGGTGCTTCTCGGTGACCGAGACGGTCAGTGCCGTTCGCCGCTCGATACCCGACGCGGCCGACTCGAGGAAGCCGCGGTCGAAGCTGATGACGGGAATGTCTTCGCCACGGTGGATGCGTTTGCCAGCCCAGCTCGCAACGAGCTTGGCCGGATCCCGGTGCGTGTACACAGCCACACGCTCGGCCTTCATGCTGCCCTCGTGAAGTCGCGCGGCATCCGGGGCCCCGACCTCGATCCAGGCCGTCAGGGCGCCGGTAGCGTCGCGGACCACAATCGCCGGCTCATCCGTCGAGGAGAGGCCCTCGGTGAAGGCGATGCCCTCTTCGTACTCGAAGGTGTAGGCGAGCACGCGCGTGAGCATGAAAACGTCGGTCTCAGATGGATGCCGCGCCACCCGGAGCGACAGGTCGTCGTAGACGCCACGGTCGACATCCGCCAGTGTCACCGTGAACGTGTAGATCGTCGCGCCCGCAGCCATCTCGCCAGCCTAGGGTTCGATTACTCGTCGGCGTAGCTCATCGGCATCTCGATGACCTCGAAGATCGCGGGTGAGTACCAACGTTCGCGGCCCCCGCGTCCAAATGTGCCAAGCGATCGAAGCCAGCCGCGAGTCTCTGCGTTCTTGATGAGGTTCCGAGTCCCCTGGTTTGTGAGTTCGAGTTCGTCTTGCACGGACTTCACGGTCACGAAAGGGTTGCGCACGATGATGTCCACGAGTCTGGGCAAGCTCGAGCGTTCTTTGATCGCGTCGGAGTGGTAGCTCTCGCGAATGGAGATGAGGCGTCGCGAGCGAGTCACGGCGTCGTCAGCTTGGGCGCGGACTGCTGTGAGAAAAAAGACGAGCCACCCCTCGATGTCAGCGCTCTCACGAACTGATTGAAGCCGTTCGTAGTACTCGTCGCGGTGGGTTTCAAAGTAGTTCGAGAGGTAGAGCAGAGGCAGCGGCAGACGCTTGCGCTCCATGAGCAGAAGGTTGATGAGTAGTCGACCGATTCGGCCATTTCCATCGAGAAACGGGTGGATGGTCTCGAACTGGTAGTGCATCAAGGCCGCCTGGATGAGTGCGGGTAGTGCGCGCCCGTCATCGTTGACGAAGCGTTCCCAGTCCGCGAGCAGGTCACCGAGGTGTTGGGGCAACGGTGGCACGAACGTCGCGTTACTCGGGGTGGCGCCCGCCCGGCCGACCCACACGGGGGAACGCCGAAACTCACCGGGCGACTTCTCCTCGCCGCGCACCCCCGTCAATAGGGTCTCGTGAACCCGAAGAATGAGCCGCTGAGTTATGGGAAGGGTCGCGGCCAACTCGTAGGCCTGTCGGGTCGCTTCGAGGTAGCGCTGCACCTCGGCCGTGTCATCGTTGCGCGCGTCGGCATCCACCTCCGCTTGGAAGACATCCGACAGTGAGGCTTGGGTTCCTTCGATCCGAGAGCTGGCAAGTGCCTCGCGGCGAAGGTACGGGCCGATGAGCAGGCTGGGGTCGGTGATGAGCATCCCCAGACCCTGCAGGTGCCCGAGGGCGGCGTCCGCTTCCGAAAGGGATGCGACGACGGGACTCGTCAGTTCGAGATTGCGAGGGATCGGCTTCGGCAAGTAGTAGACGAAGGCGTCCTTCCTGCCGGGCTCGCGCGTTGCGCTACCGAACACGGAATCCACGAATTGAGTTGCATCCACAGGGTTACGCTACAACAGATACAGCCTTTCAGTTGGAGCGTAAGTGACGTGGGGCAACTGCAGTTGGAGCGTCACCTGGAGCCTTCTACTCGCACCTGTTCGTAGTTGGAGCGTGGGCTCCGGCGGCTCGTGAAAAAAGCAAAACCCCCGCCATGTAGAAGCTAGGCGAGGGTTTCTGGGACCGTTGTAACGACGGTCCTTGTGGCTCCGACGGGCGTCGATCCCGTGACCTCACGATTTTCAGTCGTGCGCTCTACCAACTGAGCTACAGAGCCGCACGGCAGCCGAAGTTGCCGCGTCCTATACGCGAAGAGCCCTCTCGAAAAAGGGCCCGTCGCTTTCGGAGCGACCCTGACGGGACTTGAACCCGCGACCTCCGCCGTGACAGGGCGGCACGCTAACCAACTGCGCTACAGGGCCATGCTTATTCAATTGTAGGGTGACCCCAACGGGATTCGAACCCGTGCTACCGCCGTGAAAGGGCGGCGTCCTAGGCCGCTAAACGATGGGGCCGGATGAACTCCAGCATCCTTCGAAAAGGACCCCGGGGGCTCACGCTTACCGACGGTCAAGCATACGCAATACCCGAGGGATCCGCCAATCGACGGTGCGACACACGGATGCCGACCTGCAGCCTCCCACGCGGGTCTACCCGCGACGCAGCTGAGCCGGCGGTAGCGTCGGGCTCGTGCCGGTGCCGCCTCCGCAGAGATTCCGCCGCTCTCCCGCGTGGTTTCTCGGTCGCATCGTGCGCCGCATCCGTCTGTTCGCGAAGCCCCGTGTGGATGTCGCTACCGATGAGCCGGACTGGATTCTCGAGCGCGATGTGCCGGTCGCGATGCGCGACGGGACGGTTCTGCGCGTCAATGTGTTCCGGCCCCGTGGCGAGGAGCCGGTGCCGGTCATCATGTCGGCACATCCTTATGGCAAGGATGCCGTGCCGGCGCGCTCGCGCAGCCGCCGCGCACTGAACCCGCAGTACCGGATCATGCCGCAGCCCGACCGGGTCGGGATCTCGGCGTGGACGGGATGGGAGGCGCCCGACCCGGCGTTCTGGGTGCCGCGAGGCTACGCGGTCGTGAACGCGGATGCCCGGGGCGGCGGCACGTCGGAGGGACAGGCGCACCTGTTCGAGGCGCAGGAGGCAGACGACTACGAAGACCTCATCGCGTGGGCGGGAACCCAGCCCTGGTCGACCGGAAAAGTCGGGCTCGACGGGGTCTCGTACCTTGCCCTCTCGCAGTACGCGGTAGCGGCCCGAGCGCCCGAGCACCTTGCGGCGATCTGTCCGTGGGAGGGATTCAGCGACCTCTACCGCGACTTCGTCTGGCCCGGCGGCATCCATGAGAACGGATTCTCGGTGCTGTGGTCGACCCTGACCTCGCGCGCTGCCCGGGTTGCGCCACCCTCGCTGCGCCGGGAGTTCGCGCGGCACACCACGCGCGACCAGTGGTACCGCGACCGCACCCCCGACATCGACAACATCGGCGTCCCAACGCTCATCTGCGGCAGCTTCTCGGACCACAACCTCCACACCCGCGGATCGTTCGAAGTCTTCGGCCGTGCGGGCCAGGCGCTTCCGGAGCGTCCCCGCCGCTGGCTTTACACCCACCGCGGCGGCAAATGGGCCACGTACTACAGCACGGATGCCGCCAGCATCCGTGCCCGCTTCTTCGATCACACTCTTCGTGGACTCGAGAACGGCTGGGATGCGCTTCCGCCAGTGCGCCTGGCCGTCTACGAAAGCGGGCCCACACCGGTCGCCGTCACCGCGGAGTCCGCGTGGCCACCGGCGGACCTGAGGATGCGCCGGCTGTTCCTCGACGGGATGGACGGTTCACTCCACGACGATCCATCTCCCGCGACCGTGCAGACCGGCTTCGCGATGAACGGTCCGGGACTCGAGTGGACGTGGCGCATCCCTGAAGGCCTGGACGTCATTGGACCGATGTCGCTGCGGCTGCACGTATCGGCACGGGCTGCCGACGACCTCACGCTGTTCGTCGGCGTCCGCAAGGTCGCGGATGGCGCCGTCGTGCCGTTCGAGGGGTCGTACGGATTCGACCGGGCGTGGATGTCGTACGGATGGCAACGTGTGGGTTACCGCGACCTCGATCCAGACCTCGCAACCGACCTGCGCCCCGTCCACACCTTCGAGCACCGAGCACCGATCCGCCCCGGCGAAGTCATCCCGGTCGACATCGAATTGCGCGAGCACGCAACCCGGTTCCGGGCGGGTGAGCAGCTGAGACTCGTCATCCGCGGCCGTTGGGTCCACAGCCGCAACCCCGTCACGGGGAGCTTCCCCGCTGGGTACGTGCGCCGTCGGGGCGGGACCGCGATCATCCACACCGGTCCGGAGCATCCGTCGTCGCTGCTGCTGGGGCACCGGCCACCAGCCGGATCGCCCGGCGAGCCCTGGCTCGAGAGCGCTTCGTGACCGGATGCCGAAGTCCGACGTCCCTCGCGAAACCTGTTGTTTGTGTGACTGATGTTGTTAGTGTGAAGACGTTCTGTGTGACAGGAGGAACTGGTGGAGCTCGAATCGAGCGCTGAGGAGTGCGGCTGCGCGCCCACACCCCGAGAGCGTCGTGCGCTCTCGCGCCGCTCCGCACTGGGCATCGGAATCACCGGAGGACTTCTCCTGTTTGGCGGCGCATCGGCGTTCAGCCTCGCTCCCGCCTTCGCTGAGTCGTACCCCAGCTGGGATGACGTGCAGAACGCGAAGGCGAACGAAGCCGCCAAGTCTCGCGAGGTTACGCGCATCGAGGGACTGATCCGCGACTTGACCGCCGAGGTCGAGCGCACACAGGCCGAAGCGCAGCGACTCTCGGATGAGTTCTACGTCGCGCAGCAGGCGTACTTCGACGCCGCCAAGCGTGCCGATGACCTGCAGGCGCAGGCTGACGAGCAAGCCGCGGCAGCCGATGAGGCTGCGCAGAAGGCCGGTCGCGTCGCCGCGCAGCTCTACCGCGACGGCGGCGATGACACCGCCATGCAGTTGTTCTTCTCGGGATCCGCGGTCGGGGCAGACGAACTGCTCGCGCGCCTCGGGACGATGGACAAGCTGCTCGAGCGCAACCAGACCGTGTACGACGACGCGGTCAGGGCACGGGATGCCGCCCAAAGCTACAGCGACCAGGCAGTCCAGGCCCGCAACGAGCGTGACCGGCTACAGCAAGAGGCCGAGCAGAAGATGATCGCAGCCCAAGAGGCTGCCGCGGCAGCGCAGGTGGCCCTTGACAATCAGACGACCCACCTCGGCAACCTGCAAGCCCAGCTTGCTGCGCTGAAGGACGAAACGGCCAAGACCGTCGCCGGCTACCAGGCCGGCGTGGAAGCAGAACGCAAGGCTCGCGAGGAGCGGGAGCGCAAGGCACGGGAAGAGGCTGCGCGCATCGCACGCGAACAGGCCGCGAACGGCGGTGGCAACGGTGGTGCCGTCACGGGCGGAGGATGGGCGCGTCCGTCATCCGGGTACGTGTCTTCGGGTTACGGCGCCCGCTCGAGCGTGTGCAACGCGAACTACTGCTCTTCGAGCTTCCACTACGGCTACGACTTCGCTCCCGGCTGCGGCGCTGCGATCTACGCGGCGGGCGCTGGCCGAGTCGTCTACGTCGGACGAAACGGCGGATACGGGAACTACATCAAGATCGACCACGGCGGCGGCATCGGCACCGGCTACGCGCACATCGTCGACGGTGGGTTCTGGGTGAGCTACGGCCAGCAGGTATCCGCCGGGCAGGCCATCGCGGCGACCGGAAACACCGGCAACTCCTTCGGCTGCCACCTTCACTTCGAGACGTACGTCAACGGAGCAGCGGTCAACCCGTCCGGGTTCATGGCAGCCCGCGGCGTCTACTTCTAGGCCGCCCGCGGCCCCGAGAAACACGAAGCCGCGGCATCCGTCTCAGACACCGCGGCTCGCGTGATGGGTTCAGAGCGTGTTGGGCGCTTCGCCCTCACCCTGCGTGCGGGTCTCGCCCTCGTGCTCATCGAAGCGCTCGGCGGCTTCGATGATCAGGCGCTCAGCCTCGGCGGCATCCGCCCAGTCGTCGACCTTGACCCACTTGCCCGGCTCGAGGTCTTTGTAGTGCTCGAAGAAGTGCGCGATCTCCTTCTTCGTGTACTCGGGGATGTCGGCGACATCCTGGATGTGGTCCCACCGCGGGTCCTTCGCGAGGACCGCCACGACCTTGTCGTCGCCGCCTGCCTCGTCGCTCATCTTCAGCACGCCGACAGGGCGAACCTTGGCCAGGATGCCGGGGTAGAGGTCGCGGTCGAGCAGGATCAGAACGTCGAGCGGGTCGCCGTCCTCGCCCAGCGTGTTCTCGAAGAAGCCGTAGTTGGCGGGGTAGCCGAAGACGGTGTAGAGGATGCGGTCGAGGAAGACGCGGCCGGTGCCGTGGTCGACCTCGTACTTCACGCGGCTGCCACGCGGGATCTCGATGACGGCGTCGTACGCGCCCATGCTCTGTGCTCCTTTGTCGATGACGGATGCCGCCGACCAGCCTAGTGCGCCGGATTCACCCGCCCGAGCCCGTGCCTGCGGCGTCGGTAACTCCTCTAATCCGGCACGGCTTGCGCCCGATCGGGCCGTTGGGTCGGGGCGGCGGCGCGGATGTGAGGAGTTAGCCACAGCCGGCGGGCGGCGGAGGCAAGGCCGCCGACTCGTGCACCGGACCGCCGATCCGCGCCGTCTGTGACCGTAACTCCGGCAATATTGGCCGTTCCGCATGTTGGCGAGGTGGATGGCAGGGGAACTGCAGGAGTTAGCGACGGCGGATGGCCGGTAGCGTGGCGGCGTGGACATTCGACCGGGCCTGGATTCGGCCGTCGCAGAGGTGCGGCGGGCGGTGCGAGCTGCCCTCCAGGCTCTTCCCGAGGGCGCAACGGTCATCGTGGCGCTGTCGGGCGGGGCGGATTCCCTGGCCCTCGCGGCGGCGACAGCGTTCGAGGCACCCAAGCGCGAGATTGCGGCTCTTGCCGTTACCGTCGACCACGGTCTGCAGGAGGGGTCGGCCGAGGTCGCAGCGACCGCGGCTGCACAGGCCGAAGCCCTGGGACTCGCCGCCCGCGTCATCCGCGTCGACGTTCGCGCAGACGGTGGACCCGAAGCTGCAGCTCGGGACGCGCGGTATGAGGCACTCGATGCCGTCGCGCGCGAGGTGGGCGCCGAAGCCATCCTCGTCGGCCACACCCTCGACGATCAGGCAGAGACGGTGCTACTCGGGCTTGCCCGCGGTTCCGGCGCAACAAGCCTGCAAGGAATGGCTCCGGTGGCCGAGCGGGTCGACGGATGCCGCATCCTGCGCCCCCTGCTGGAGGTACGGCGCGAGACGACCCAGGCCGCGTGCGCCGCCGAAGGCCTGGACCCGTGGCTCGATCCCCACAACTCCGACCCCCGTTTCACCCGCGTTCGGGTGCGGGAGACGGTGCTCCCGGCCCTCGAACACGAGCTCGGTCCGGGAGTTGCCGAAGCCCTTGCGCGCACCGCGGCGCAGATGCGCGAGGACGCTGAAGCCTTCGCCGAGATGATCGACGAGATCATCGAAGATGTCGTCGAGCACGCCGAAGCAGGCATCTCGCTCTCGGTCGGGGCGCTCGCTGCCAATCCGGCGGCTTTGCGGCATCGCCTCATCCGCCATGTCGTTGCTGCTGAGTTCGGGCAGAGTCTCACGCGCTCGCAGACCCTCGATGTCGCCCGCCTGGTGACCGACTGGCGCGGGCAGGGGCCGATCGATCTGCCCGGATGCCGCGCAGCCCGGGTCAACGGCCGGATCGAGTTCACCGCGCGCTAGTGGTCGGCCTATGCTCGGATGCATGCGTGCCGAGGAGGTTCAGTCCGACATCACCCGAGTACTCGTGACGGAGGAGCAGATCCGCGCGAAGCTCGACGAGATCGCAGCCCAAGTCACGGCTGACTACGAGGGCAAGGAGCTTCTGCTCGTCGGCGTACTCAAGGGCGCGGTCATGGTGATGGCTGACTTCGCTCGCGCACTGCCGGCGCACATGACGATGGACTGGATGGCCGTCTCCTCCTACGGCACCGGTACCCGATCGAGCGGCGTGGTCCAGATCCGCAAGGATCTCGACACCGATCTGCACGGCAAGCACGTGCTCATCGTCGAGGACATCATCGACTCGGGCCTCACTCTCAGCTGGCTTCTGACCAACTTCGCGTCGCGGGGCGCGGCATCCGTCGAGGTGTTCGCCCTGTTCCGTAAACCGGATGCCGCCAAGGTCGAGGTGGACTGCCGGTACATCGGATTCGACATCCCGAACGAGTTCGTCGTCGGCTACGGGCTCGACTACGCCGAGAAGTACCGGAACCTGCGCGACGTCGCGATCCTTGCGCCTCACGTCTACAGCTGAGGCCTTTCGGGGTACGCCGTGGGCGAATGCTCAGACGTGGCATAGCAAGCCCGCGATAGCCTGTCTGCACCGTTTCCGCGTTCCCGCGCGGATCGGCGCCTGAACGACGGAGGGACCGGGTTCGCCCCGAACCATGGATTTCAAGAAGCTCACACGCAACCCGCTGCTGTACGTCGCGCTCATCGCGGTGTTCCTCATCATCGGATTCACGCTCATGTCGACCCTGGGCGGTGCCAAGCAGATCACGACCCAGCAGGGGCTTGATCTGCTGGCCGGGAACACGGTCACCGAGGTCGAGAACACCGACGGCGACCAGCGGGTCGACATGACGCTGTCGACGCCGTACGAAGGCGCCACCGACGTGCAGTTCTATTACGTGACGGCGCGGGCCGAAGAGGTCGTGAACGCGATCGACGCGGCAAACCCCGCCGACGGATACAACGACGTCGTGCCCCGCGCAACGTGGTTCGACGGCTTCCTGTCGCTGTTCCTCCCGATCCTGTTGCTCGGTGTGCTGTTCTGGTTCCTGCTCTCCTCCGCGCAGGGCGGTGGCAGCAAGGTCATGCAGTTCGGCCGCTCCCGCGCCAAGCTCGTCACGAAGGAGAGCCCGACAGTCACGTTCGACGATGTCGCCGGATCGGATGAGGCGATCGAAGAGCTCCAGGAGATCAAGGACTTCCTGAAGGAGCCCGCGAAGTTCCAGGCTGTCGGTGCTCGCATCCCGAAGGGCGTGTTGCTGTACGGCCCTCCCGGAACCGGCAAGACCCTGCTTGCCCGCGCGGTGGCCGGCGAGGCTGGCGTGCCGTTCTACTCGATCTCGGGCTCGGACTTCGTCGAGATGTTCGTCGGTGTCGGCGCGAGCCGCGTGCGTGACTTGTTCAACCAGGCCAAGGAAAGCGCGCCGGCGATCATCTTCATCGACGAGATCGACGCTGTCGGTCGTCACCGCGGTGCCGGTATGGGCGGCGGCCACGACGAGCGCGAGCAGACGCTGAATCAGATGCTCGTCGAGATGGACGGGTTCGACCCCAAGGCCAACGTCATCGTCATCGCGGCGACGAACCGTCCCGACATCCTCGACCCGGCGCTGCTGCGCCCCGGCCGTTTCGACCGTCAGATCGGTGTGGACGCCCCTGACCTGCAGGGTCGCAAGCGCATCCTCGAGGTGCACGGCCGCGGCAAGCCTCTCGCCGACGGTGTCGACCTTGAGGTCGTCGCCCGCAAGACCCCCGGCTTCACGGGTGCCGACCTCGCGAACGTCCTGAACGAGGCAGCGCTTCTGACGGCGCGCTCGAACGCGCAGCTGATCGACAACCGCGCGCTCGACGAGGCGATCGACCGCGTGCTGGCCGGTCCCCAGCGCCGCACCCGAATCATGAAGGACAAGGAGAAGCTCATCACCGCCTACCACGAGGGCGGACACGCCCTTGCCGCGGCCGCGATGAACTACACCGATCCCGTCACGAAGATCACGATCCTCCCGCGCGGCCGGGCCCTCGGCTACACGATGGTCATGCCGATCGATGACAAGTACTCGGTCACCCGCAACGAACTGCAAGACCAGCTCGCGTACGCGATGGGCGGCCGCGTGGCCGAAGAGATCGTCTTCCACGACCCCACCACGGGCGCCTCCAACGACATCGAGAAGGCGACGGGCATCGCCCGCAAGATGGTCACCGAGTACGGCATGACCACGGATGTCGGACCCGTCAAGCTCGGTCAGGGCTCGGGTGAGGTCTTCATGGGCCGCGACATGGGTCACGGTCGTGACTACAGCGAGCGGATCGCCGAGCGAGTGGATGCCGAAGTGCGGGCGCTCATCGAGCAAGCCCACAACGAGGCCTACCAGGTCATCAACGACAACCGCGACATCCTCGACAAGCTTGCTCTCGAGCTGCTCGAGAAGGAGACGCTCGACCACCTCGAGATCGAAGAGATCTTCAAGGACGTCAAGAAGCTGCCCGAGCGCCCGCAGTGGCTCTCGAGCGAGCAGCGTCCGGTCTCGGTGCTGCCCCCGGTCGAGGTTCCGCGTCGTCCCGCGCCGGCCGGCGTTGCCGCCTCGACGGAGGCTGACGCGGGGTCTGCCGAGAAGGCGCCGCGACGGCGGCCGACCGGACAGGCGCGTCCCGCAACCGCGTAGGCTCGCCTGGTGGCCGTTGATCGTGAACGCGTCGCCGCACTGGTGCGCGAACTGCTCGAGGCGATCGGGGAAGACCCTGATCGCCCCGGATTGAAGCTGACCCCCGAACGAGTGGCGGATGCCTACTCCGAGTTCTTCAGCGGCATCGGCGAGGACCCGGCTGCGCCGCTTGCCCACACGATCTCGATTTCGCGCGGCCCGGCGCCAGAGACCCTGCCCTCGGGTGCGGTGATGCTGCGCGACATCCTGTTCCGCTCCGTGTGCGAACACCACCTGCTGCCGTTCCGCGGCCACGCCCACATCGCGTACCTGCCGGGCGAAAAGGTGGTGGGTCTTGGCGCACTGCCGAAGGTCGTAGACGTGCTCGCTGCTCGGCCGCAGGTGCAGGAGCGCCTTGCCGAGCAGATCGCCGACACCATCTCGGAAGCGCTCGATGCTCGCGGCGTGCTCGTCGTGTTGGATGCCACCCACGAGTGCGTCACGATGCGCGGGGGCCGCCAGACCGACGCATCCACCGTCACGATCGCGGCTCGCGGGGCTTACGAGGAGCCAGTTGCTCGCGCCGAACTGATCGCGCTCATCGGGGCGAGCTGACATGTCCACGCTCGTCATGGGGGTCGTAAACGTCACGACCGATTCGTTCAGCGATGGCGGCCGCTACCTCGACACGGGAGCCGCGATCTCGCACGGCCTCGCGCTCTGGGCTGCCGGTGCCGACATCCTCGACGTCGGCGGTGAGTCGACCCGCCCCGGTGCCGAGCGGGTCGACCCCTCGATCGAACGCGACAGGGTCGTGCCCGTCATCCGTGCCCTCGCCCAGCGCGGTGCCTGGATCAGCATCGACACGATGAACGCGTCGACGGCGCTTGCCGCTGTCGACTCGGGCGCGCGGATCGTCAACGACGTGTCAGGGGGACTCGCGGATGCCGCGATGCTGCCCGCCGTCGCCGAGACTGACGCCGAGATCATCCTCGGCCACTGGCGTGGGCCCTCCCGGGAGATGTATGCGCCGGCGCAGTACGCCGACGTCGCCGCCGAGGTCGCAGCTGAGCTCGCCGAGCGGGTTGCGGCTGCCCGCGCGGCGGGCATCGCTCCCGACCGGATCATCGTCGACCCCGGCATCGGCTTCGGCAAGCGTCCCGAGCAGAACTGGGAGGTGCTGCGCGCCCTGCCAGAGCTCGTCGCGGCGGGGCAGCGTGTGCTGCTGGGCACGAGTCGCAAGCGGTTCCTCGCCGAGGCGCTGGCCGCGGCATCCGTTGACGCCGAGCGCCGGTTCACCGAGCACACGGGAGCCGCGGCTACCCGCGCTGGCGGCGAAGACTCGTCAGGCGACACGATCGGCACGGTCACCGAAGCTCGGCGCGATGGCGCGACGGCCATCACGAGCGCTCTTGCCGCGCGCGCCGGGGTGTGGGGTGTGCGGGTCCACGACGTCGCCGGTACGCGCGACGCCCTGCGGATCGCGGAGCTGTGGGGAGGTTCGGATGCCACAGCTCGATGAGATCCGGCTCGAGGGGCTTCGCGTCTTCGGCCACCACGGCGTCTTCGATCATGAGCGCGAGAACGGTCAGGACTTCGTCATCGACCTCGCCCTGACCGTGCGCGCCGAGCGCGCCGCCCAGACAGATGACGTTGCCGACACCGTCCACTACGGCGAGGTCGCCGACGCTGTCGCGGACATCGTCGCCGGTGACCCGGTCAACCTCATCGAGACGCTCGCTGAGCGGATCGCCGCTCGTGTGCTCGCGTTCCCCGGTGTTCTCGCGGTGCGGGTCACGGTGCACAAGCCGCAGGCTCCCATCCAGCAGCAGTTCACGGATGTCTCGGTGACGATCACGCGCAACCGTGCGGAGGGCGGAGCGTGAGCCGCCGCCTGGCCGAAGGCTTCGACGGGGCCGCCCACCCGGATGCCGCTCCCGCCGTAGACGCGGTCATCGCGCTCGGGGCGAACCTCGGCAATCGGCGCGAGACGCTGGCTGCCGCTGCCACCGCGATCGAGCGGCTTCCGTTGGTGTCGGCGGTGAGGATGTCTGAACCCATGGAGTCGGTCGCGGTCACCCTCGACGGCCCCGATCCGGACGTACCCGGCTACCTGAACGCCGTGGCCATCGTCACGACGCGCCTCGCGCCTACCGTGCTGCTGAGCTACCTGCACGCCATTGAGGACCAGCACGGACGCGTGCGGCGTGAACGGTGGGGCGATCGCACCCTGGATCTGGATCTCATCGCCTACGGTGATCTCATCTGCGACACCCCGACGCTGACGCTTCCCCACCCCCGTGCAGCCGAACGCGATTTCGTGCTCGCGCCGTGGCTGAGCCTCGACCCGGATGCCTCCCTCGTCGGCGCCGGGCGCGTTGCCGAGCTCCTCGAGCACCTCGGGGATGCCTCGTGAAGCGCACCGGCGCCGGCATCCTGATCGCGACCGCCGCCATTGCGGTGGCAGGCGGCTTCCTCGTGAACCAGCTGCTCACCGCGACGGGACGCGCGACGTTCACGCCGCTGATCACGCTGCCCGTTCTGCTCGTCGCGCTGGGGGCCATCGTGGTCGCGCTCGCGATCCCGGTGTGGCGTGCATCCCGGGGGCACACCAGCGCGCCGATCAACCCGTTCCGGGCGTTGCGCATCGCCATGCTCGCGAAGGCGTCGAGCCTGCTCGGCGCAGCATCCGTCGGGTTCTCGGGTGGATTGGTGGTTTTCCTCCTGACCCGACCCGTGGTCCCGCCGTTAGGCTCGATGGCGACCCAGTTGGCAACGCTCGTCGCCGGGCTTCTGCTGGTTGCGGCGGGGCTCGTGGCCGAGTATCTGTGCACGATCCGGAAGGATGACGATGACGAACAGCCCGGAGGCGTCGACCCCGGCTTCGGAGCCCACAGCCACTGAGCCCACAGCCACTGAGCCCACAGCCACTGACGGCACAGTCACTGACGGCACAGCCACTGAGCCATCCGTGGCGGAGGGCGCCGAGACTTCCGCGCTCGACGAGGGCACGTTCTCACGGATTCTCGAGCCGCGATCGGCCAACCGGATTCCGATCGGCGACGGCACCTGGCACCAGCTCGCCCGGCAGTACGTCTGGGTGCAACTCATCTCGTCGGGCATCCTTTTTCTTCTCGTGCTCGCTGCCGCACTCGCGATCTGGTTGATCGTCGGGGTGGGGTGGGTCTGGATTCCCGCGGGGATCGTGCTGGTGATCCTCGCGATCACGCTTGCTGTCACGCCGCGCCAAGCTCGGGCCTACGGCTATCAGCTGCGCGAGGACGATCTGGTCTTCCGCAAGGGGATCCTCTGGCAGCGGGTCGTCGCGGTGCCCTACGGGCGGATGCAGCTCGTCGACATCACGCACGGTCCGCTCGACCGCGGGTTCGGGATCGCGCAGCTCAAGCTCGTGACGGCGGCAGCCACGACCGGGGTCGCCATTCCCGGCATCCGTCAAGACGCCGCCGAGCAGCTGCGTGACACCCTCATCGCGGTAGCCGAGACCCGCCGGACCGGGCTGTGACCGACCCCAACGCCACCCCCGCGACGCCCGCCACCCCGCCGCCCGCCGCGGAGGTGCGCTCGCCGCTCAGTGACGGCGAATGGCATCGGATGCATCCCCTGACGCCGCTGTTTCGCGGTGGGCTGGTGTTGGTGATCGTCGCCGGCGTCATCATCGCGAACCTGCGTGATCGGCTCATCGCGATCTTCCTACCGTGGCTCGCTCCCGGTTTCGAGGGAGAGTCGATCCCCGGCGACCCCGTCGACTATGTCGTCTCGCACAACCTGATTCTGGTCGCGACCCTGGTCGTGCTGGCTGTCGTGATCGTCCTTGTGGGCCTGTTCTACCTCGGCTGGCGCTTCCACAGTTTCCGCATCACGGATGACGACGTCGAGGTGCGCTCGGGTGTCGTCTTTCGGTCGCACCGCCGCGCACCGCTTGACCGGGTGCAGGGCGTGAACCTCACCCGCCCGACCGTTGCGCGACTGTTCGGTCTGGCCAAGCTCGAGGTCGTTGGCGCGGGCCTGGATGCGAACGTCAAGCTCGAGTACCTCTCGACGGCGAACGCGGAGGCGATTCGCGGCGACATCCTGCGGCTGGCCTCGGGGCGCCAGCTGGGCGAGCGGGGCGAGGCGCAGCGGCGCGCCACGGCATCCGAGACCGTGTCGGCGGGGATCACCGGCCTGATCGCGGGGGCCGAGGCGCCGATTGCTGAGCCGGAGTCGGTGGTGTCGATCCCGGTCGGGCGCCTGGTCGCGTCGCAGACCCTGTCAGGCACGACGATCTTTCTGGTCGCGGCGATCGCTGCGATCGTGACGGGGGCGGTCACAACGACCGGGTGGGTGCTGTTCGCCGTCGTTCCAGCGGTCCTCGGGTTTGGTGCCTACTGGATCCGCTCGATCACCCGGTCGCTGCGCTACTCGATCGCCCCGACCCCGAGCGGCGTTCGAATCACCTACGGTCTGCTCACGACGATCACCGAGATCATCCCGCCGGGTCGCATCCATGCTGTCGAGGTCACGCAACCGCTGATGTGGCGCCCGTTCGGCTGGTGGGCGATTCGTATCAACCGACTGTCGGGTCGCAGCATGAGCGACGGCGCCAACGACCAGTTCGGCACCGTGCTGCCGGTGGGCAACCGTGCTGATGTCGAGCGGGTGCTGCGACTTATTCTGCCGACGATCGACCAGGACGACTGGCCCATGATCGTCGACAACGGCGCCCTCGGTCCCGTGGCCGACGACCCGTACACGACCACGCCGAGGCGAGCGCGGCTGCTTCGACCGCTCTCATGGCGGCGCAACGGATACTGGCTCGGAACTGACGCGCTGTTCCTGCGTCGGGGCCGGATCTGGCGCACTCTCGCCGTCGTGCCGCTGGCACGGATGCAGAGCCTCGAGGTGAGTCAAGGTCCGCTCGATCGCGCGCTTCGGGTTGCGAACATCCGCGCGCACACGGTCATCGGTCGCGTGTCGGGCAGCCTCGGCATCCTCGACCGCGACGACGCGTTGCGCCTGTTCGATGACGGCGAGCGCGCCGCCATCGGCGCCGTCGCAACCGACCGCTCGCACCGCTGGGCGGGGGAGGAGTGAGCGACAGGCTGCGCGTCGGGATCGTCGGCGCGGGCAGGGTTGGGCCCGTGATCGGTGCAGCACTGGCCGGAGCGGGCCACGCCATCGTCTCGATCACCAGCGGATCCGACGACGACCGCGTCGCCGCGATCCTTCCGGGCGTCCCCCTCCGGGACCCACAGGATGTCGTGCGGGAGAGCCAGCTCGTCGTGATCGCCGTTCCACACGATCAGCTCGAGGGACTCGTGACCGGACTCGCCGAACTCGACGCGTGGCAGCCGGGTCAACTCGTCATGCACACCGATCCGGCGTTCGGTACCGACGTCCTCGCTCCGGCGCTGGCGCGCGGCGTGATTCCCCTGGCGATTCATCCGGCTATCGCGTTCACCGGCACGTCGATCGACCTGCGGACCCTTGTCGGTGCGTATGCGGCTGTCACTGCGCCAGCGCCCGTCCTGCCGATCGCGCAGGCGCTCGCGGTCGAACTGGGATGCGAGCCCGTGATCATCGCCGAGAGCGACCGAGCCGCCTACGCCGAGGGTGTCACGACCGCCACCGACTTCTCGCGCTCGATCATCCGTCAGGCCACCGACCTGCTGCGTTCGGCCGGCGTTGCCGAGCCGGGGCGCTATCTCGCGGCGCTCATGCATACGACCGTCGACCACGCGCTCGTCGAGGCGGGAACCGACGACATCCGCCCACCCGTGGACTGAGCCGGAGCGACTGCCAGCGGAGCCTCGCCGGCCCGCCGATAGACTGGGCGACGATTTTCAAGGAGCCCCCCTCATGACCGACACGCCTGCCGCCGTGCCCGCGGACGCCGCCCCCGAAGCATCCGACGAGGACGTCTTCGAGCAGAAGGCGGTGCGGCTGGCAAAGCGCGAGCGGCTGCTGGCCGAGCGCACGGATGCCGCGGGCGGCGCCTATCCGGTGAGTGTGCCGGTGACCGCAACCGTCGCTGAGGTTCGCGAACGCTTCGCCCATCTTGAGGCAGGTGACGAGACGGGCGAGACCGTGTCGGTTGCGGGTCGGGTCGTCTTCAGTCGTAACACCGGGAAGCTGTGCTTTGCCGCGCTCCAGGCGGGCGACGGCAGCCGCATCCAGGCGATGGTTTCGCTTGCCGCCGTGGGTGAGGAATCGCTGCAGCGGTGGAAGGAACTCGTCGACCTCGGCGACCACGTCGCAGTGACAGGCGAGGTGATCTCGAGCCGCCGGGGTGAGCTGTCGATCATGGTGGCCGAGTGGACGATCGCCGCGAAGGCCCTGCTGCCTTTGCCGAACCTCTATGCGGAACTGAGCGAAGAGAGTCGCGTCCGCAGCCGCTACCTCGACCTCATCGCCCGCGATCAGGCGCGTCAGACCGTGCTTGCCCGCGCCGGTGTCAACCGCAGCCTGCGCGACACGTTCGCCGCTCACGGTTTCGTGGAAGTCGAGACCCCGATGCTGCAGGTGCAGCATGGGGGGGCGTCGGCTCGCCCCTTCGTCACCCACTCGAACGCGTTCGATACCGAGCTGTACCTGCGGATCGCGCCCGAGCTGTTCCTCAAGCGCGCGGTCGTCGGCGGTATCGACCGGGTGTTCGAGATCAACCGCAACTTCCGCAACGAGGGCGCGGACTCGACCCACAGCCCCGAGTTCGCGATGCTTGAGGCTTACCAGGCCTACAGCGACTACAACGGGATCGCCGACCTCACGCAGGAGCTCATCCAGAACGCCGCGATCGCCGTGACCGGCTCGACCGAGGTGACCTGGGCCGACGGCACCGTCTACGACCTCGGCGGCGAGTGGGAGCGGATGTCGATGTACGACTCCCTCAACGACGCGCTCGCTGCGAAGTGGGGCGGGCCGGATGCCGCGCCGCGCGTCGACGCCGCAACACCGCTTGCCGACCTGACGGCCATCGCCGAGCGCTTCGGCGTCGAGGTTCCCGCGCACCCGATTCCCGGCAAGCTCGTCGAGGAGCTTTGGGAGCACTTCGTCAAGCCGACACTCGTGCGCCCCACGTTCGTCATGGACTTCCCCCTCGACACGAGCCCGCTCGTGCGCGAGCACCGATCGATCCCCGGTGTCGTGGAGAAGTGGGACCTCTACGTTCGTGGCTTCGAGTTGGCGACCGGATACTCCGAACTCGTCGATCCCGTCATCCAGCGCCAGCGATTCGAAGAGCAGGCAAAGCTTGCCGCACGCGGTGACGACGAGGCGATGCGGATCGATGAGGAATTCCTTCGCGCGCTCGAGCACGGGATGCCGCCCACCGGTGGCATGGGGATGGGGATCGACCGACTGCTGATGGCGATCACGGGTCTCGGCATCCGTGAAACCATCCTCTTCCCCCTTGTGAAATAGACGGCGCGTGAAATAGGCCGGCTCGTGAAGTAGGCCGGCGCGCGGTCACCGCCCCGGTTCGTCCAGCCGGAACGCCCAGTCGGGCAGGTGGCCGGCGCCTACGAACGACCGCACGATCTCAGCGAGTCCGTGCTCGGGCTCGATCGCCGTCGCCTGCTGCGCGAAGAGGTCGGCGTGCGTCGACCTGCCGAGCGCCCACGAGAACCATCCGGCCACCGCGAGTGGCCCGGGCCGTCGGGATGCAGGAACGGCGCTGGCGACGTGGCGTGCGAGCAGAAGCGCGCGACCCAGTCGCTCAGGTGACGGCCTCGCGCCTTCGCCCCACAGTCGCATCGCGATCTCGCTCGGGTACTCGTCACCCTCCTCCCAGCGCGCCTGCGCCTGCGCGGCCTCATCACCGGCATCGATCCCGTCGATCCAGCAGATGAGGGCGATGTCGCGCAGGGACGGCCTCCCCAGTGCCCACGCCGTAGCGGCGATCTCGAACGGGTCGAGTGTTGCGGCATCCTCGCTCAAGAGCCGCTCAACGAACGCCGGAAGGTCATCGAGGAGGCAGGCCGCCGCGAACGCTCGGGGGTCGATCCGCGCGGCATCGGCCGGTGGATGGTCCGCGTCGGTGAGCACCAGTGCCCGGATTGCCGCGTCGAGGGCCGTGCAGGCCCGCTCGACCGCGTCCGATCGTGCGGCATCGAGCGGGAGCAGGTCGGCGCCGGCGAACTGATTCGCTTCTGGCGCCGCGACATCCCCGAGGCCCGGGGGCAGATCACCCGCCGACGGAACCGAGCCCGCGTCCGATGTCGCATACGAACCCCACCGCCGGTCGGCAACCCAGAGTGCCTCGACGATCACCACTCCGCACGCCTCGGCTCGACGCTCGATTCCCGCGACAAGGGCGCGAGCCGGGGCATCCGTCTCGCCGTAGACGACGATCGCGCAGCCGTCGGCCTCGGGCACCCGGCACACGAGCCCCATCATGGTCGCCGCGATCTCATCGGCGCGGTCGTCGTCGGGTGGGAGGTCCAGGCGCAGGGCGCCGCGGCTGCGTCCGCGCCGGAACGGCACCAGAACGACGCTGCGCTGCGGAACGAACCCGAGGAGGCGAGGAACGACAGTGAGGAACTCGGCAGGAGAGGTCGCATGGATGATCGGAGTCATGGGAACGAGCATGCGATCCGAGCCGAGCCGCCCCGTAGGTTGGCGCCGCGGACGGGGATAGGTGAGGCTCGAGGTCACCTGGGGAGAGGGGGCCGCGTATCCTGGAAGCGTGGACAACTTCTGGGTGGCGGCGCTGTGGGCGATCCTGCCGACGATCGTTGTAAGCGCCCTGTTCTTCTGGATCCTTCGGAGCATCATCCGCGCCGACCGCAACGAGCGCCGCGAGTACGCGCGCATCGAAGCCGAGGAACGCGCGGCGCGCGGGCTTCCTCCGGCGCCCGCGGCAACCGAGCAGTAACCCAAGTTCCCACTACGCTGGCGTGAGAAACGTCACAGCGGAGGGAGCTGACGCATGGTGCTTGCACGGCTTGTGCCGTTGACGTCCGGCGGTGACGTCGATGTGACCGTCGACCTCCCCGACATCGCGTTCTGGTGGCTTCTCGCGCTCTTCCTGTTCGATCTCAGCATCCGTATTGCGGCGATCATCATCATCCCGCGCAACCGCCGCCCCACCTCGGCGATGGCGTGGTTGCTCGCCATCTACTTCATCCCGATCGTCGGTGTACTCCTGTTCCTGCTGATCGGCAACCCGCGACTGCCGCGCAAGAAACGCCAGCAGCAGGAGCAGATCAACACCGCACTGCGCGAGAACGGCGAGAGCATCTCTGTCGGAACGCTCCGGCCCGGCGCGCCGGCCTGGTTCACGGGGCTCGTCGATCTGAACACCAACCTGGGCGCGATGCCGCTCACCGGTGACAACCAGGCCACCCTCATCTCGGAGTATCAGGCAAGCCTGGATGCCATGGCCGAGGCCATTCGAGGCGCCCAGAGCTACGTGCACGTCGAGTTCTACATCCTGCAAACCGACGCATCGACCGACAATTTCTTCGCGGCACTCGAAGAGGTCGCGGCCCGCGGCGTCACCGTCCGGGTGCTCCTGGACCACTGGGCCAACCGCGGCAAGCCGTTCTACAAGAAGACGCTGCGCCGACTCGATCGGATGGGGGCGGCGTGGAAGCTCATGCTCCCCGTGCAGCCACTGAAGGGCAAGTGGCAGCGCCCCGACCTGCGCAACCACCGCAAGCTCCTCGTCGTCGACGGCAACGTCGCGTTCGTGGGGTCGCAGAACGTGACCGACTCGACCTACAACCTGAAGAAGAACATCAAGCGAGGCCTGCACTGGGTCGACCTCATGGCGCGCGTCGAAGGACCGGTCGTCTCCTCGATCGACGTGGTGTTCCTCTCGGACTGGTACAGCGAGACCGGCGAAATCCTCACCGACCAGGTTGATCTGTCATCCGCCCCCGACTCGGGAGGCAATCTCGACTGCCAGATCGTTCCATCCGGTCCGGGGTTCGAGTACCAGAACAATCTGAAGCTCTTCATGGGTCTGCTGTTCGCGGCACGCGAGAAGATCATCATCGTCAGCCCCTACTTCGTTCCCGAAGAGTCGCTGCTGCTCTCGCTCGTCACCGCCTGCCAACGCGGCATCCACGTCGAACTGTTCGTTTCCGAAGAGGGCGACCAGGCGATGGTCTACCACGCCCAGCGCAGCTACTACGAAGCCCTTCTTCGCGCCGGGGTCAAGATCTGGATGTACAAGAGACCCTTCATCCTGCACTCGAAGAGCCTCACGATCGATGACGAGGTCGCCGTCATCGGCTCGAGCAACATGGACATGCGTTCCTTCGGCCTCAACATGGAGATCTCGATGATGGTGCGTGGCGAGGAGTTCGTCGCCGACATGCGCCGCGTCGAGGCCGAGTACCGATCCCTCAGCCGCGAGCTCACGCTCGAGGAGTGGATGAAGCAACCACTCAGGTCCACGGTGTTGGATAATCTCGCCCGACTCACCTCTGCGCTCCAGTAGCAGCGCCGCATCAAGGAGCCTCATGAAACGCCGTGTCCTTGCATCCCTCGTCCTCGGCGCGGTAGCCGCGCTCAGCCTCACCGGCTGCCTCAGCAGTTCCGACGCCCCCGCCGGCCAGGAGACCGACGTGAACGCCGCCTGGCTTGACGACGGTCGAATCATCGCGCTCGTGACCACCGGATCCAGCAGCTGCGTGCCCGTTGCCGAGAGCGCCGAGATCAATCAGGACGGCGCGCTCGCTGTCGAACTCTCTCTGCCCGATGCCGACCAGCCCTGCACCGCGGACCTCGCACCGCGCGCGACGCTCGTGCAGGTGCCCGAGGGCGTCGACCCGTCCCAGGACCTCGTGATCTGGGCTACCGGCGAGGGCTACTACGGCGATGTGACACTTCCTGGAGTCTCAGGCCTCGCCGGCCCGGGTGGTTCGACGGACTACGAGCCGACAGCGGGATGGACTCAGCAGCAGGGCCAGTTCGTCATCCTCACCTGGGGATCGTCGAGCTGTGTGCCGGTGGTTGAGACGAGCGAGGTCACCGCGGAAGCCGAGGTGACGGTCACGTTCCAAGAGCCGCCGGCAAACCAGGCGTGCACGATGGACATGGCACCGCGCACGAACTTCGGTTTTACCGACGGTCTGTCGGGCGTTTCGGACGTTCAGCTCGTGTTGAGCGGCGACTCCCTCGACAGCACGATCCCGATCTACGGCACCAGCGACTGACGCATCCGGCCGCGAGCCCGGGGGTGGCGGCGGTGGCGGCGTCCGTTCGTTTGCCGCAACACGCCGCGTACGGCTGACCGCCACCGCCGTATACGGCAACTGAATCCGGTTTCGCGGCTTGCTGCCCCGTTCGTTTGCCGCAACACGCCGTGCAAAGGTGCGTCACGATACGGTTTGGGGCAACCGAACGGACGTTGACGCCTACAGCATCCGGCCGACCTCGCCGCCGGGGGCTCCTCGTCGCTCGTCAGTCCCTCTTCGTTTGCCGCAACACGCCGCGTCGCGATGCTTCAGCATGCGGTTTGGGGCATGCCAGGCCTGACGCGTCGTCGATCCCTTCCTCCCCGCACGGCGGTTCGGCGCGAGTTATCCCCGGACCCGCTCCTGGCGCACCGTCCCATGAAAGACGCGGGTGATCCTGAACGGATGCCGCAGCCGACGCCGCTTCCCCCTGGACTCGCGCCGCCGTTTGCCGTGGCGACCGCTCGCCGTCTCGGTGTGCCGGAGGCGCGCTTGCGGCGAAAGGACCTCGCCCGCCCGTTCCACGGCGTGCGCTCAATCGACCTGGACGCGCCGGATAACGGCGAAGAGTCAATTGTGCGACGGGCCATCGAGTACTCACGGCGGATGCGGGAGGAGGAGTTCTTCAGCCACGTGACCGCCGCCATCCTGTGGGGGCTGCCACTGCCGCCACAGAGGATGCTCACGCGAAGCCGTGGCGATGCGACAATGCCGCGTCCGCTGGACGTCGCGGTCAGGCTCCCGGCACGGGCGGGGCGGGCTCGCGGCATCCGGGGCCGGTCGATCTCACCGCACCTCGCGGAGGTGTGCACCCACCCCGCAACCGGCCTGCGGGTATCGACGCCCGCCGCGGTATGGGCAGAACTCGCCACTGAACTCGCGCTGGAGGACCTCATTGCTGTTGGCGACGCGACGGTGCGCGAGCCCATGTGGGAGACGGATGCCGCAGCTCTGGCATCCGTCGCGGATCTGGACCGTGTTCTGGAGGCGGGCCGCCGGCTCGGGGCAGAACGGTTGCGAGCAGCGCGGCCGGTGGTTCGTACGCGCTCGCGCTCGCGCCCCGAGACACACCTCAGGCTCGCGTTTGTCGAGGCGGGGTTGCCAGAGCCCGAGTGCAACTGGCCCGTCGTTGAGGGGGATCGACTGCTGGCTTTGCTCGACCTCGCTTATCCCGGCGGTGCTGTGTGCTTCGAGTACGAGGGAGAGCATCATCTGCGGGACGCAGAGCAGTGGGCGCGGGACATCCGGCGCCACGAGATGCTCGTCGAGCGTGGCTGGCGGATCGTGAGGGTCACGAAGGACGATCTCTATCGCCACCGCGAGGAGCTGTTCACCCGCATCCGTCTCGCCGTCGCTGCCCGCTGCTGACGGGGTTGGCCCGCCGCCAACGGTGTTCACGCGCCCTGTTCAGTTGCCGCAACACGCCGTGGCATGCCGGGCGCGGGCGCAGTTTGCGGCAAACGAACGGCTGCTGGGGCGGAGTGCGGAGTTGAGGGGCTCAGTCAGCCGATCCGTCGGCGCGAACGAGGAGGTCGCCGACTTCGCAATCCAGCGCCCGGCAGATCGCCGAGAGGGTGGAGTACCGGATGGCGCGGGCACGATCGTTCTTGAGGATCGAGAGGTTCACCACCGAGACCCCGACCATCTCCGACAGGCGAGTGAGGGTCATCCCGCGTTCGGCGAGCAGCTCGTCGAGGCGACAGTGGATGCCGCTGGGGCCGTCATCCTCGATCTCGGCGGGGCTCACACCAGTCCCTCGGTGTCGCGCTGGAGTCTGCGCATCGCCTGGAAGACGTAGCCCAGGGCCAGGACCGCGAACCCGACAAGGGGAACGGCGAGCCCCCAACCGTCGACGCCGAATCCGGCCAGCAGGATGCCGCCGAGGGCATCGTTGGTCGTATGGGCAGCCTCCATCGAACCGAAGCCCTGTGCGGTGGTCCCCAGCAGCGGCCCCAGTACGAGAGCGAATCCGGCCGCAAGCGTGAACCGGTACAGCGTGACCGGGAAGCGCATGCCCGAGGCGATGGCCCACAGCATCCACGCCGCCGCCGCGCCGACGACGAGCGCCGTCACGGCGAAGGCGAGGTTCCCCGCAGCGAACAGCAGCCGCGCCGACTGTGCGAAGTCTGCGGTGACGGATGCCGATTCCACCGACGCTGCCGTCACCCCGGCATCCGGCGCAACGGGTAGCGGGGTATCGGCGAGGAGGGTGAGAGTGACCTCCGGGGAGAAGAGGACGGTGAACGCCCGCGCGACCTGGCCGGCACACAGAACGAGCGCCATGAGGGCCGCCAGCACTGCGATCGTTCGGATGGCACCCCGGTCGGCCCGGCCGGGCCTAGTCCCGACATCCTGCGACATGCTTATCACGCTCCTTATTGCTGTTCGCTGCGTCACGACTCATACGAGACCTTCGGTGTCGCGCTGGAGTCGATCGCCGACCACGAATACCGTTGTGCCCAGGGCGCCGAGGAAGGCGATGCCGAAGAGCTGCACGAGATTCGCCGACACGATGACGTTGTCAAAGTCGCCACCTGAGATTGCGGCGAACGCGCCGTTCGCGCCCATGTTGCCGAAGAACGGGGCGAGCGCAACTCCTGCAAACCCGGCCGTCGCCGCAGTGCCGATGAGAGTTGTATTGCGGCGGCCGAAGACCCGGCCGCGCAGGATGCTCCACATCACCAGCAGGAGAGTCGTCACGACCGTTACCACAGCGGCAACGACCACGACCTGTTCCAGGACCAACGCCACCACGGACGCGAACGGGAGCCGGTCGGCAAGGAGGAATGCGGAATCGAGCTCGACTGTCACGCTTGCGCCATCCGGTCCGATCGGCGCTTGAGCCGGGGTTCCGGCGAACTCCGCGAACACCCGTGTCGTGGAGTCGGCGAAGAGCCCGATGATGTTCGACACCGCGCTGATCGCGGTGCCTACGACGAAAATGGCCCCGACGACGAAGAACACTGACATTGCGACGGTGTCCCCTCGGGACAGGGCTCGGTAGGGGCTGGTTGTAGATGCCATTCGGATCTCCGTGCATATCGATAAACGTTGTTATTGATAAACGATATGATGAGGACAGGAACGCGTCAACTGCGACTCCGGCGCCCACGTGCGGGATTCGATTGCCCCAATCTGTTCTCGGCGGCCTGAAGCCGCGGCGTGTTGCGGCAAGCGAGCGCGGGCGGCAAGCGAGCGCGGGCGGCAAGCGAGCGCGAGCCGCGCCGGATGCCGCGGGCTGCCGCAGGCGGTATGCCCCTGGCGAACACGGGCATAGCGTTCCCGCTCCGTCGTTACTCTCGATGTACGACGCCAGCAGTGGGTCAGCATCCAGCGACTCACCGGCCGAAGGAGTAAGCGGATGTTCGAGAGATTCACCGACCGTGCCCGTCGCGTGGTTGTGCTCGCCCAAGAAGAGGCGAAGATGCTCAACCACAACTACATCGGCACCGAGCACATCCTCCTGGGTCTGATCCACGAGGGTGAGGGCGTTGCTGCCAAGGCGCTCGAGTCGCTCGGGATTTCGCTCGATGCCGTGCGCGAGCAGGTGCAAGACATCATCGGCCAGGGCCAGCAGCAGCCGACGGGTCACATCCCGTTCACGCCGCGCGCCAAGAAGGTTCTCGAGCTGTCGCTGCGCGAGGCCCTGCAGCTCGGCCACAACTACATCGGCACCGAGCACATCCTGCTCGGCCTCATCCGCGAGGGTGAGGGCGTTGCCGCTCAGGTGCTCGTCAAGCTCGGCGCCGACCTCAACAAGGTGCGCCAGCAGGTCATCCAGCTGCTCTCGGGTTACCAGGGCAAGGAGCCCGCGGGCGTCGCCTCCGGCGCCGGCGAGCAGGCCCAGGGAACCACGCAGGGTGGGTCGCAGGTACTCGACCAGTTCGGTCGGAACCTCACGCAGGCCGCGCGCGACAACAAGCTCGACCCCGTCATCGGGCGCGAGAAAGAGATCGAGCGGGTCATGCAGATCCTGTCGCGCCGCTCCAAGAACAACCCCGTGCTGATCGGTGAGCCCGGCGTCGGCAAGACCGCCGTCGTCGAGGGCCTCGCGCAGGCGATCGTCAAGGGCGATGTCCCCGAGACGCTGAAGGACAAGCAGCTCTACTCGCTCGACCTCGGCTCGCTCATCGCCGGATCCCGCTACCGCGGCGACTTCGAAGAGCGCCTCAAGAAGGTCACGAAGGAGATCCGCACCCGCGGCGACATCATCGTGTTCATCGACGAGATCCACACGCTCGTCGGGGCCGGTGCTGCCGAGGGCGCGATCGACGCGGCATCCATTCTGAAGCCGCTGCTCGCGCGCGGTGAACTTCAGACCATCGGTGCCACGACGCTGGATGAGTACCGCAAGCACTTCGAGAAGGATGCCGCGCTCGAGCGCCGCTTCCAACCCATCCAGGTCGCCGAGCCGAGCCTGCCCCACGCGATCAACATCCTGAAGGGCCTGCGCGACCGCTACGAAGCGCACCACAAGGTGCAGATCACGGATGGCGCGATCGTCGCGGCCGCGAACCTCGCCGACCGCTACATCAGCGACCGGTTCCTGCCCGACAAGGCCATCGACCTGATCGATGAGGCCGGTGCGCGCCTGCGCCTGAGCATCCTGTCCAGCCCGCCGGAGCTGCGCGAATTCGACGAGAAGATCGCGAAGGTTCGGGAGCAGAAGGAAGCGGCATCCGAAGACCAGGACTTCGAGAAGGCAGCGTCACTGCGCGACGAGGAGAAGAGCCTGCTGGCTGAGCGGCTGCGCCTGGAGAAGCAGTGGCGTTCGGGTGAGGTTTCGTCGCCCGCCGTCGTCGACGAGGGCCTGATCGCCGAGGTGCTCGCCCAGGCGACCGGCATCCCCGTCTTCAAGCTCACCGAGGAGGAGTCGAGCCGCCTCGTCTTCATGGAGAAGGCGCTGCACCAGCGCGTCATCGGCCAGGAGGAGGCAATCGCGGCACTGTCGAAGACGATCCGTCGTCAGCGCGCGGGACTGAAGGACCCGAAGCGTCCGAGCGGTTCGTTCATCTTCGCCGGACCCACCGGCGTCGGAAAGACGGAGCTCGCCAAGGCACTCGCCGAGTTCCTGTTCGATGACGAAGGTGCCCTGATCTCGCTCGACATGAGCGAGTTCGGTGAGAAGCACACCGTCTCTCGGCTGTTCGGTGCCCCTCCTGGCTTTGTCGGCTTCGAAGAGGGCGGCCAGCTCACCGAGAAGGTGCGTCGCAAGCCGTTCTCGGTCGTGCTGTTCGACGAGATCGAGAAGGCCCACCCCGACATCTTCAACTCGCTCCTGCAGATCCTCGAAGAGGGTCGGTTGACCGACGGTCAGGGACGCGTCGTCGACTTCAAGAACACCGTCATCATCATGACCACGAACCTCGGTTCGCAGGCGATCGCCGGCGGCCCGGTCGGGTTCCAGGTCGAGGGTGACACCGCGACGTCGTACGAGCGGATGAAGGGCAAGGTCAACGAAGAGCTCAAGCGCCACTTCAAGCCCGAGTTCCTCAACCGCGTTGACGACATCATCGTGTTCCCCCAGCTCGACAAGGACGAACTGCGCCAGATCGTGGACCTGTTCACGAAGCGCCTCGGCGAGCGCCTGCTCGACCGCGACATGACGATCGAGCTGTCGCTGGCCGCGAAGGACCGCCTCATCGAGGTCGGCTTCGACCCGGCCCTCGGTGCCCGGCCGCTGCGTCGCGCGATGCAGCACGAGATCGAGGACCAGCTGAGCGAGAAGATCCTGCATGGCGAGCTGAACCCCGGCGACCACGTGAAGGTGGATGCCGAGAACGGCCAGTTCCTGTTCGAGCACGGTCCGCGCGGTGAGAAGGTCGCGGTCGGTGTGATCTCGGGTGGCGACATCTCGATCACGCCTGACCTGGCGATCACCTCGGACTGATCCCGGCGCAAGCTGAGGGGGACGGATGCTTCGGCATCCGTCCCCTTCGTCGTTCGCTCAAGCCGCCACGGAAGGCGCGAGGAGTGCCGCTACCGCTGTGTCGAGGATGATCGACTGCCGCACCTCGACCGCATGGTCGTAGCGGGGGCCGGCGAGGGCGACATAGACGCCGCCGACGATGTCGATGTAACCCACGACCCGATCAGCTCGGTGCACTTCGTACGTGGTGGGACCGATGAGGACGACCGATTCTGCCGTCGGTGCGGGGGCTCGAGGTGCGGCAGCGGGCGTGGGGGTGGATGTCGTGGGGACCATGGTGGCTCCTCCCGTAGAAGGGAACTGCTCCTGAAGGGTCCACCCGCACCGCGCAAAACGGTGGGGGCTTGACATCACCGCGCGATCGGTGGTGCTACCTCGATCATCCGCCGCGCCAGTGAATCCGGGAAGGGGGTGCGCCTGGCAGAGTCCTCGGAGAGTTCGCGCTCTAGGCTGGGAGGATGACCGAATTCAGCGTCCGCCCGGCACGAACGGCGGACGTTCGCGCAATCCAGGCCCTCCTCGAACCCTGGGTGCAGCGGCGAGTGCTCCTGGGCAAGGACCTCGTGGTGCTGTTCGAGTCGGTGCAGCAGTTCACCGTTGCGGAGGATGCCGACGGTCGACTCATCGGATGCGGCGCGCTGCACGTGATGTGGGACGACCTCGGCGAGATCCGCACTCTGATCGTTGCCGATGAGTGGCTGCATCACGGTGTCGGCCGCGCCATCGTCGATCGATTGGAAGAGAACGCTCGCGCCCTGGGGTTGCGGCGGCTGTTCTGTCTGACCTTCGAAGTCGAGTTCTTTTCGGCCCGCGGTTTCGAGGTGATCGGCGAGCAGGTCGTCGACCCGGATGTCTACTCGCAGCTCATCCGTTCCCCTGACGAGGGCGTCGCCGAGTTCCTGGACCTCGCCCATGTGAAGCCCAACACCCTCGGCAACACCCGGATGCTGAAGACCTTCGGGTAAGGCTCCTGGGCCCTTGCGGGCCGAGCAGGCGCGTGGGACTCTCCCGTCATGGCGCATTCCTCGCAACCTCATCCAAAGCACGCAACGCGCCGGAACATCCTCACGGCTTTGGTTGCGGTGATCGTCGTCTCGTTCGTCGTCGCCGCCGGAGCCGGGATCGCCGTGCTGCTGATCGGGCCTGAGGGCGATCTGATGAGCCGCGTTCTGGTGACGACGCTGATCGTCGGGGGGTTTAGCGTCGGCGCCCTATCGTGTCTGGCCCTGTGGGCTCGCCCCGCGCATTCGTTCGGCGTTGCCGGCGCTGGCGTGAACGCTGCTTCTGCCGTCGTCGCCCTGATCAGCGTGTGGGCCGAGCAGGGCTCGGATGACTTCTGGCGGATTCTCAGTCGGCTCCTCGTGAGCGGGCTGATCATCTCCGCGGCCTGGGCGCTGGCCGCACTCATGCTCCTGCTGTCGCAGCGGCATCGTCCCATCATCCGCATCGGACTCGCGGCCACACTGGTCGCCCTGGGCGTTACGACGGCGCTCGCGGTCGCTGGGGTGTGGTGGGAGGCGATTGCGGATGCCGAGATCTATCCGCGAGCGCTCGGGACGCTCGGCATCCTGAGTGCGCTGGGCGTCGTGGTCGTTCCCGTGCTCGCGTTGCTGCTGCGGGATAGCCCGGCCATAAGCGTGCCGCAAGACTTTCCCGCCGATATCGCGAACCACCTCAAGACGGCCCGCCGCCGTGGCGTGAGCGTCGCGGAGCTGGTCGCGCCCGTGCTCGACGAGTCCATCGGCTCCTCGAATGACCACGGGCGCGCCGATCAGGGGTCGAACGGCACGACGCCTACCCTGGAGGCATGAGCACCCAGCCGCCGCGCCGTCGCCCCTCGCCGGGCGTTTACCGGCGCCGCCGGCTCGTCGTGCTCCTCGCACTCATTGCGATCATCGCCGTTGTTGTGTGGCTGTTTGTCGCCCAACCGTGGTCGAGTGCCGCGCAGCCGGATGCCGACCCAAAGCCGACACGCACGTCATCCGCCGCTCCGAGCCCGAGCATGTCGACGCTCGCCCCGACCGACTCGCCGACACCCGATGCTGCGGCGACCACCGAACCCGGGCCGCTCGAGACAGCGCCCCCGACGTGTACGCGTGGCGACGTGACGGTCGAGGCCCGCACGGATCAGGATGAATACGGCTCGGGTCAGAACCCGCAACTGTCGATTCGGCTGACGAACACCTCGGATTCGTCGTGCACGATGAACGTGGGAACCACCACGCAGTCGTTCACGATTACCAGCGGCAGCGACACGTGGTGGCGCTCGACCGACTGCCAGACGGAACCGAGTGACATGATCGTCACGCTTGAGGCGGGCCAGACTGTCGACAGTTCGACACCGCTGACGTGGGACCGCACTCGTTCCTCTGTGAGTACCTGCGACTCCGAGTCTCGGCCCACGGCAGGCGGGGGCGGTGCGTCGTACCATCTCGCCGTCGAGATCGGCGGCGTCGCATCGAGTCAGACGAAGCAGTTCTTCCTCTACTGAGCTGACCGGATTCCGGGAGGCGTCGGCTGCTCATCTACCCTGGGAGGATGGCTGGGAAGAAGGGCGCGAAGCCGCTGGAGTTCCGCAACACACAATTGGCTGATGCGCTCCAGACACAGGACATGGCAGCTGTCGCTTTTGCTCTGCGTCACGGCCCGACAGTGGTGCCGCTCATGAAGCCGGGCCAGCGCGACAATCCCCTCGACGTCGGCGAAGTGTGGACCTTTCGCGACGCGAACACGGGCCAGGTCGCTCTCCTTCTCTTCAGCGACGCGGCAAACAAGCCGGCGACCCTCCCGCCGGCGGTTGCGCTGATGCCGCCGGCAAGCCTCAAGACCTTTCTCCAGGCGCACCGCGACGAGATCACGACAGTCTTCTTCGATCTGGCGGGGCCTCATCCGATGCAGGCAAGCCCCGCCGACGTGCTTGCCGCTCTCGAGGTTCGGCTCGAGGACTGACCCAGCCGGCAGCTAGAAGCCCGGCTCGTCGTCGGGGCCTCCGGCAGCGGGCCGTCGTCCCGGACGCACGGTGTGCAGACTCAGGTCGCCGAGGGCGCCGCGCAGGTTCTTGGATGCCGCATCCACGACCGTGCGGTAGCCGAGACGTTCGGCCTCGGCCCGCCGCTGGCCTGCCTGCATCACGGGTCTGATCTCGCCCGCGAGGCTCAGCTCGCCGATCGCTGCGGTTCCCTTGGCGAGGGCGGTCTCACTGACGGCATTGGCAACGGCCACGGCGATCGCGAGGTCGGCGGCCGGCTCCGCGAGGCGCACCCCGCCGACGGTGGAGACGTACACGTCGTGGTCGCTGACGACGATGCCCGCTCGGCGTTCGAGCACGGCGAGCACCATGGCAACCCGTGAGGCCTCGACGCCGTTGACGATGCGGCGGGGGTTCGGGGCCGAGGTTTTGATCGTGAGCGCCTGCACCTCGACAGGTAGGGCCCGGCGACCTTCCATCGCGATCGTGACACACGTCCCGGCGACCGGGTCGCCGTGACCGAGGAACAGCGCGCTGGGGTCGGCGACCTCCTGGATGCCGTCGCCGGTCATGTCGAAGCATCCGACTTCGTCGGTCGGGCCGAATCGGTTCTTGAGGGCGCGCACGAAGCGCAACGAACTTTGGCGGTCGCCCTCGAAATGGCAGACGACATCGACGAGGTGCTCGAGGATGCGGGGTCCCGCGATCGATCCGTCCTTGGTCACGTGCCCGACGATGATGACCGGAAGACCGCGCTCCTTGGCAACGCGGATGAGGGTCGAGGCCACCTCGCGCACCTGCGATGGATGACCGGCCGCGCCCTCATGCAGTGCCGACGACACAGTCTGTACCGAGTCGACGATCAGCAGGCTCGGCTGCACATCGTCGACGTTGCCGAGAATCGTCGCGAGGTCGGTCTCGCTCGCGAGGTACAGCTCATCGTGCAGGGCGCCGGTGCGCGAGGCCCGCAGTTTGACCTGGGCGACCGACTCCTCGGCGCTCGCGTAGAGAACACGGTGACCGGATGCCGCGGAGTGCGCCGCGACATCCAACAGCAGGGTCGACTTGCCGACGCCGGGCTCGCCGGAGAGCAGGATTGCGGCACCCGGGACGAGCCCGCCGCCGAGCACGCGGTCGAATTCGCCGATGCCTGTCGTGCGGCGGGGAGCGTCCGATGCCGAGACCCGCGTGATCGGTTGCGCTGCGCGATCGGCGCTCGGCGCCGTGGGGGCGAGCGTCCGCACGATGCCGGTCTGCTCGGCTGCCTCGACGACAGTTCCCCACTGCTGGCATTCGCCGCAGCGGCCGACCCATTTGACCGTCGTCCATCCGCACTCGGTGCACCGGTACGGGGCGGCGGTCGTTGGGCGTTTGGCCATGCGATCAGGCTAGCCGCGGCATCCGACACCGCCGCCCGGCGCGCCCTCGCCTGTGGCTAACTCCTCACATCGGGTGGTTGTGCGCACTGACGGGCGGCGTCGGGGGCCCGGGACACCGCAGATTTGAGGAGTTGGCCCCGGACACCAGCGACGGATGCCGCGGATCAGTCGGTCGCGAGGACTGCCTCGCCGACGACCTGTTGGGTCAGCGGCACCGAATATGCCATGAGGGCGCCGGCCTGGGCGTCACGGAAGATCCGCTGAATCGGCGAGCTCAGCAGGAAGCTGCCGCCGCCCCCGACGCGCAGCGCCTCGGCCGCTGCCTGCTTTGCCACCTCGTTGGCGAGCATCTTCGACTCGGCGGCGGCGGGCATCGCTTCCTCGGACCGCTCGTCGGCAAGCCAGGCGACGCGCTCGGCGAACAAGCGTGCTGACTGGAGCTGCGTCCACAGCATGCCGGTCTCCATCTGCACCCACTGGTTCTCGGCCTGGGAGGGCGCGCCGCCCTTGCTCTTGCGGGCGGCGGTGGCATAGGCATCCATCGCCGACTCGGCGATGCCGATCGAGAGCATTCCGAAGCCGACGGTGATGAGGTTGGCGTAGTCGGCAGGGGGGAGACCGCACCGGCGGGATGCCAGCAGCGGCGTGTTCTCGAACAGTACCGTGCGGCTGCGCGTGGCGCGCATCCCGACGGTCTCGTCGATGGGCGGGAAGCTGATGCTGTCGTCCACGGTGACTCCGAAGAAGGCGGGAACCCCGTCGATACTCGTATTGACGAGCATGTGGTCGGCGGCCTCAGAGCCCGAGACGAACACCTTGCGGCCGGTGAGCGTCCAGTTCTTACCGGCAGGAGTCGCGTTCTGCTGGGGGGCGAGGAAGAACCTGCCACCCGCGGGCTCCGAGAGGGCGTTGACGAATCGCTTGCCCGCCCGCAGCTCGGCGGCAAAGAACGCTGCCTCGTCGGGACCCGACATCGTCACGAGCGCGTGCGCTGCGCCGATGTGCATGAGCCAGACGGTGGCGACGGCGGGATGATGGGCGGCGAGGATCCGGACCGTGTGCGCCAGCGTCACGTAGGACAAGCCCTGGCCACCGTGCTCCACCGGGAGGAACGCGGCATCCAGTCCCGAGGCCGACAGGGCGCGCAGGTGCTCGATCGGCAGCCGGGCGTCACGGTCGTCGTCGGCAACGGTTGCCGCGAACTCCTGAGCGAGCGTCGTGACGGTGTCGATCCAGGTCTGCTCGGCAGCGGGGACGGCGAACGGGGAGCGTCGGGTGAGCATGAGAGTTTCCTTGGTCGAAGAGAGGTCAGGCGGGGGTGAGGCTCTGTGCGCGGCTCGGCGCTTTGCGTACGTGCCGACCCAGGTGACGCCGGAGCGCCGCGCGAGAGGTCAGCACGAGAACGATCAGCGTGATGGCGTAGGGGAAGGTCTGGTACAGCTCGCTCGGCAGCTGGATCGCGGTCGACTGAGCCAGGAGCGAGAAGCTTTGCAAGAAGCCGAACAGCAGCGCCCCGATCGCGATGCCGACGGGAGTCATCCTCCCCATGATCACGATTGCCAGCACGATGTAACCCCGGCCTGCGGTGATGTCGGGGCTGAACGCGCCGATCGAGCCGAGGGTGATGACGCTGCCCGCGAGCCCCGCGAGCGCCCCGCCGATCAGCAGCGTCTGGGCTCCGATCTGCCGCGGGCGGACACCCCGAAGCGCCGCCGAGGTCGGGTCGGCGCCGACGGCGCGCACCTGCAGGCCGAAGCGCGTGAAGCGGAACACCGCCCAGGCGGCGATCGCGAGCACGAGGGCACCGTAGACGAGGGGACTCTGCCCGAACAGGGCGGGCCCGATCAGGGGGATGTCGGTGAGGATGCCGAGGTCGAGCTTGGGTGCCGTCGGCACTGAGACGTTGGTCTGACCGGCGGGCACCCACAGTTGATAGAGGTAGGTGGACAGCCCGAGGCCGAGCATCGTGATCGCAAGCCCCACGACGATCTCGTTCGCGCCGAGGCGATACACGACGACGTTCATGAGGGCGGCCAGGACGAGCCCGGTGAGCATCGCTGCGACAAGGCCGGCAACCAGTCCCGCGAAGCTCGCGACGAACACGGCAACGAACGCGCCGAGGATCATCATCCCCTCTATCCCGAGGTTCAGCCGGCCCGCGCGCTCCACGAAGCCTTCGCCGATACCGGCGACAACCAGCGGCGTGGCCAGCACGATCGCGCCCGCCAGAATCGAGGCCCATAGCTCGATGCTCATGATCGCTCCTCCGTCCCTGCCGACACCGACGCAGCCGTCGGGGTGGGTTCACCGTCGGGAGCGACTGATGCGACATCCGTCAACGGGGGCGCCGCGGCGGGCCTGGCCGCCCCCGACCGGGCCGTGACACCGGCGACCGCGGCGACCCCGAGCAGCAGGACCCCCTTGATGACGTCGGCGATCGAGGAGGGCACGGTGCCCGTCGCCGATTGGATGCCGAGTGCTCCCGCGGTCAGCGCCGAGAAGAAGAGAGCAGCGAGCAGGATGCCGCCGGGCAGGAGCGCTCCGAGAAGGGCGACAGCGAGGCCGGAGAACCCGACGCCTCCCGAGACCGAGTTGAAGAGGCGCTCATTCACGCCGGCAACCTGCAGCCACCCCACCACGCCAGCTCCGGCGCCGGAGACGAGCATCGTGCCGTAGAGAGTCCGCGCGCGGGTCGTTCCCAGCCGGAGGGCCAGGCGTGGACGCTCGGCGAACACGCCGATGCGGGTTGCCTGCGAGGTGCGCCGCCACCACTCGAACAGCACGGCGACCACGATGATCAGCAGCACGCCGATGTGCGCGCGCGTGCCGGGAATCAGATCGGGCAGGGCGGATGCCTCGGGCAGCTGGGGGCTCTGCGGGGTAGCTGTGTTCTCATCACTTGCGAGCCATGTGCGAAGCGTCCAGCCGAGAAAGCCCGCAGCGATGTAGTTGAGCAGGAGGGTCGACAAGATGATGTTCACGTGCCAGCGCTCGGCGAGCCACGCCGGCAGCAGCGCGAACGCGGCACCGCCGAGGGCGCCCGAGACCATGCCGATGACCCAGTACACCGGGGCGGGAACCCCCTCGCCGAACAGGCCGGCTGTGCCGAGGGTCGCGGCGGTTGCGAAGATCGCGCCGAAGATCACCTGGCCCTCGGCTCCAACGGAGAACACGCCGGCGCGCAGCGCGGGGATGAGCGTCAGCGCGACGATCGCGATCGGCACCGCCCCGACGAGCAACTCACCGACGCGATAGGGGGAACTCGAGACCCCGGCGATCAGGCCCTGCAGGCCGGTTAGTGGGTCGGCGCCGGCGAGGAGGATGAGCACTGTCGCGACGACCAGGACGGCGACGACGACGCTTCCCGCGAGCATCCACCCGCGCACCCTGCCGCTCATGTGTGCGCCTCATCGTGGGGGGG
>SWBZ01000078.1_pt1 | contig 147064 bp, 145 predicted proteins | sample 4693031 | NCBI WGS metagenome assembly SWBZ01 (sample SAMN10267274, study PRJNA491770) | bioreactor metagenome | isolation source: DHS bioreactor inoculated with | place: Japan: off Shimokita Peninsula
TAACTTCTTCCCGTCACAACGTTTGTAATAGACCAGTCCTAAAACCAATCCACTACGCTGAACTTAAACCTTGCTGCCAATCCAGAGCCTAAACCCCAAACCAACAACAATCTCAAGATACCCGCTGCAACGAAAAGTCGTCATTCAACAACCCCGCCGCCCAGGCATCCCTTCTCATCAAATATACAATGTCAATCAATAACCGTCACAGACAAAAAGACCGGACAAAAAAAACGCCGCCGAACTTATCCTGACCTTCATCAGGCGTATCCGACTGCGTCGTTGCCCATCTTATATAGATATCCGGGCAACGCCGTCAACAGGTAATTTTACAAAAAAATGAAGACAGGATTATATCTTTAACACCCCCTTAATACAACTCTTATCTAATAGAAGAAACGGGCAATGGATTCGTCGTTACGCCCGGCTCAGCAGGCCGCACGGCGGACAGGTCGATCCAGAATGATCGACTAATTATGAGAATATGGAGTTGGAAAGATTTATCTGTTAAGGCATAAACAGAGAGAAAACAGTAACACACAAGGCAATGCAGTAATGATACGGCCGAAAATCGGACTGGCGCTCGGCAGTGGTGTCGCGCGCGGCTGGGCGCATATCGGCGTTCTTCGCCGCCTCGAGAAAGAGGGGTTCAAGCCCGACTATATCTGCGGCACCTCCATCGGAGCCCTCATTGGCGGCATGTATCTCGCCGGAAAACTCGATGACCTGGAAGAATGGGCAAGAGGTCTCGGCAAATCCGGCCTGTTTCGCCTGCTTGACATCCGCCTTACCGGAGGCGGGCTGATTTCCGGATCCAAGCTGTTCACCCTCCTCGAAGATACAATCGGAGATACGAGAATCGAGGATTTGCCCATTCCCTTCGCCGCCGTTACCACCGAACTTGGAACCGGCCACGAAATCTGGATCCGGGAAGGAAATCTCGCCCAGGCCATCACGGCCTCCTATGCACTGCCGGGATTATTCTCGCCCCAAAAGATCGACGACCGATGGCTTATTGACGGCGCGCTTACGAATCCGGTTCCTGTTTCTGTCTGCCGCGCCCTCGGCGCACGGCTGGTAATCGCCGTCAACCTGAATGCCGATGTTTTCGGCATGACGAATATCGGGGAAAATGAAGGCGATTTCGTTGTGGACGATAACGGCAAGAAAATGCGGGTGTTTCATGCGCGCTCCCCCCTTAATTTGATGAAGCACCGATTCTTCGACAAAACAGGCGCCGAGCCCAGTATTTTTGGCGTCATGATGTCATCATTGAATATTGTTCAGGACCGTTTGAGCCGATCCCGCCTCGCCGGCGATCCGCCCGACATCACGATCGCGCCCCGTCTCGCGCGCCATGGATTACTGGAATTCAACAAGGCCGCGGAAATGATCGTCGAAGGAGAGGCCGCGACCGAACGCTCCCTCACCTTCCTGAAACATGCACTGAATGTTCTTTCCTGACGAGTTTCATCCGGTGGCGATATAGTCCCGCAGGGCCGCCGCTTCTCTCTCGACCTCGTCCATCCGACTTTTCACCACATCACCGATCGAGATAAATCCGGCAAGACTCCCGTCGTCCAGCACCGGCAAATGGCGAATGCGCTTCTCCGTCATCAGCGCCATGACATTGTCAATCGTCTCGGACGGTTTCGTTGTCACAAGATCGGCCGTCATCAGATCCCGAGCCTGAAGTTTCAGGCAGCCATCCCCGCTTTCACAGAGACCGCGCACGATGTCCCGCTCGGAAAGAACCCCGCATAATTTTCCGGAACCATCGACAATCAGCACCGCGCCGATCCGCTTCTCACCAAGAATTTTCGATACAGCCGAAATGCTGTCGGAGGGGTCGGCCGTAATGACGTTATTCCCCTTTACTTTCAGAATACCCGCTACGTTCATAGCGATCCTCCTTCTGGCCTGCCGAAGGGCATCCGCCATTAGAAATACTTTCGGTATTTCTAATGTATCAGATGGGGCGCTGCGACTCAAATATTACCGTAAAAATTAGGCACTTAGGGAAATAATCCCAGACCATCGTCCTCATCTCGGCCAGTCTCGGCGCGCGCAGGCGGGCCGATCACGATCGTCACCTCGCCTTTAATCTTCTGATCGGCGAATCCATCGGCAAGCTCGCCAAGCGCACCGCGATGGATATTTTCGAATTTCTTGGTCAACTCGATACAGACCGCCGCCTGCCGTTCGCCGAGCACTTCATGGGCAATTTTGAGAATTTTGCCCACGCGAAAAGGGGATTCGAAAAAAACCAGAGCAGAGGGAGTTTCCGCAAATGCGGCAAACAATTTCCGTTGGCGGCCCGGCCGGCGCGGCAGGAATCCGAGAAAGGAAAAAGCGGGAATCGGAATTCCGGAGACAGTGAGCGCGGTAATAACAGCGCTCGGCCCGGGTAGAGCCACGACGTCATATCCAGCCTCGATTACCGCCGCGGCGGCGCGCTGCCCGGGGTCACTGATCCCCGGTGCGCCGGCATCGGATGTCAGCCCGACCGATTTCCCGTCGCGAAGGAGCGACAGGATTCGGCCGACGGCCCGATCCTCGTTATGGGCATGACAGGCGAAAATGATTGATGGGCTAGCCAGCGAATGCCGCTCATAGATTTTCCGGGTGTGACGCGTATCCTCGCACGCAAGCGCATCCACCGACTGGAGAATCCTGAGCGCCCGCAGCGAAATATCCTCAAGATTGCCGATCGGGGTAGGAATCAGGTATAGGGTCGGAACGCTGTCGTCTGATTGATCTGCCATATGCCGGACTAACCATATTCCGGGGCGCGGCGCAACTTCCCATGTCGAATGATTGTTACAGCGCCGCAAATATCTGCTGACGGAGCCATCGGTTCACCGCTGTCTGATCCGCCGAAATATACCAGTAGAGATAGAGATCGAGTTTGGGAACTTCCAGGGGTAGTGGAAAGGTCCGGCAATCATACATCCGTGTAAGCTGCAGTGGGGCCGTGACGGCGAGATCAATCTCCTCGATCATATGAAAAGCCGCCTGGTAATGCTGCAATCGAACGGAAATCTGTCGGGACATCCCTTTTCTATCGAGTTCAATATCAACCAATCCCCCACCGCGCGACCGGGAGGAGACGAGAATATGGCTCATCGCCAGATAATCGTCGATCGTGAGTGTGTCTTGCGTAGCCAGCGGATGGTGTCGGCCAACAGCACAAACCTGATCGTCGGACATCAGCTTGTCATGCATCAGTTGCGTATTGGCGAGCAGAGGGATATCAACCGCGAAATCAATTTCACCCAGCGACAACCTGCGGGGTATCGACCGGCGCGGAACATTGAAAGCCTGAATCTTCATCACCGGCGCAAGGCGGCGCAGCCTTTCAACAAGCCGCGGCAACAATATTGTCTCACCGATATCGCCGATAGCGATGCGAACTGTCTTGTCGCTGAGCGCGGGATCGAATTCTTCCGCGGCGCTTATCCCGGATTGCAGCAGCCGAAGCGCCTGCCGCACCGGTCCTATCATTCTTTGCGCCATCGGCGTCGGATTCATCCTTTTGCCCGCATGAATGAACAATGGATCGTCCAGCCGGTCCCGCAACCGCGCCAATGCATTACTGACCGCCGGTTGCGTGACATTTAGCGTGCGCGCGGCAAGCGTCAGGTTTCCGTGCGTGTATATCGCCTCGAAAGTCAAGAAAAGATTGAGATCGAGATGGCTTAGCTGCATTCTTATATTATAACGATTATGAATAGTTTTTCATCATGTAAATAAATTTATGTGATTTCTATATTGGGATTATCTTGTGGGCAGAAACATCTTTATTTCAAGAGGGATCACAGAGATGAAATTTACCTTCACCGAGAAAGTCGACGAGCTTGCGGGTCGTGTCGAAAACTTCATGAACGCCAATGTCTATCCGGCGGAAGAAGAATATTCGAATTACATCGAAAACTCCGCCAATCGCTGGGTCATCCCCCCGGTGATGGAGGACCTCAAGAAGAAAGCGAAAGCAGAAGGCCTCTGGAACCTCTTCCTCGCGGAATTCGAGGATTACGGCGCGGGATTGACTAATCTGGAATATGCGCCGCTGGCCGAAATTATGGGACGGTCATTGATCGGGTCTGAAGTCTTCAACTGTAGTGCGCCGGACACGGGAAACATGGAAGTGCTGGCTCGCTACGGCACCCAGGCGCAGCGTGATGAATGGCTGGTGCCGCTGCTCAACGGCGAAATTCGTTCCGCATTTGCCATGACGGAACCCGCTGTCGCCTCCTCGGACGCAACGAACGTCCAATGCACGATCGATAAGCAGGGCGATGAATATATCATCAACGGACGGAAATGGTGGACATCCGGGGCGCCCGACCCGCGCTGCAAGATCATGATCGTCATGGGAAAAACCGATGTGAAAGCACCACGCCATTCCCAGCAATCGCAGATACTGGTCCCGGTGGATACCAAGGGTGTTACTATTGTCCGACCGCTCAAGGTATTTGGCTCCGATGATGCGCCGCACGGTCATGCGGAAGTCCTGTTCGAAAATGTGCGCGTCCCGGTGTCCAACCTGATCGGCGGCGAAGGTGAAGGCTTCGCCATCGCCCAGGGGCGGTTGGGGCCGGGCCGAATTCACCATTGTATGCGGCTAATCGGCTGCGCCCAGCGGGCCTTGGAGTTGATGTGCGCACGCGCCGAAAATCGCGTCGCCTTCGGCAAAAAGCTAAGTGAGCAAGGCTCTGTCCGCGAAGACATCGCCAAATCCATTTGCGAGATTGAACAGGCGCGGCTCCTGACACTGAAAGCGGCCTCTCGCATGGATGACGTCTCCTACAAAGAAGCGCGCGACCTGATCGCCATGATTAAGATCGTCGCCCCGACCATGGCGCAAACCGTAATTGACCGGGCCATCCAGATCCATGGAGCGATGGGATTATCCCAGGACACGTTCCTTGCCGAGGCCTTCGCCTATGCGCGCACCGTTCGCCTCGCCGATGGACCTGACCAGGTCCATATGTCATCCCTAGGCAAGCAGATTGTCGGCCGCTATGCAGCCTGACCATCCGGAAATAGATGAAAAATCGGCGGGTCTGGCACGGCCCTCCGATTTCCTTCCGTCCCTGCCCTTCGTCAAAACTCATGGGGTGCGTCTGCTGGACGACAGTCCCGGCCATATTTTCATCGAGGCACCGTTTCAGGAAGCGCTTTCGACGCCGCCAGATCTCTTTCCGGCATCCGTCGTCGGCACAATCGGCGACATTGCGGCCGTGAGTTCCTGTCACTCCCTTCTTCCCAAAGGATGGGCCTGCGCGACACTCGACTTCACCGTCAAGATGACGGGCCAGGCCAGGGGGGAAAAGCTGATTGCACGCGGCCGCGTGCTTTAGAACGGCCGCACACTTTCCGTCGGCGCAGCAGATATCTATTGCATCTCAGAGGAGGAGGAGGAGGAGGAGAAACTCTGTGGCACGGTGATTGCCTCTACGCGGAACTTTCGCCTGTAGCGCAATTACGCCGCGGACCGCCGACGGACGAGATACCGCTGCTCTCCCTCCAGAACCAATTCGCGCCGCTGGTTATGAATTGTTGAACGAACAGTCACGACGCCGGTCGTGCGTTGCTCTTTGAGCGCGGTAATCACCAGTTCCGGATAGACCGTATCGCCATAATAGACCGGTCCCAGAAATTTCGATGACTGATCGATAAAGGCAATCAGGGATTCGCCGATGACATGCGGAAAAATACCCGCCCCCGACGCCGTCTGAATAAGCACCTGAAATCCATGGGCCAGCAATTCCGGATGTCCCTGGGATTTGCAGTATTCGACATCATAATGGATGGGATGATTGTCGCCGGAGGCCGCTTGAAAGGCCGCGAAATTGGCATCCCTCAGCGTGCGGGAGGGAATGTAGAATTTCTGACCAATGGACAGGTCTTCAAAGTAGCTCGCTTCGGCAAACTTGTGATTTTCCGGGTTAAATTGCTCGTCTGACATTCCTCGCCTCGCTTGTTGATCAAGTCTTCTTTTTATATTGGCATTTATTTCACATCGCCTCTTCGCTATAGTTACGGGACATCCCATTCTAGCGCAAGGACCTATTCATGAAGGGCGATACGTCAATTATCAAGCATCTAAACGTCATCTTGAAAAACGAATTGACAGCCATCAACCAATATTTTCTGCATGCGCGCATGCTGGAAGACTGGGGCCTCAAGGAACTTGGCGAGAAAGAATACGGCGAATCCATCGACGAGATGAAACACGCAGACAAGCTCGTCAAACGCATCCTTTTTCTGGAAGGCCTTCCCAACCTCCAGGACCTTGGAAAGCTTCTTATCGGCGAAGATGTGAAAGAGATCATCGAATGCGACCTAAAAATGGAACAGGTCGCCCATACTGATCTCAAGACGGCGATCAAGGATTGCGAAAGCAAACAGGATTATGTCTCCCGCGATCTGCTGGTTGATATTCTCGAATCGGAAGAGGAACATATCGACTGGCTGGAAACACAATTGGGCCTGATCGAGAAGATGGGCCTGCAGAATTACATACAGTCACAAACTTCCTGACGGATCTTTCACATAAGATCTTCATTCCCGCGCCATTAGCTTGCATTGCTATTGACAATTATTCGCAAATTTCCTATTTGTTAGGAATGATTGGCATTTTTAAAAATGGGCGTGGGCTAAATGTATATTTGTCTCTGTAACGGTTTGACGGATCGGGATGTTAAAAGCGCCGTTGCCTTGGGCGCTCAGCGCTGTGCCAATGTCTATGAGTTGCTTGGGGCGGCCCCGCAATGCGCCAAATGTACGGTCCATATTCGGGAAATCATCCGCGAAACTGCGCAAACCGGTATGGGCACAGCTGCCCGTCGGTAATTCAACGGTCCGTCCATCACTGAATTTTCAGGAAAAAGCGAAGAAATTACCCCCACCCCGAAGGGGTGGGGATATATTCAGTCTACATGGCCTTATTATTAATTTCAGCCTTGGCCTGGGCATACTGTTCTTTTAAACGATCCACATATTCTTTTACGCTCGGCACGTCGTTGACGCTTCCGATCCCCTGTCCGGATCCCCAAATATCCTTCCAGGCCTTCGATTTTCCGGTGCCACCGCTGCCGAAATTCATGCGGCTCTTGTCGGCGCCCGGCAGGTTTTCCGGATCGAGCCCGGCCTTTACAACGCTCGGACGCAGATAATTTCCATGAACGCCCGTGAAGGTGTTCGTATACATAATGTCTTCGCCGGTGCTCTCAACGATCATGTTCTTATATTCTTCGACGGCATTCGCTTCCTTGGTCGCGATGAAGGCGCTGCCCATATAGGCAAGATCCGCGCCCATGGCCTGCGCCGACAGGATTGAACGACCGTTGGCGATGGCGCCGGAAAGGGCTATGGGCCCATCAAAAAACTGACGCACTTCCGAGACCAGCGCGAAAGGGCTGAGTCGACCCGCGTGACCGCCCGCGCCCGCACATACGAGAATGAGGCCATCGACACCAGCCTCCAGCGCCTTCTGGGCATGCCGGATTGTCGTCACGTCATGTAAAATAATGCCGCCGTAAGAGTGAATCGCATCAACGATCTCGTTCGGCGCCCTTAAGCTGGTAATGATGATGGGCACTTCATGCTTGACGCACAGGGCCACATCCTCCTCCAGCCGGGAGTTCGACACATGAACTATCTGGTTGACTGCGAATGGCGCGACTTTCTTGTCCGGGTTCGCCGCCGCATAATCCGCGAGTTCCTGTTTGATTTGGTAAAGCCATTCGTCAAGCTGGGAAATGGGGCGCGCATTAAGCGCAGGGAAGGATCCGACAATTCCCTCTTTGCATTGGGCAATCACCAATTCCGGCCCGGAAACGATAAACATCGGAGATGCAATAACCGGAAGAGATAAACGCCCTTCCAGAATGGCCGGCATTGACATTTGGAGACAAACTCCCGAATGATTTGAAAATTTAGCCAGGCCTGGATCTTGCGCCCAGTTACCTGGCTTCAATTAGTTTAGCCTGGCTTGGATCTTCCGCCCATTTACCCGGCTCGAGGAATTATGTAGCAGGCTTTTTCAAAGATGACAAATTGTCATTATTGACAAAATTTCATTTTTTTTCTTCGCAACTGCAGCATTATTGCGAAAAATCTTTAAAAAACAGAATATTATTACTTTCGGGTGAATATGAAAAAAATTTACACCTTCGGTTTCCATTTGCCATTTCGGCTCTAAATTCGCCTGCCAACGCACAAATTAGATATATTTGATTCTCTTTTCCACGGTGATTCATCGCACACCTCCGCGAAATTCCGACGACTGGTAATTTATTCCGGCCATCGAGACAATCTTGCCTCCCGGATATACCGACCACCTCAATCATTCCAGGGCAATATCTTCAAAGCCGCAGAATTTTAAGGACTTTTCGCGGCGGAGCTTTTTGGCACAAAGACTGCAAGGGGGTTCAAGAGTTTTCTTTAAATGGAGATTGTTGTGCTGCAAGCTGAAATTTTGGAGCAATCGGTTGCGAACAGATTCGAAAAGCGCGGGGCGTTTCGCGTCTCTAATCCTGTCCTGAGCGTCGAGATTGATGGTGCCCGCTTCTCAACGGAGAACTGGTCGCTGGACGGACTACTGCTCAATGGTGTTCCCGAACATGTCAAACTGGATACGCCTGTTGAAGGTATTATCGGCCCCGTCGGCTCGCCGGAAATGTGTCGATTTGGCGGACGTATTGTGCGACTGGACGAAAGCAAGATGACCACGGCGATCGAACTCGACGAAAAAAGTGCCGATGTCGCTGCGCTTTTGCCACTTTGGGTATTGAAATACGGCGCACGTTAGACTGGGCGCCGACATCATGCGCTTGACAAGACCGCCTTGCAATACCTAAGGTTGATCGGAAATCCGGTTATGACCGGTATTCCTTGATTATCCTGATGGGAGAGACCGGCCTGGCCGGCGCCGAAGGAGCAACCGCCCCGGAAACTCTCAGGCACATGTACCGTCGGGAAAGAGGGCTCTGGAGAGAATGCGGCGGCTGCGGTCGGACGCATCACCGAAGAGGTAAGCCGGAATTGGTTTGGCGTAATCTTTCAGGTATAGGGACAGAGGGGGCATCTATCTAACGCATTGGCAACCATGCCAAAGTGAGAAAGGGTGCCTTGATATGACGAAAATCTCCAATTCCGGTCTCGGCAATGTCATGCCTGTCGTGCCGTCCAGACCTGCGGCGCCATCCGACCCCACGTCCCAACTCGACGTCAATATCAGTGTCACCGATCTCTACACGATTGGCATCGGCCCCTCGAGCTCCCACACGGTCGGACCGATGCGCGCGGCGAAGCGATTTGTCGATCGACTGGAAACAGAAGGGCTGCTTGAATCAACCGGCCGTTTGCTCATCGAACTATACGGATCACTGGCGCTTACCGGCCACGGCCACGCGTCGGACATTGCCATTCTTCTCGGATTGAGCGGCAAGCGGCCGTCGACAATCGACCCGGAAGAGGTTCAGCCATTGGTAGCGCAGATAAGAGATAGCGGCAGAATCCTCCTAAACTGTCTTCACGAAATACCCTTTTATGAAGACCAGAACCTGCATTTCCTGAAAGATCAGCTCCTTCCCGAACATTCAAACGGCATGCGGTTTTACGCCTATAGCTCAGACGGGGAAGAATTGTTCTGCCGGGACTATTTTTCAGTAGGAGGCGGCTATGTCGTCTCCCACAACGAAGGCGACCGGGCGGAAACCCGTGGGCATAACATCACGCTTCCCTACCCTTTTACATCGGCGAAGGAGTTACTCGCCATGGGAAAGGAAAGCGGACTGAGCATTGCCGAAATGATGCTCGCCAATGAGGCAAGCTGGCGATCGGAGGAGGAGACCTTCAGCTTTCTCGACCAGGTGAATGACGCGATGATTGGCAGCATCAAACGCGGATGCGAAGGAAAAGGCATTTTACCGGGCGGCTTGAAGGTAAAGCGCCGCGCGAATGCGCTTTACCGTGAACTCATGGAAAATCCCGAAAAAGCGTCGCGGGATCCTCTGACCGTGCTCGACTGGGTGAACCTTTATGCGCTGGCCGTCAATGAGGAGAATGCAGCAGGCGGGCGGGTCGTTACCGCGCCGACGAATGGCGCGGCGGGCGTCATTCCGGCGGTCCTCAAATATTACCAGCGCTTCTGTCCGGGCGTGACCAAGGAAGGCACGCGGAATTTTCTGCTGACCGCGGCGGCAATCGGCGCTATTTACAAGAAAAGAGCCTCAATTTCCGCCGCCGAAATGGGCTGCCAGGGGGAAGTGGGCGTTGCCTGCTCGATGGCGGCCGGGGCCCTTACCGCGGTCCTGGGCGGAACCAACGAACAGGTGGAAAACGCGGCGGAAATCGGCATGGAACATAATCTCGGACTCACCTGCGATCCGATCGGCGGCCTCGTCCAGATTCCCTGTATCGAACGCAACACCATGGGCGCCATGAAGGCGATCAATGCCTGCCGGCTTGCGCTCTCCGGAGACGGCACGCATGTCGTTTCGCTTGATGAAGTGATTGAAACCATGCGCCAGACGGGCGTCGACATGCTCAGCAAGTACAAGGAAACCTCTCAGGGAGGCCTCGCGGTGAATGTCGTCGAATGCTGACGGATCAGTCTTCGCGCGTCAGCATCTTCTGGATATGAAGCGGCAGGGCGAAGGCGGCGAGATGAACTTCCGGCGTATAATAGTCCGTCGTGATTCCGGATTCCATATAACGTTCAGCAAGCTTTGACAGACTTACTTTCCGGTGGTCCGTATCGTCCGTCGCCCAACCGTAGGCCATAACGCCACCGACGTAACTCGGGATTGCCGCAAGGTAAAAGCTGACATCCCTGAACAGACCGCCCAGCCGGTCATAGCTTGTCCGGAGCTCGCTTTCCTGCACGTAAGGAACGCCGTTCTGGGTAATGATGATACCGCCCGCCGTCAGGCAGGACTTGCAGTCCCGGTAGAATTCCTCCGAATAGAGAACCTCGCCAGGCCCATGCGGATCTGTGCTGTCGATGATGATCACATCCCAGCGCTGCTTGGCTCCCTTGACGTATTTGCAGCCATCCGCAATGACGAGCTCTAACCTTGGATCGTCAAATGCCCCGCCGGAGACCGATGGCATATATTTCTTGCTAAGCTCGACGACCGACCGATCAATATCGACCATCGTAACTTCGATATTCTGATATTTCATGAACTGGCGGGCCGCGCCGCCGTCGCCTCCTCCGATGATCAATGCCCGGCGTACCCGCCCATGCGCCAGCATCGGAACATGGACAAACATCTCATGATAGATGAATTCATCCTTCTCCGTCGTCTGGATAGCCCCATCGAGGGACATGACACGGCCAAACTGCTTGTTTTCGAAAATCATCAGGTCCTGCAGCTCGGTCTGCTCGCGATAAATCACCTCGTCGACCTTGAGCGCAAGATTGACGCCGGAATGCAGTCCCTCGTCAAACAGCTGCATCAATTGACGATCCCCCTCTTGATTTCGTTCAGTTGCAGGGTTTCCGGCTTGAACGCCTCCTGCAACACGGCGACGGCCTTGTAGGGATCCGTTTTTCCGCACATAAAGATATCCAGCGCCATATAGCCCCGCTCCGGCCAGCTGTGAAAACTGATGTGGCTCTCGGCGAGTACCGCGACCCCTGAAAGGCCATCGGGCTCGAAAGCATGAATGTGAAAATGCAGCAATGTCGCGCCGGCTTCATCGATAGCGTGCCGCAACGTTGTCTCGATCAATACCGGATCGTTGAAGCCGTCACCGCCCCACAGATCGATAATCAAATGAGTTCCGGCGAAGGTAAGTCCATCCTTATGGACGAAGTAATCAAGCCGGTCTTCTTCTGCTGCGTCTGCTGCGATCATCTTACCGTCATTCTCGAGCATTTTCCCGCGAATGCCTCCTCCAGTGCCATACCATAAGGTGCCGCGTTATCGCCGAGACAGCCTGCAAGCGCAAGAAAAAATTGGTAACCCGGCTTGAGTTTCAAAGGCGGATCGGCGCAAGATGAGCCATGCGATGCACAGGATAGGAACAGGCTACAGAAATGCCCGGCAAAACCATTGAACTCTTCAACTTCGAATTCAGTGTTTATGGCCGAATAGCCAAAATCGTTCTGGCGGAAAAGAGAATCGCGTATGACACCCATCCGGTCAATCCCTTCGCTGACGATTTGCCGCGCAACTACCTCTCGATACATCCCTTCAAAAGAGTTCCCGCACTCCGGCATGGGGAATTCATTCTTTATGAGACAAACGCGATTACGCAGTATCTCGACGAAGCTTTTGATGGACCATCGATGCAGCCAGCCAACGCGACCGAGCGGGCAAAAATGCGGCAAATCATTTCTATTATTGACAGCTATGGCTACGTCCCCCTCGTGCGAAAAGTCTTTTCAGAGCGTGTCTTCAAACCGGCGTTCGACGAAGAAACAAACGAAGCCATTTTGAGCAAGGGCTTGGAAGAAAGCGCGCCGGTATTGGCCGCTCTTGAAAATCTGGTAAGCGATCTGGGAAATATGGCCGCCGCGAACTACTCACTCGCCGATGCCCATGTCATTCCGATGATCGATTATTTTGTGATGGCCCCGGAAGGCGCCGCCATGTTCAACAACTATCCAAAACTGACCTTATGGTGGGATGGGGTAAAGGAGCGGCCCAGCACCATTTCCACAAGACCGGTTTTACCTTCCGCAAAGGCCTAGACGTCCAGATGCAAAAGTTGAAGATAGGCTCGATTTTGATCGAGGAATTTTTTCAGGCAGGAATTTGACATGCGTCTCATCAAGCCAACTGATTTTGAAGGTGAAAATCCCTGGGACGCACTGGATATCGAAAAGATAGCGAACGCCACAGTTCGCCTTCACTGGACAGACCAACCCTATATTTGGCATGTGAATGATGGCGCAGAAGTCTTCGTCCTGTTGGATGGCAGGGTCGATATGCATGTAAGAGAGGACGGTCAGGAAAAAATTCTATCGCTTTCTCCCGGCGATATTTTCCATGCGGATGCCGGCGATGAGCATAAAGCTGTCCCGCTTACGCCGGCCCGTATTCTGGTGATCGAGACTGAAGGGAGTATTTAACTCCCGGTATCAGAATTGCGCTTATTGCAAATGCACATATTCATATTCAACGGGTAAATTGTTGATGCCGCGATCGGGTGCAGCGATCCAGCCCGCCATTTTCCCGGGTTCGGTTACCTGCTGCATCAAGCTATGAATATATACCCGGTCGCTTTCCGACGGGAGGAACTCGTCGTGACGGCGGTTGAATTCCGCCTCTGAAATGATCTCGCCATTCGGTGTGGTCGGCACGCCGGCCCAGGCACCAATATTGCGGCGAAACCGGCTTGAGGGTAATTCAATCACAAAGTCGATACCTGACTTCTTGATCATCCGGTTCCAACGCGTGACGCCGACCATGCAATCCTTGATATAGGCGTTGCGCACCTGATCGTTGATTGCACTGCGAACGGCAACCTCCTCAATACGGACGCCGCCTTTTTCATCCGGCACTTCAATGTTCATGACCGTATCGTGCGCGATATGGTCTTCATACCCTCGCTCGTCCGGCCGCCCCTTGATCCCATTTGCGAAGGTAATGGCCGCATTCGAGGAAATTTCCGCACCGAACAGATCCATGCAGGAGGAGAACCAGAAATTTACAAAGCGCTGCAAAGTTGGCAAATCAATGACCCCCGCCTTCCGTAATACGGCCGGATCATCCGTTTTCAGCTCGTTCATAATCTCCAGGGTTCGCCTGATGATCCGGCTGATCCCTGTCTCGCCCACATACATGTGATGGGCTTCCTCCGTCAGCATGAACTGACAGGTGCGTGCGAGGGGGTCAAAAGACGATTCGGCCAGGCATTTCAGCTGGTACTTCCCATCACGGTCCGTGAAATAGGTGAACATGAAGAAAGAAAGCCACTCGCTGATCGGCTCGTTAAAGGTGCCGAGAATACGCGGGTTGTCCTCGCTTCCCGAATGGCGCATCAGGAGATCCTCCGCCTCCTCCCGGCCGTCGCGGCCAAAATAGGCGTGCAGAAGATAGACCATCGCCCAGAGATGGCGTCCCTCCTCCACATTGACCTGGAACAGGTTCCGCAAATCGAAAAGCGACGGACAGGTTTGCCCAAGCAGTCTCTGTTGTTCGACGGAGGCAGGTTCCGTATCGCCCTGCGTCACGATCAGCCGGCGAAGGATAGACCGGTACTCGCCCGGAACCTGCTGCCAGACCGGTTTGCCGAAATCATCGCCAAAACCGATGGTGCGGTCTTTTTCCTGATCGGCAAGGAAGATGCCCCAACGATAATCCGGCATCTTCACCGCGCCGAAAGTCGCCCACCCCTTGGCATCGACGGAGGTCGCGGTGCGAAGATATACGTCGCTGGTCTGAAATCCCTCCGGCCCCAGTTCCTGCCACCAGTCCAGAAAACGGGGCTGCCAATGCTCCAGCGCCCGCTGCAGGCGGCGGTCATTGCCAAGATCGACATTATTGGGGATTCGCTCCTGATAATTGATCGCCATCCTATACTCTCCTTTTGTCAAATTCCGCTTTTGTGCCACTGCCGAACAGTTTGAGAGCACCTTTCTCACCAACTGCGTTGGGACGGTTAAAAATCCAGTTCTGCCAGGCGGAAAGCCGCCCGAATATTTTGGTTTCAGCTGTCTCGCGACCGCCAAATCTCAGGTTGGCCTCAAGCCCGGTGAGCGCATCTGGAGACAGGCTCGCCCGCTCTTCTATGAGAAGACGGATTTCCTCCTCCCAGTCGATGTCATCGGGAATGAAGGTCACCAATCCCTTTTCTTCGGCCTCGATCGCCCCGATCTTCTCGGCAACCTGTTGCTTTAGAACATTAAGGACAGTCTCATCTTCATAAAAGCGGCGGGCCAGGCGGGACATGCCGTTCACTGCCACATAGGCTCCGAAATTCATCGGACTCAAGGCAATATGCGGGGGATTGCCGTCTTCTTCAGCGATGTCGAGCATGTAAATTCGATCGGCGGCAAGCGCGAGCTCATACAGCGTTCCTGCGAAACAGGAGCCTTCCTCGACAAGCGCGAACAGACTGCGAGAAGAAACATCGAGGCGCGCAAGCGTGCGTCGCAACATGCCAATCACCTCTCGGACCAACCAATCTTCCTGCTGCTCGGCGAGGATCGCATCGACCCGCAGAACATTATCGATATCACCCCGTGTCTTCAAAAGGATCGTTCCGATATCCTCGTTATTCGCGCGCAGCATCAGGATGGCATCATCCAGCTCGCGCGCCATGGCCAGAGGCCACCAGTTCGCACCTTCCTCATGGATCGTCTTGAGGGTATCGGCCATGTTGTTGTCCGGCGCAGAAACCGTCAAGGTCGCGCAACCAAGCGTCGCGTCAAGCGTGACATCGACATGACGGTAATGATATCCAAGATCGTCAATCTTTCTGGCCAGCGGCGGGAGGATAATACCCTCTGCCTGCTCTGGCCGGCGACTATCGGCCGCCAATTTCCTTGCGCGTTTCTTTACCTTCTCATCGAAGGAGTTGCGCGGCACGACTTCGTCGACAAGTCGCCAGTCCTTCGCCCGGCGCCCCCGCACGCCATCGGGATTGGTGCAAAAAACATCGGCAAGGTCATGGCGGACTTTTCGTTTGTCGGTGAGACGCGTAAGCCCTCCCGTCCCTGGAAGAACGCCAAGGAGCGGAACTTCCGGCAGGCTTACCGCGCTGGACCGGTCGTCAATCAGGAAGATTTCATCGCAGGCAAGCGCAAGCTCATAGCCGCCGCCGGCTGTAGTCCCGTTGCAGGCGGCAAGGAATCTGATGCCGGAATAACGGCTCGAATCCTCGATACTATTGCGGGTTTCATTCGTGAATTTGCAAAAATTGACCTTCCATCCGTGAGACGATGTCCCAAGCATGTAAATATTCGCGCCGGCGCAGAACATTTTCTCCAGTCCACTGGTGATAACGACGGTACGAACCGTCGGATGCTCGAAGCGAATGCGCTGGAGCGCATCATGCAACTCAATGTCAACGCCAAGGTCATAGGAGTTGAGCTTGAGCTGATAACCGGGGACGAGCCCGCCGTCTTCGTCAACGGCCAGCGTGAGTGTCGCAACGGGGCCGTCGACAGACAGGCGCCAATGGCGATAGTTGTCTGGATGCCGGTCAAACGTAATCATGGGTGCGCGATCCAATTTTATGAAATATAGTTATCCTACCTAATATGCACTTTATTTCATGTCAAGCAGTTTGCCGCTCGTTCAACTTGAGAAGACCTCCCACCACTTGCCTCAAATCCTGCAAGCTCTCCTCGACCGTCCGGCCCGACGTACTGCACGTGGCGTCGGCCCGGCTGTACAGGGGCGTCCTTGCGGAGAGGATCTGCTTAAGATCCGCCATCGCCTCGCGATTACCGACCATCGGGCGCATGTCGCCCTGGGCGACAACCCGGGACATATGCTCTTCCGGCCGCGCGCACAGCCAGATCACATGCGTGCGCCGCAAGAGAAGGGAGAAAGTCTGCTCGTCAGCGACAATACTTCCGCCGGTGGCGATCACCACCTCGTCCTGATTGGTGACGATATCCGTAAGGCAACGGCGCTCCAGCCGCCTGAAGGAGGGCTGCCCGGCAAGTGAGAAAATTTCATCAAGGCCGGCACCGAATTCTTTTTCGATCCGTTTATTGAGTTCAATAAAGCCATATCCCAACTTCTCGGCGAGACGCGCGCCAAGTGTCGATTTTCCGGCCCCGCGAAGACCGATCAGGGCAATCCGGCGGCCCTTCGCCGCATCTTCGGACTTCGCCAGCCGCTCGCGAATGACGCCGATTGCGATGGCCAGCTGATCCGACGGCAGCCGCTTCGCGAGCTGATAGAGCTCCCTCATTTCCGGGCTGAGTTGATCACCGACGGCGACGAGGTCGATCAACGTCATATCCATCGCGGCGGCAATCTGCCGGAGGACCAACATGGAGGCATTTCCCTCACCCGATTCCAACTTGGCGAGATATCGCTCCGACACCCCGGAGTCGCGGGCGAGTATCCGGCGCGTCATACCCCGCCTGGCTCTGGCCGCCCGGACATGAGCGCCCAGCTCCGACAGAAAGTCGCCAGCCTGACCACTCTCCCGTCGCGAACTCTCAAGTGACACCTTGCTCATTTGTTTCTCACCGCCATTTGATCATTATCTGCTGGACAAAATGCATTATATTTCCTATTTCGTCATTTGAGTAGTTGTTTTTGGAGAAAAGCGATTTGCCGGATCAAATTAAAATCCTCGTTAGCACGATGACGGGAACCGCAGAGCTTGTGGCTGAAGAAATTGCCGACGCGTTTACGGCAAAAGGGCAAAAATCCGAAATTTTGCTGATGGATGATCTTGATGCCGATGTTCTGGCAAACGGCTCGGCCTTTATAATTTGCACTTCGACCTACGGGCAGGGCGACGTGCCGGACAACGGACAAGCCTTCATGGAGAACCTGAATTCTCTGGCCCCCGATCTTTCAGGCATTAAATACGGTGTTTTCGCGCTCGGAGACCTGACCTATCATCAGACATTCTGCAACGCGGGAAATCTGTTTGACGCGGCCTTTCAGAAATTTGGCGCACAGCGCATCGGGCAAATCATGCGCCATGATGCCTCTTCGGGAGAACTGCCGGAAGATTGCGCCGCCGAGTGGGCGGAGGAATGGCTCGAGGAGCTCGTGGCAACAGCGTAGGATCACGGCAGGACATGCTTGCCGAAGAGCCCGATAAAAATATAAACTGTTCCGGCGCGCAAAAAACAACAACACGTTGGCGCCGGTATTCTTGGGAGGAATGGGATGGCCATCGGAACCGACGCGGCGGGAGAATTCAATGCAGCCGTCGACCTAATCGACCATAATCTGACGGCAGGGCGCGGACAGAAGCCCGCCGTTATCGATAGATCAGGCGCGCACAGCTATCAGGAACTGAGTGACAACATCAATCGATTTGCCAATGCGTTGAAGCAGCTCGGCATCCAACAAGAACAACGCATTATCCTCTGCCTCAATGACACGGTCGATTTTCCGATCTGCTTTCTGGGCGCGATCAAAGCCGGCATTATTCCAGTACCCATAAACACGCGCTTCACCGCAAAAGACTATGCATTTATTCTCGACGACAGCAGTGCTGTTGCCCTTATTGTTTCGGACGACCTGCTTGCCGGATTCGAGAGCCATCTGAAATCCCATCCCGCTCTCAGGCATGTCATCGTCTCCGGTAGCAATAGCGCAGGACATGACTCCCTTTCGGATATGATTGCAGGGCAAAAGCCGGAATTCGAACCGGCCAGAACAATGCGGGACGCCATGTGTTTCTGGCTCTATACATCCGGCACGACGGGAATGCCCAAGGGGACCGTTCACTTGCACGGGAGCATGCGCGCGACGGCCAATCTTTATGCGAAGGAAACCGTCGGCATCCGGGAGGATGACGTGACATTCTCGGCAGCGAAACTATTCTTTGCTTACGGTCTCGGCAACGGCCTCAGCTTTCCCTTTTCGGTGGGCGCGACCGCCATTCTTCTCGACGGGCCGCCGACGCCCGAAGCTGTATGCAACATACTTAGAAACCAGGTACCGACGATCTTTTACGGGGTGCCGACGCTTTTCGGAATGTTGCTCGCAAGTGGTCTTTTGCCAAAACCGGGGGAGCATCGCCTGCGCTTTTGCACGTCAGCGGGAGAGGCCCTGCCTGCAGAACTTCTCGCCCGCTGGCAACAGCAGGTCGGCGTCGATATCCTTGACGGCATCGGCAGCACGGAAATGCTGCATATCTTTCTTTCGAACAGGCCGGGCGATGTCCGGCCGGGCTCTACCGGCAAGCCTGTGAAAGGATATGATATCCGGCTCACCGGCGATGATGGACATCCCGTCAAACCCGGCGAGATGGGCGCGCTTGAAATTTCCGGGCCGTCGAGCGGCCTGATGTACTGGAACCGGCGCGAAAAAAGCCTCGAAACTTTTCAGGGCCCCTGGACCCGCGCCGGAGATAAATACAGGCAGGATGAAGACGGCTATTACATTTATTGCGGCCGTACAGACGATATGCTGAAAGTCGGTGGCATCTATGTCTCGCCCTTCGAGGTCGAGGCCGCCCTCATCGAACATGAGGCAGTTTTGGAAGCCGCTGTCGTCGGCAAGGCCGACGCCGACAAGCTGATCAAACCGAAAGCGGTAATTGTGGCCAAGGAGAAAAATTTCGACGCGGATGCCTTGGGCATGGAACTGAAGCAATTCGTGAAAGACCGGCTCGCCGCGTTTAAATATCCACGATGGATCGAATTTGTCGATGAACTCCCCAAAACAGCGACCGGGAAAATCCAGCGGTTCAAACTTCGTGACCCGGAATAGACTGCAATGACGAACTGGACAGCGGGGCGGAAATGGCGTTCCGTGCTTCTGCTTGCGCTATGTCAGGTCATGGCTCTCTCGCTCTGGTTTTCGGCGACCGCCGTCATTCCGATCCTGAAATCGCAATATGGATTGAGCGGCCTGCAGGCGTCTTTATTTTCAAGCGCGGTTGCTATCGGGTTCGTGAGCGGCACACTGGTCAGCGCAGTCCTGAGCCTCGCCGATCGCATTCCCCCCAAAACCTTCTTCGCGTCCGCGGCTCTGATCGCGGCGAGTGCAAATCTCGCCATTATCTTTTTCGACCCTACCTCCGCAATTGTCGTTGTCTTTCGCTTTATCACCGGCGTCTGCATGGCGGGCATTTATCCGGTCGGGATGAAAATGGTTTCAACCTGGGCAAAGCGGGATACCGGCCTTCTGGTCGGCCTTCTGGTCGGCGCGCTCACGATCGGTAGCGCCTTCCCGCATATTCTTAATCTCCTTGATACCAGCGGCCTTGACTGGAAACTGACCCTGATGACGAGCAGTCTTCTTGCGGTGGGCGCAAGCGGCCTAATCGCCTTCGTCACTCTTGGAAGCGACATGCCGAAAGCACCGCCGTTTGACCCTTCCCTCGCCTTTTATGCCTGGACATACAAACCTCTCCGTCTCGCCAATTTCGGTTATTTCGGCCATATGTGGGAACTCTATGCCATGTGGGCGTGGATCGGCCTTTTTCTGTTCGAAAGCTTTCGCATCAGTAACCTGGAAAACGGCCAATTCTTCGCCAATCTCGGCACATTCGCGACGATCGCAGCGGGTGGACTGGGGAGCCTGATGGCCGGCCTTGCGGCAGATCGCTTCGGGCGGACAACGGTCACGATCACCGCCATGGCGATCAGCGGGACATGTTCGGTGGCCGTCGGTTTCCTCTTCGGCGGCTCCCCCCTCCTGCTGATCCTCGTTTGCCTCATCTGGGGGATATCGATCGTCGCCGACTCCGCGCAATTTTCAACCTGCATAATCGAACTCAGTCCGAGAAACATGATTGGCACCATGCTGACCATCCAGACATGCATCGGCTTTCTGATCAGCCTGGCGACCATTCATCTGATCCCGCTTTTTATCGATTTGCTAAGCTGGCACTATGCCTTTGCTCCGCTTGCTATTGGCCCGCTGCTCGGGGTTATCGCGATGGCGAAACTCCGTGCCCAGCCGGAGGCGATGTCCCTGGCAAATGGCCATCGATAAGCCCGTTGACGGCAGCAGGGTTGATTTTGACGTGAAGAAAGCCAAATACAACAGTGTTAACGGGCGCGCATTTTTAGGGGAATATCATGATCAAGGGACTTCATCACAACGCCTACCGGTGCCGGAACTCTGAAGAAACGCGAAAATTCTATGAGGATTTTCTGGGCCTTCCCCTTGCCGACGCCCTTTCGATCAGCGAATCGAAGACAGGTCGACGGACGGATGTTCTCCACACATTCTACCGCATGGACGACGGATCGTTTCTTGCTTTCTTCGAAGCGCCTGATCAGGAATTCGAATTCAAGGATCAGCACGACTATGACCTCCACATCGCGCTGGAGGTGGATATGGACAGCCTTCACAAGATGTTCGCCAAGGGCAAGGAAATGGGCATCGAAACCCGCGGCATTTCCGATCACAAATCAATCCATTCGATTTACTTCCGCGATCCGAACGGCTATGTGATCGAACTGACCGCAAAAATTCCCGAAAAAACGCCGGATCCGGAAGCTGCCGCCGCAAAGGCTCATGAACTGCTGAAGAAATGGAATTCGGAACACGCCGCCGCGTAAAATAATCTGTTTGACCGCATTTAAGGTTGTCCGACGCTCCGTTTTACAAATAAATTGTGCGTCGGGGACAATCTGACCCTGAGGAGAGATTTATGCGGTTTGGGCGGCTCGGTATTCTTGGACTATCTGTCGGCATCTTTATGGCTGCGACTGCGACCGCTTCCGCGAAGCAGGACAAGTACGTAGGCTATTACTATCCTGCTCCGACAGAGATTGAAATTTATTGTGCCCGGGTCCCGCCGCTGCCGAATATTGACAAGCGCCGCCGCGTGGGGTTCGTTATCGGCATAAAAGAAGGAATGGTGGCAAAACCATATGAGTCAGCCTATGCCGTCTTCGCGAAGGGCGGCGATTCCCGAAAATTGATCATCGTTGCCAAAACAGATGGACATCTTAAGACCATTTACAGGGTCCGGGCACTTCTCGCGGATCTCACTAACAGCGCCCGAACGACCCCGATCTTTGAAGAAAGCGGCGCTTTGGAGAATTTGACTTTTCTGGACCTACTCACGCTGCTCGGGTTCGAGAGCATAACCGTTAGTGACGGCGACAGTTTCACGCATCAGATTGAAATGCGCCAACAGACGGCGGATAAATGCGTGCCGCAACCCCTTGATTAATAATGCGGAATTCCTGGGATGCGGCATTCGCCGCTTGTGTACATCGACGCGATGGCGCAACTCTCAGACAACCGCACGGTCAGATTGCCCCGGCATTTTTTAAAACTCACCCAGCCGTTGAGCTCTTCAGATCCTTCGGTCGCCGCAGACCCCTGACTGGTGACAATATAGGTGACCCGCGCAGCCCCAAGTGCTTCAATATCAAGCTTCTCAAGCTCTTTTTCGACAACCCCGGCACAGCCGGTTTCACGCCAGTCTTCCGCGAACGCCAATTGGACGGAATTTGTCGTGGCCACCAGAAAACCGACAAAAAGAAGCATCTTCATTTTCATTTGCCGCGGCTCCTTTTGCCTCATTTCGACGGTTTCTAGGACGATTAATCATGGCCTTTGTCCCAAGCTATGCTGTAGAATTCATCAGAATGCAACAACCATAAAAAAGGAAAAAACATGCAACCAGTCAATGTGATCGCCATTATCACTGCAAAACCCGGTAAGCGGGATGCCGTGCTTGCCGCCTTCAAGGACAATGTTCCGGCTGTTCATGCGGAAAAAGGCTGCATCGAATATAATGCTGTCGTTGATATGGAAGGCATCGGAGGATTTCAGGCAAAACTCGGGGAGAACAGTTTCGCGGTGATCGAGAAATGGGAAAGCATGGACGCCCTGATGGCGCATGCCGTTTCCGATCATATGAAAGCCTACAGCGCCAAAACAAAGGATATGTTGGAGAGCCGGACAATCCATGTTTTAACGCCGGCCTGACCGGGATCACATGCGTCGCCGGACAAAAATACTGATCCAAGCGGCGCTCTGCGCAACGGCTTTAACCCTCCCTATTTCGGGGGCGGCGGAGGAAAAGGAAACTTCGCCGTCCGCCGCGCAACCAGCATTCACTGTATTCGACGCGCCCGCCTTGTCCCGAATGCTGAGCGTGGTGTTCAGCTCGCTCGGCGCCGGACGCTTTGAAGACGCCGAACAAGGAATGCGCGAGATTATCGGCCGTTATCCGGATCAGCCACAGAATTACTACTTACTCGCGACCATTCTCTCGACACGCAATAACATCAAGGGTTCTCTCGAAGCACTTTCCCTCGCGATCGACAAGGGGTTTGGAAATGCCGGAATGCTCCAGAAAGATCCCAATTTGAAAGCGGCACGGGCGGATCCGGCCTTTCAGGAACTGGCTGAGAAAATTATCCAGAAGCAGGCTACCGCACCGCGGGGGGACGGACATCGGACGGCGCCATCACCCCTGCGGGATGGAACGGCACTTGTCAGCCTCGACAACACATTATGGGTCCCGAGATTTCATATATTGCTGAGCCGCTTCGACGTCGACCGGCAAGAGCCGAGGAGCGCGAAGGTTCAAATCGGCAACAGTCCCGTGACTGAGCAGCTAAATGTCTGGTTCCAACAAGGGAAGGCGGCCGGGAATTCAGGAGACCTTTACGATAACCGGGACCGCCAGCATTCAACTCTATGGCCGGACGACTACCCCCAGTTGAGCTTCATCCGATACGGCGAAGAGGCCATGCGGTCCTCGATCGATTATGGGCTGAACGACGTCATCCTCTATAATGCCGTCACGTTCGGCAATTCATCCACCGCCATAACAACGGGCCCGTTTTGGCGCAGTCAGGCCAGACTCGGGCTTACCCAGCCATCCGGTATTGGAAAGCTGTTCCTGCAGTATATTCGCAATCATCTTTACATCTATCCCGCAGTGACGGATTACGGAGAAACGCATGGCGATGTACTGACGGCAAATACACCCTACGTAATTATTTCTGACGGAAAATCCGGGTCTGACCTGCCATTTTTAAACGCCATTGCCAGCATCCTCGCGGCATTCAGGCCGGACGTAAAAGACTACCTGAAAGCGCAGAACCTGATTGCGCCGACAGTCCAGATGATCTTTCGTGCTGGCCAGAAACCGGTTCATGGCGCAGAGGATTATCTTACCTACACGGCGCATCCGCCGGTTTTCAGCAGTCTCAATATCGATCTTTTCAAGATGATCGAGATCGCCCAGAATCTCGAAATCCCCAATATTCCACCGATGGTCGAGCTCGAGGTAATTGGCGAGAGCGAACCCCGGAAGGGTATTGACGACTTCAGCAGTTTCCGCGCGGAAACATTGCACGATACACCGGGCGCGATTACCCGGGCGATCCGCTCGGCCGCCTATGGGAAGGCTATAACGATCAGCGCGGAAAAAACCAAGATGCCTGAGGGTCAGACGCTTACCTACCACTGGGTCGTTCTGCGCGGCGATGCGGAGATAATAACCATTTCGCCGAAAAACGAGACCGGAAGCATCGTTGAAATCACGGTTCCATGGCATGATCCGTTTTATGCGCCAGAGCGACCGGATATCAAATCCAGCCGGGTAGAAATCGGCGCATTCGTGCATAATGGCCACCATTATTCGGCGCCCGCATTTATCAATTTCCTCTTTCCCGCCAATCAACGTCGCGAATATAACGCGAATAACCAGATTGTCCTGATTGATCACAATGATCCTGCAATCCAGTCACGCTACGCCGATCCGCAGATTTTTGTACGCCGCAACTGGAAGGACGAATATCGCTATGACAATGACGGAAATCTTCTGGGCTGGCGACGGAGCATCGGTGGCAGTTCAGAGGAATTTACACGTGATGGCGCAAGAATTTCGGAGCGGGACGCCTACGGACGGCCCGTTGTCGCGGAAATCATGAGATATGCTGTTGCGAAGGACAGCGAGGGTCTTCCGGTGATGGAACCGCAAGGAACGAACCAATTCCTTCAATATGGATATATGGACGCGACAGACCGGATCGGCTCGTCGCGCCCTAAATAAGGTCGGTTAGAATCCGATATGGGAACCACCATCGATGGAAAGATGCTGCCCGGTGATGTAGCTTGACGCATCCGAGAGCAGGAAACATACGCCTTTCACGACCTCTTCCGGCGTCGAGAAGCGCTGCAGCACCACTTGCGCCATATAGGTATCACGGAACTTGTCGGACCGGATTGTTTCCGTCATTTCCGTCTCGACGACACCGAAACAGACACTGTTGACCCGGATGTTATGGCGTCCCCATTCCTTCGCTGCGCTCATGGTGATGCCCAGAACTCCTGATTTCGCCGCGCCATAGTTGATCTGCCCGACGGTGCCCCGGCGGCCGGCAACGGACGAAATATTGACGATCGCCCCGGGATTCTCTTCGCCGTCCTTTACACGTTCGATCATATGCCGACCGACAGCCTGCAAGCAGTAAAAAACACCGCTAAGATTGACATCAATAACCTGCTGCCAGGTCTCGACCGGCATCTTGTTGATCATTGCGGCCCGGACAATACCGGCATTGTTTATCAATCCATGGATAGCCCCATTCGATGCGACGGATTTGGCAACCATGTCCTGCACAAATCCGGGGTCGGCGACACTGCCGACATAGATTTCGGCATTTCCCTCTCCGAGCTTGTCGGCAACGGCTTCAAGTTTGTCGCCTTGCAGATCTACGAGAATGGCGCGCCCTCCAAGATCGACGATTAGTTTCGCCGCCGCCTCGCCGACGCCCTGCCCCGCGCCGGTGACAATGATATTGCGCCCCTCTAACGACATAGGATTAATCATAACATTCCTCTTGTTCTTAAAATTGGTATTAAAAATCAGACGGGTTCGAACATCGGCACCGGCGGTCCATCGCCTTCAGTATCGACGATGCAAAGTTTTACCTCCTGCCCGATCGCCAGGCGGTCCAGATCACAATTGACGATATTGGTCATCATCGAGATATCGGTCCCCGCGAGCGTGACATAAGCAATCGCGTAAGGCTCGGGCACTGCCCGGAACACACTATAGGAATAGATTTTTCCGCGGCCGTCACTTTCCTTGAAGTAGGTATCATCACTGCCGCAATGAGGGCAGAATGATCGCGGATAGTGGTGTGCCGCCCCGCACGCGCGGCAGTGTTTCACGAGAAGTTTTCCGTCACGGAGGCCCTCCCAATAAGGGCGCGTTTCCTCTTCGACATGCGGGGCGGGTATGGTTCTTTTTTCTGACATTATTCTACCCTTTCCAGAATCACTGTGCCTGCCGCATGCCGGGTCCCAAGAGAGCCGCCGGTACCATGAGCGAGTGCCAGATCGCAATTTGCGACCTGCACGGCAGGATGAGCTTCCCCCCGCAGTTGCCGGACCGCCTCGATTACCTTCGTCATGCCCCCGCGATTACCCGGATGATTGTTGCACAGACCGCCGCCATCCGTATTGAAGGGAAGCTTGCCGACACCGGAAATAAGATTTCCATCAGAGACAAATTTTCCGCCCTCGCCCTTGGCGCAGAAGCCGAGATCTTCAAGCTGGATCAAGACGGTGATTGTGAAGCTGTCATAGATGGACGCATATTTGATATCGGACGGCTTCACGCCTGCTTCCGCGAAAGCCGCGGGTCCGGAGGACGCCGCCGCCGAATAGGTCAGGTCGACACGGCCACCCTTCTGGTGTTTGGGCGCCTCGCCCGCGCCGATAATCCTGATTTTCGGCCGATCAAGTTTCGCGGCTATTTCCGGCGCAACAACAACAAGCGCGCCACCGCCGTCGCTGATAACGCAGCAATCCAACCGGTGAAGCGGATCGGCGATCACGGGTGACCCAATCACATCTTCGACCGTAACAACCTTTTGCAGCATGGCATTTGGATTATGCTGAGCGTGATGAGACGCGGCCACCTTGATCCAGGCAAGCTGCTCGCTGGTGGTGCCGAATTCGTACATGTGGCGATGGGCACACATGGCGTAGTTATTGACGATGGTCGGTCCAAACGGCAATTCGAACGCCACATCCGGCGAATCATTTCCGTAGTTGCGCGGTTTGGTGCCCGTCGCCTCGCCGGAGGAGCGGGGCTTGCCCGCCAATGTGATGAGCGCGATCTTGCACTTACCTTCCGCAATCGCCTGCGCCGCATGGGCGACATGAATGACGTAGGAGGAGCCGCCGGTTTCCGTCGTATCAATATGGCGAAGCTTCAACCCCATGTAATCGATCATGGAAAGTCCGCCGAGGCCAGGCGCATCGCCCGCGCAGAAATATCCGTCGACGTCGTCTTTCGTCAGACCGGCGTCTTCCAGCGCTCCTTTGGCCACCTCAGCATGAAGTTGTGCAAGTGATTTATCAGCCGCCTTTCGCGTCGGATGCTCATATGCTCCGGCGATATAGGCCTTTCCCTTGAGGGTCATGAGAAACTTACCTTTGTTATTATTATCCACACCTTTGCGGCATGTTTGGGCGGCAAGCGTAGCAAAGCGCGGACGCACATTCAACGATATAATATGAAGGCCGGGCGTCATGTCCCGGGGATAGAAAAAGCCGGGGGAAACAATGTCTCTACCCCGGCTTTAAAATGGTGGCTCCTCCCAGACTCGAACTGGGGACACATGGATTATGATTCCACCGCTCTAACCAACTGAGCTAAGGAGCCGGAACAGACTGATACGGCTGTCGCCAACGGCGCGCCGAAGCCCGGTTTTTAGGTTTTTTAGAATGTCCTGTCAAGCGGGGAAATGACAATTATAACGCCTGTTGAAACGCGGTTTCCGTCAACTTTAGCGGGGCTTCAGTCCCGGCAATCCAGCCACCGCCGAGAAGCCGGTCCCCTTTATACATGACACAGGCCTGTCCCGCGGAAACGCCGGGCTCCGGCATCTGCAGATGAACTTCCGCCCAGCCATCCAACGCGCCAAACACAGTCGCCGCCACAGGTTCGGCAGTTGAACGGATCTTAACGAATACGTCCGCCCCGTCCAGACCCAGCGGATGGTCGCCAATCCAGTTCACCTCCCGCAAGGTGAGATTAGAGACAAGCAAGGCTTCCTGGGGGCCAACAACGACACGGTTACGATCCGGATCGATGCGTACAACATAAAGCGGGCTTCCCGTGGCAATACCAAGCCCGCGGCGCTGCCCGATGGTATAATTGATGATGCCTGAATGCCGTCCAAGGATATTGCCATCAAGATCGACGATATCGCCCGGCACGGCCGAGCCGGGACGCAGGCGCTCGATGACTTTCGCGTAATCGCCATTCGGAACGAAGCAGATATCCTGGCTTTCGGGCTTTGCAGCAACGGCAAGATTATATTTTTCGGCCAGGGCGCGTGTTTCATCCTTGGTCAGATCGCCAAGCGGGAAGCGTAAAAAATCTGCCTGTTCCTGCGTCGTCGCAAACAGAAAATAGCTCTGGTCCTTAACGGCATTCCGGCCGCGGAAAAGCCGCGCTTTGCCGCCTGCCTCGTCACGGCGCAAGTAATGGCCGGTCGCCAGAGCGGATGCGCCCAGATCCTGCGCGGTTTCGAGGAGGTCGCGGAATTTGACCGTCTGGTTACAGCGGACACAGGGCACAGGTGTTTCTCCGCGAAGATAACTGTCGGCGAATTCGTCCATTACGCTGTCCCGGAAGCGGCTTTCGTAGTCGAGGACATAATGCGGAATACCGATCGCTTCGGCCACCCGGCGGGCATCGTGAATATCCTGACCGGCGCAGCAGGCGCCTTTTTTCTGGATCGCGGCGCCGTGGTCGTAAAGCTGCAAGGTGATGCCAACCACGTCGTAGCCCTGATCCTTCAATAGCGCAGCCGTGACCGAGCTGTCGACGCCGCCAGACATGGCAACGACAATGCGCGTATCCTCGGGTGCTGCGTCAAATCCAAGTGAATTCATGGCGGGCAATATAGAGTGCGCCGCCTAATATGCAAGCGCGCTTATACGCACGGTGACCCTAGAGGAAGTTGAGCAGGCTCATCCGGTTGATTGCGCTAAGGACGCTATAGGAAGTTTCCAACGCAAATTCCCGCTGATTGAGGTTGGATATGGCTTCGGCCGCATCGACATCCTGAATATCGCTGATGAAAACCTTTGTCTGGTTGATCTGCTGCGTCAACGCCTCGGTCGCATCTTCCATGGTGCGCTGGTTAAGGCCGTTGGCACCACGGAATCCGGCGATGCTATCCAGCATTGTTTCGAGGCTTGCAATCTCACCCACAAGAAAATCCTGATCTTCCTGAGTAAGCGGCGATCCGAAGCTGTTTGACGGGCCTGTCGGTACAGGCGCAGTCGTCGGAACCGTGCCATTGGCCCAAAGGGCAAGTCGCTGCAGCGAGGTCATGATTTCCAGACCAATGTCATCGGCGAGCACACCGACTTCAAGCGTCCGGTTTTCATCGATGCGGACGGACGCCTTGAGATCATTGTTCTGGAAAATATCCGTTGGCGGTTCCGCCGCCGCCATCAGGTCATTTATCGACGTGATGCCCACCGGCGGAACATCGCTGTTTGAGCCGGCGAACAGATACCCTTCCGTATTCTGGCTGTTGAGGAAGTTCAGGATTGTCTCGAACGCCCCCTCGATCGTGCCATAAAGACCCTGCGGGGACGCCGTATTGATCGTCGACATCACCGCGGACAGGACATCGCCGCCCGCATTTTCCATTCCGGCCAGCGCCTGGTCATACTGAGCAAGGCGGCTCATCACCTTGCCATTATTCGCTTCATGCTGCTCCAGTCGGGAAAGCAGTGACTTTGCACCCGCAAGGTTGGAAACATCCATATGGATGTCTTTGTAATACTCCGCGACATGGCCGGTGGAAACTTGGCGCTGAGCGTCTGCCAGCTTCGACTGGCTCCTCAGCATTTCATTGATGAGTGTCTGGCTCTGCTGAAACGTCGAAATGCGTGTCATGGCTCTTCTCCTAAACGAGATTGATCAGGACGTCATACATCTCTCGCGCGGTCGTAATAATCCGCGCGGAGGCGTTATAGGCGTTCTGATAGACGATGAGATTGGACAGTTCCTCATCCATATTAACTCCGGAAACTTCCTGCATCCGGTTTTGAAATTCATTGGTCAACGCGGTGCGGTCGCTCTGCAGGCTCTCCGCCCGGGCGGCATCCAGACCGGATTTGGCGAGGATCTGCGCCGCGTAATCGCCAAGAGATACAGTTGATCCCGTCAGTCCGCCGATGGTATCGAACGCGACGGATTGCGTTGCAAGATTCTGAAAAGCGAGCGCTCCCCGGTTGTCGGCGGACGTCAACGCCGGCGTACCGGCCGGATCGATCATGGCGGTTGCAAGCCGCTGCGGATTTCCGTTGATTGCCGGATCCACCATAAATTCAAGACCCGCGTCGGAGGGGTATTTAAGACCGACGCCAAACATTTCCGAAAAACTCACACCAGTGGCGCCACGGTCCGACGTATCGGAAAGAACGTTGATCTTGTAATTTCCAAACCCGGACGCATTGTTGAGAACAAGCGCGCCGTTGGCATCCAGAGATGCCGTCGTATAGGGGCCAATGCCGGCATTAATAGCATTGACGACATCGGTCATCGTTCCGCCGATCGCCCCGAAATCCAGCGTCATCGAAATCGGCTGCTCTCCATTCGGACCAATGAATTCAAGCATGGCCGTCCCGGTGAACCCATGAGCATCGCCCGCCGCAAGTCCGGTGTCATATGACGAATTGATCTTCGTGCTGACCAGATTGTTCATACCGAAGAAATGGGCAAATCCACGGCCGCCTCTCTCAGACGGATTGGCCGTTTCCTGGCCGATTCCGATACCCGCCGCACCCCCTTGCGCGGTCATGGTCAGAGCGCCGTTGGTCAGCGTAAGCGTTCCGGCACCCAGCGCGCCATTCACTTCGGCAATCACATCGGCCATCGTCGTCGTCCCGGGGTTATCGAAATCGACGGTGTAGGATGCGACAATATTGTTGTTGGCATCGAAGCTGTAGAAGGTCGCCTGACCGGTAAATCCATGCGCATCCGTCGCCAAGACGCCCGTATTGCCACCCGTCATTACGGACGGCGGCGGAACGGAAATATTGGCATTATGAACGGCATTGAACTGTTCCGCGACGCCCGCAGCCAACGCGCCGATCTGCGCGGCAAGGTTCGGCAATTCCATATTGCGCATGTCGAGCCAACCACGCAGCGACCCGCTTTGCAGCTCAGGATCGAGAGGAAGGCCCGTGGCCGCTATCGTTTTGCTTTCCGTGTCGTAAACATTCAGTGTCACTTGACCGAAAACCGTCTCGCTCGTAACCTGCGCGGCCGGCGAATAAACGAGCTGGCGCGGCTGAAAATCGAGAAGCTGCTGCCCGGCATCGGTAACGACCGCGATCGCCCCGTCGGACATGGCATAGGTTTTGATGTCGATGACCTTGGAGATTTCCGAGAGCGCCTGATCCCGCTGATCCAGGAGTTCGCCGACGGGTTGATTGCTCTGGACACCGGATTTGATTTCAAGATTCAGTTCGTGAATACGCAATATGGCGTCATTGACCGTTTCGATCTCCTTGGCGATATGGTTGTCCGCTTCCTTACGAAGGGACTGTATCTTCGTCAGGAGGCGATCCGTCTCAATACCGAAATTGGCGATCTCGTCCAGCGCGGCTGTGCGCGATACAGCCATCGTCGGATCAATCGTAAGCGCCGCGAAGGCGGAATTGAGGCTGTCCAGCTTGCCAGTCAAGGAGTTGTTTTCCGCCGGATCACCAAGCAAAGACTGCAGTTGGTTATAGATCTGTGACATCGCCTTGTACTGCTCCGATCCGGCGGTCGCCAGCCGAAGCTCCTTTGCAATGAATTCATCCGTAATGCGCCGAACTTCGGAAATTTCAACACCGGTCCCTATTCCGTTCAGCGCAATGGCGCTGTATTCAACAGTTTTCCGCGCATAGCCTTCCGTCTGGACATTGGCGATGTTCGTTGATGTGACATTGAGTGCTGTCTGGTGCGCCAGCATTGCACTGATACCGGAGTTCAAGATTGCATTCAGGCTCATGACAGTTGCTCCAAAGCAGGAAGGGTCGTGGGGGTTGATACGGAAAAATCGCCCTCAGCATGGCAAAACATTCCGAGCGAAATTTCCCGATTGACAGCAGAGCCGTTTCGGAAATCTCGCATAACCTTTTGTTTTTCAGTACTTTTTCTCATATTCTCTTGATGTCCGGATAAACCGTTTTGTCACCAAATTCTAATTTCGCCTTATATAGAAGCAATTATGGTGCCAACTTGGATTGGCTCATTCCTCCCACTCTTTATATATCGATGGACGCCATGAACGAATTGCGTAGGTGATGGAGCCATCCCCCGTAAACATTGAAGGCGGCAATTTTGTCTTACCTGGGTGGAAAGCCGCCGCGCAAACCGGATAATTTTTCCCCGTCGGCGATAGTTCGATACTTATAAACTATTGTTTTATATATATTTTTCATATTTTTTAAAACTGGCCCGTTCTTTGCTTCTTTTACAGCGAGCAAGCCGCGCCTTGCGGCAACACAATAACAGAACGAGAGACGAGCCATGGATGTTGGGCAGATACTGGGAACGACGACAGAGCCACCGCGCCGCGACAACGAGACGCGCCGGGACGATGGCGAGGAATTTGCAAATTTCCTGAACGAGCCCGCAGCGAAAAACGATCCTCCCGCAAGAAAGGACGCGGCCGATCCTGCACCTGCCGAAACGCCGGCGAAGGAGTCGTCCGATAATCATAATTCCGCGGCCGAAAAGCCGACGCATAAAGAAGCCTCCACCGAGACCGGCAAGACAACCGATGCAGCGTCTCCTGCGGACTCTACAAAGACGCATGACCCCTCCTCCACGACGAAGGGCACCGCTGAAACCTCCTCTGTGGCCGCTACTGAAGCGTCGGTCCTGCCGACACCTCCGGCGGCGGCGGCAACATCTGCGAACAAGAACGCACCTGCCGCTACGGCAAACCCGGTCGCCACGGCAGCACAGGGCCAGCTGTATGACGCGGGCACGGGTGAAGACGTTCCTAACTCGGTCGAGGCAGCGAAAGCCAACGGAGCTGCAACAGAGTCGGTCAAGAAGCCCGAGACCGCTGGAAGTGAGACGAAGAAGGCGGAAGCCGCCGTGACGAATTCCGGCCTGGCGCCTGCGGCGTCAAATCAGACCGAACCGGCAAAATCATCCAAGACGACTACCGCATCGCCAACAGCCGGCAATGAGAAAGCAGCGATCACGGCCTCATCAGAAACACAAACGGCCGTGGCGCCGACAAAGGCCCTTGACGTTGTCCGGGCGGAAGCCGCCGCAAAGATGAGTGCGAAGGACATCCTGTCGGCGAAAATTGCGGAAATGCTTCAGGATGGTAAAGGCAAGATCAGCCTGACCGCAACAAAGCAGCAGCAAAGTTTCCAGTCAGCCCTCGCCAGCAGCACCAACCTGGTGACCGCCTCCATGACAAATAATCCGGCATCTTCGGGCGTGAATGCTGCGTCCTTCGCGTCGGCGGACGTTGAGACCGCGACGCCACAGGCAATGCAGGGCATTTCCACTGGTGCGCATGGCGTTTCGGCTGACGGTACAAATCCGTCGATGCCGGCCGTGCCTACCGGCTCAGTTCAGGGCGTCGATGCGACCGCGGCAAATAATGCCAGCCAAGCCGCCAATGCAGCGCGCACTACTGCCCATTTGCCGGTTGCCGAACAGATTTCCACCCATATCAGCGCCGCCATCAAGGAAGGGCATGATCGGATTAAGATCAGTTTGCATCCATCCGAACTTGGGCGCGTTGAAGTCAAGCTCGATATCGGTCATGACGGACGCGTTCTTGCGGTTGTCTCAGTCGACAAGCAGGAGACACTCGATCTGTTGCAGCGCGATGCACGCAGCCTGGAGCGGGCGCTTCAGGATGCCGGTTTTGACACAGGCTCCAATAGCCTCAACTTCGGTCTTCGCCAAAACGGGCAGGATGGCCAGGGTGAGGGACGGAGCTTTGCAAATTATGGTCTTCCGACTGACGACACCGGCGACAACGGCATGATGTCAGATATGCCGTTGCAAGCAATCGGAAACAGATCGAACGCCGACGGCGGCCTCGATATCCAGGTTTAGTTAATTAGTAGAATGAATTGATTTCCAGAAAGTGAGTATAGAATCATGACGGAAATAACCTCCACGTCCCAGCTTCAACAGAGCGCCGCCGCGACGGCGCAAACGAACCTGGCCAGCAATTTCGACGACTTCCTGACGTTGCTGACGACACAGCTGACCCATCAGGATCCGCTCAACCCAACGGACTCGACCGAATTTACCAACCAATTGGTGAATTTCACGAACGTCGAGCAGTCGATCGCAACCAACCAGAATCTGGAAGCGCTTGTTAAACTCGAGCAGATGTCGCAGCAGAATTTGATGGGCGCGACAATGATCAATTATCTCGGCAAGTCTATCGGCACCAATCTGAATGTGTCCGCGCTGAGCGATGGCGAGGCGACCTGGAACATCGATCTTGGCAGCGCGGCAGCCGCCGTGAAGTATGATATTTATAGTCAGGATGGCTCGATCGTCTATTCCGAAACGACGGAAGGCGCCCCGTCGGGCGAACAGCAGTATCACTGGGCCGGCGTCAAGTCGAATGGCACTCCGGCGGACGATGGCGCTTACTATCTCGTCGTGACGGCAGAAACCGCTGGCGGCAATGACGTCAGTGTCGGCTATAGCTTCGAAGGCATTGCGACAAGCGTCGAAACTGTCAATGGCGAACCCGTCATGAAGGTCGGCGATGTGCCGATAGGCCTTGGCTACATCATTTCCGTAACACAACCGAAGACAACAGAACCGTCCGCTTGACCGCGGCCAACCCAATACGCCTTCGCCACACATAAGGCGGGCGGTAATATAGGAGAGAGAAAATGAGTTTAACAGCAGCAATGTTTTCCGGTGTCTCGGGACTGGCCGCGCAATCTACGGCGATGGCGACCATCTCGGATAATATTTCAAATACGAACACGATTGGTTACAAAGGCACCAATGCGATCTTCTCGACCCTCGTGACGGAGAGCGCGACCGACACCACCTATTCCGCGGGTGGTGTTCTCGTTCATCCGCGTGCGCAGATTGATCAGCAGGGCCTGATCACGGCATCTGATTCAACAACCCATATGGCAATTGCCGGTGATGGTTTCTTCGTTGTGTCGACAACCGCCGATCCGACCTCTTCGGGCGGCAACTATGTCTATACACGCGCGGGTACCTTCGAGCCGGATGCAACTGGCCTGCTGCGCAACGCGCAAGGATACTATCTGCAAGGCTGGGAAATCGACCCGGATGGCAATATTCCCGCCAACCAGTCAGACTTGGCGGCGCTGTCTCCGGTTAATATCACGGGACTTACCGGTAACGCCGAAGCCACTTCGACTATTAACCTGAAGGCCAACCTTTCGTCCGACCAGACCACATACGGCGCGGGCTATGTCGCCGGTGACATGACCAATGGAACCGTCGACCCACATTTTGTTCGCTCCTTCCAGGTTTATGACAGCATGGGATCTGCTCACAGCATCACCTTTAACTTCCTCCGGACGGGGTCAGGCGGGACGCCGAATGAATGGACGGTCGAAATTACGTCGGACATTGATGGTGACGGTAATGAGGACATGCTGTCTTCGGATATCGTCGCTTTTAACTCAGATGGATCATTGGATGCGGGTTCAACAACCCTTTCCAACACGGTCACGATCCCCTGGACCGCTGCCCTGGGCATTGATACCCCGCAGGCGATTACGTTGAACTTTGGTACAGATGGTCAATCAGACGGCTTCACCCAGTTTGCCTCCAACTCCGAGCTCGTTTCCTCGGAAGTGAACGGCGCGCTGTTTGGTGCCTTTAATTCGGTGTTCATCGATGAAGAAGGCACGGTGATCGCGAAATTCGATAATGGTACGTCGAAGGAGATCTACAAAATTCCGGTCGCTACTTTCGCCAATCCGAATGGGCTGACGAACCGCGACGGCAACGCCTATGACGAAACGCCAGAATCCGGAACCTTCACTCTGCGTGAAGCAACATTAGGCGGCGCCGGCAAGATTATCTCGTCCGCTACTGAAGCCTCTACGGTCGATATCGCGGAGGAATTCACCCGGATGATCATCACGCAGCGTTCCTATTCGGCGGCGGGCAAGATCATCACAACTGCAGATGAAATGCTGGAAGAGCTGATCCGCTTGAAGCGATAGTAAAAACTAGGTCTGGATAATTATCTTCATGGCCGGAAATTTCCCTTTCTTGCCATGAAGATAAAATTAACCAACCTCATTAGCTGTTTGTTAAATCGAAGAGCATATGATCTCAGTTCAAGACAAAACGTAAGTATGAGGTAGTGTGCAGATGCAGTCGCAAATGGACCGCAAGGTAAATCGGATAATTGGTCTGGATGGTCAGCCAATGACGATTCATGATCTGCCGCCAAAGGACACCAAGAGATGGGTGATCCGGCGGAAGGCTGAAGTTGTCGCCGCTGTTCGTGGCGGGCTTATCAGTCTGGACGATGCTTGCCGGCGTTATACGCTCTCTGTGGAAGAATTCCTGTCCTGGCAGAAAGCGATCGACAAACATGGCCTGCCGGGTCTTCGGACTACCCGGATACAGGATTACCGTCCCAATGAGTCCGTTTATAAAAATGACTAGTTAAGTCACTCATTAAGCCCTTTTCAAAAAGCCCGGCCTTGTACCGGGCTTTTATTTTTTACCCAAAGCCCCGGACGTTGACGAGTTGGCGGCGCAGTTTCGAAAATGCCGCAAAAATGGGGTAGGCAAAAATTTCCACCTACCCGGCAAATTTTGCCTGCCGTTAACCAGTTGTTTATCTCCTCCCAGTATCTTTCATGAAGTGGAATAAATTTTACGCATATTTTAATTGAGTGGGGCACCCCGTGAACGGATTAAGCCAGCTTCTTCAGAGTTTGGGAACAGTAAGGGTCATCATACTTGGTGGCGTTGCGGTTGGACTGATTGCTTTGATCATGTTGATGGCCACCCGCATCAGCAGCCCGGATTACGCATTGCTTTACGGCGGACTGGAGCCAGCGGACTCGGCGGCGATCGTTTCAAAGCTTGAGGCCGACAATATCCCTTTCCAGGTTTCCGCCAACGGACGCGACGTCCTTATCCCGGATGAGCAGGTGGCTCTGGTTCGCCTGAAGATGGCGGAAGCCGGTCTGCCGACAGGCGGCTCCGTCGGCTATGAAATCTTCGACAATTCTGACACCTTCGGCACGACCAGCTTCGTTCAGAATGTTAATTTCGTCCGCGCCCTCGAAGGGGAACTTGCCCGCACCATCCGCGCATTGAATAACGTCTCTGCGGCACGCGTGCATCTGGTTCTGCCCAAGCGCGAGGTTTTCAGCCGCGACAAGAGAGAGGCAAGCGCGTCCATTGTCCTGAAGCTAAACGGCCGCGGGCGTCTGACAGACGACCAGATTGCCGCCATCCAGCATATGACCGCCTCCGCCGTTCCTTCCTTGTCACCATCGCATATCTCCATCGTTGATGAAAACGGCAACCTGCTGGCACGGGGTGATGGCAAGGAAACACCGGGCACCGGCTTCAGCTCACAAAATGATTTCAAGCGGATTGCCTATGAAAGCCGCCTGAAGGAACAGATCGAGCAGCTCCTTGAGAAATCGCTGGGTACCGGAAATGTCCGGGCCGAGGTCAGCGCCGTCATGGATTTCGATCAGCGTACAATACAATCGGAAACCTACGACCCTGACAGCCAGGTCGTTCGGTCCTCGCAACTTGTGGAAGAGAACAGCACGTCGAACGAGGGAATTTCCAACGATCCGGCCGTATCCGTCGCGAATAATCTACCCGAGGCGGGAGCCGACAACGGCGCCGGTTCAAGCTCCAAAAACGCGGCGTCCCGTACTGAGGAAACCGTCAACTACGAAATTTCCAAAACGGTGACGACAGAGGTACGCGAAAGCGGGCCTGTGCGTCGCCTGACTGTCGCGGTCCTGGTGAATGGCCGCACCGAAGTCGCCGCAGACGGAACGCGGAGCTACCAGTCTCTCGATGACGCCGCTCTCGCCCAGGTCAGCCGCCTCGTGAAGTCCACCATCGGCTTCGATGCGGAACGCGGCGATGTCGTTGAAGTCGTCAACATGCCATTCGTCGAAGTCATCGACAGTTTCTCTGATGAGGAAATCATCACCGACGAGATCTTCATGGGTCTGACCAAGTCGGACCTCTTCAAAATGGGCGAAATGGGCGTTCTGGTCATTGTTGCGATCCTGGCGTTGCTCCTAGTTGTACGGCCGCTATTGAACCGCGCGCTTGCCGTCGGCGGCGCAACACCGGCGCTTGCCGGCCCCGGTGGCGGCGCAGCAACCGCTGCCGCCCTTCCCGGTGGGGGCGCTGTACCAGCAATCGGACATAGTCAAAGCCAGGCCGCCGGAGGCGAGGGCGCGCCCAGATCCGAAACGCTCAACGAAGTTGATAGTCTGATCGACATCGACAAGGTCGACGGTCAGGTCAAAACCTCCGCCTTGAACAAGGTCAGTGAAATTGTCGACAAGCATCCGGATGAAGCAATTTCCATACTTCGCAGCTGGCTCTATCACGACGCATAAGGGAACGTCATTCCATGGTTATCAATGATGCAAAATATCTAAACGGACCCGACAAGGCCGCCATCATGATGCTGGCGCTCGGCGACGAGCATACCAAGGAGCTCTGGACGCGCCTTGATGAAGAGGAAATCAAGGAGATTTCCCAGGCGATGTCCAATCTCGGTTCGGTTTCTTCCAGTGTCATGGAGGCCCTGTTCGTGGAATTCGCGAGCAAGATTTCCTCGACGGGCAACATCGTCGGCAGCTATGAGGCGACGGAACGCCTGCTGATGAAAGCGCTGTCCGGCGACCGTGTCGAAGGCATTATGGAGGAAATCCGTGGCCCCGCCGGCCGCACCATGTGGGACAAGCTCGCAAATGTGAACGAGCAGGTCCTCGCCAATTATCTCAAGAATGAATATCCGCAGACCGTCGCCGTGGTGATGAGTAAAATCAATCCGGGCCATGCGGCCAAGGTTCTTTCCACCCTGCCGGAAGATTTCTCCCTTGAGGTGGTCAACCGGATGCTGCAGATGGAATCGGTGCAGAAGGAAGTTCTCGACAAGATCGAGGACACTCTTCGCAGCGAATTCATGAGCAATCTTGCGAAAACCAACAAGCGCGACAGCCACGAAATGATGGCGGAAATTTTCAACAATTTCGACCGCAATACCGAAGGGCGGTTTATTTCTGCCCTGGAAGAGCGGAACCGGGATTCAGCTGAGAAAATCAAGGCATTGATGTTCACCTTCGAAGACCTTCTCAAGCTCGATCCGGCGGGCGTGCAGACCCTGCTTCGCAACGTCGACAAGGAACGCCTGGGCATCTGCCTTAAAGGCGCGTCGGAAAGCCTGCGCGATCTCTTCTTCACCAACATGTCGGAACGTGCCGCCAAGATCCTGCGCGAAGACATGGAGGCAATGGGCCCGGTTCGCCTGAGGGATGTCGATGAGGCGCAGATGGAGATCGTCAACATTGCCAAGGAACTCGCCGACAACGGCGAAATCATGCTCGCTGACAGTGGCGGCGAAGACGAACTTATTTACTAGGATGCAATCCCAAATGGCAGTAACCAACAGATTTCTGTTCGATACCGAATTCGGTTCCGAAAGCGCCTCCCGAAAGGCGGCGGCGAAGCCTGTCGAGCGCGAAGAAGCCGTTTTCACGGAAAGTGACGTCGCCGCGCTCAAGGCTGAGGCTTTTGAGAACGGCGTTCGCGAAGGACAGGGTCGGTCTCTCGAAGGCATTGAAACCGCCATTGCCGGCACCATGGGCACGATCAGTCATCAGCTCAAGCAGCTTCTCGACACCCATGACGCAAAAATCAACACTCTCAAACAGGAAGCCGCAAGCCTGGCATTGGTGTTGGCATCAAAGCTTGCACCGGCGCTGATAGAACTGGCGCCTGACATGGAAGTGCGAAAGCTGATTGAAGAGTGCCTTGCCGATCTACATGACGAACCGCGTATCGTCATCCGGGCAAATGACGACATCTGTCAGCGAATTGCAGAAAAAATAGATGACATCACGAGCCGGGCCGGCTTCCAGGGAAATATTATTCTGCTGCCCGATGACGAGGCGGCCGCCGGCGATTGCCGGGTTGAGTGGGCTGATGGCGGGACGGAACGGCGCCTGAGCGATATTCAGCATCGTCTCGACGAAGTGATTTCCCGCTTCATCCGTTCCGCCGGCCCACAGCAGAAAAACACAGCGGATCATTTGGATCAGCCGATCGCTGATCAGGTTTAAGGAGTAAGAACGTGGCAGATGATGAAGAACTCGATCTAGAGGATCTTGGCAAAACACCGGCACCGGAAACGGATGTAGCAATCGCGGATGACGGCGCGGACGACAACGTCGTCGGCAGCTTCAACGCGGAGGAAGATACCGAGATCGCCCGCACGGCGGCCGACCTTGAGGCCGTCTTCGATATTCCGGTTCATGTTACCGCCGTACTCGGCAAGTCGCGAATGCGTGTCAGTCAGCTTCTCAAGCTTGGTCGTGGCGCCGTGATTGAACTTGACCGCAAGGTCGGCGAGGCCATCGATATTTATGTCAACAACCGGCTGGTTGCCCGTGGTGAAGTCGTTGTCGTGGAAGACCGCTTGGGCGTGACCATGACGGAAATCATCAAGGCGGATCGCCGCTAGAAACGGATATCGCAGTGAGTAAAATTGATTTAGCAACGGTTCTGGGTCTGTTCGGCAGCTTTACGCTGGTTACCGGCGCCGTGCTGCTTGGCGGCTCGATCGGCTCATTCTTCAATTTGCCGTCGGTTCTGCTAGTACTCGGCGGAACCTTCCTTGTGACGACCATCAGCTTTTCGCTTAACGATGTTATCCGGGCGCAAAAGCTAATCCTGAACACCCTGTTCACGCGCAACATGACGCCGGATTTCGCCGCCTATTCCATGCTCGATCTTGCCGACAAATGTCGCGGCAAGGGTGTATTGCATTTGCAGAATTACCTGCAGTCTCTCGAGGCCGAAAGCTTCCAGCGGAAATCTCTGCAACTCGTGGTCGACGGTCTCCCGGCGGAAGAGGTAAACCGCATCTTGCAAAATGACCTGAATGGTATGATTGCGCGACATAATTCCTGCTCCGGCGTCCTTCGCAAGGCCGCCGAGGTTGCGCCGGCCATGGGTCTTATCGGAACGCTTGTCGGTCTGGTTCAAATGCTCGGCAATCTGAATGATCCTTCCAGCATTGGCCCCGCAATGGCCGTGGCGTTGCTCACCACCTTTTACGGCGCTGTCCTTGCCAATATGTTCTTCAACCCGCTGGCATCGAAGCTCGAACGCAACTCCGCCGAAGAGGTGTTGCTGAACCGGGTGTTCATGCTTGGCGCCGCGTCGATCGGACGGCAGGAAAATCCGCGCCGCCTTGAAATGTTGTTAAATACCCTGCTGCCGCCCGCAAGCCGCGTGCAGTACTACAGTTAAGTTTTTAGGAGAGTAAGTCGATGAGGTTGCTTATAATTGGTTCCCTGAATGGTCAAATTGGCGCCGCCAGCCAGATCGCAATGTCGCGTGGCGCCAAGGTCAGCCAAGTGGACGATATCGAGATGGCGATGGCATCCTTGCGTGCGGGCAAAGGCGCGGATATGGCCATGATCGATGTCAACCTGCCCATTCGGAACCTGGTCTCCATGCTCGCCAGCGAGCGGATCAATCTTCCCGTGATTGCCTGCGGCGTGAATACGGATGCCACAGCGGCCGCGAACGCGATCCGGGCCGGCGCCAAGGAATTTCTGCCGCTGCCCCCCGATCCGGAACTGATTGCCGCCGTTCTTGAAGCGGTATCGCAGGAAAACAACAAACTTGTCTTTGCCGATCCGACGATGAAAGACGTCGTTTCCCTTGCCGAACAGATAGCCCCCTCATCGGCGTCTGTTTTGATCAATGGCGAAACGGGAACCGGCAAGGAAGTGATGGCAAGTTATCTGCATACGCACAGCAACCGTGCGGATAGGCCCTTCGTCTGTGTTAACTGCGCTGCAATTCCGGAAAATCTTCTCGAATCCGAGCTGTTCGGCCACGAAAAGGGAGCCTTCACCGGCGCAATCGCACGCCGCGTCGGCAAGTTTGAGGAAGCGAACGGCGGCACGCTTCTTCTGGACGAAATCAGCGAAATGGACATCCAGCTTCAGGCGAAATTGCTGCGCGCCATCCAGGAAAAAATGATCGACCGCGTTGGCGGCACGAAGCCGGTACCCGTCGACATCCGCATCATTGCAACATCCAACCGCGACCTTGCGGAGGCCGTCGCCGAGAAAACTTTCCGCGAAGACCTGCTCTTTAGGTTGAACGTCGTGACGCTCAAGATTCCTCCTCTTCGCGAGCGACCGGTTGACATCGATGTCCTGTCCCGTCATTTCGCGAAGAAATACTCCGAGTCGAACGGACTCAGCGAACGCAAAATCGATGAGACTGCCATGGCCAAACTGAAAGCCAATCCATGGAGGGGTAACGTGCGGGAACTTGAAAACACGATACATCGTGCGGTTCTTCTCTGTCAGGGCGATGTGATCACCGGCGATGCAATCTTGATGCCCGACGGATCGGCAACCCCATCCGGACAAGCCGGGGCCACAGCAAATATTGCGATGAACGGCACCGCCGCAACCGGGGCACTTGTGGGCCGGAAGGTTGCGGATGTGGAAAAAGATCTCATTTTGAATACGCTGGATCATTGCTTTGGCAACCGGACCCATGCCGCCAACATTCTCGGCATTTCCATACGCACTCTGCGCAACAAGTTGAAACTCTATTCTGATGACGGCGTGAACGTGCCGGCGGCGGCCGGTGAAAACCGGTATCAGGCACGCGCCTGAATTACAGCAGCATCATACCTTGGAAAGTCGTCGTAAATGAGTGAAACCCAATCAACAGCAGAAGCCTCGCGGGGAGGCAACGAACTTCTGCATAGGTTCACGCAAATTGTCGGAAGAAGCGATATCGGTCTTGCACTCGGTGTTGTCTGCATCCTGATTGTCCTGATCCTGCCGATGCCCAGCTGGCTGCTGGATTTCAGCCTGGCCATTTCCATCACCTTCTCGGTGGTGATCCTGATGACCTGCCTGTTTATCTCGAAGCCACTGGATTTCAGCTCCTTCCCGACCGTTCTGCTGATTGCGACGATGTTGCGTCTCGCGCTCAACCTCGCCTCAACCCGGTTGATCCTTTCCGAAGGACATACCGGTCCCGAAGCGGCTGGACATGTGATCGAAGCCTTCGGCAGCTTCGTGATGGGCGGAAATTTCGTGATCGGCATTATTGTTTTCTCGATCCTGGTGCTCGTGAATTTCGTAGTCATCACCAAGGGTTCCGGACGTATCGCCGAAGTCGCGGCCCGCTTCTCACTGGATGCCATGCCCGGCAAGCAAATGGCAATCGATGCCGACCTGTCCGCCGGAATGATCAATGAAGATACGGCCCGCAAGCGGCGCAAGGACCTCGAGGATGAGAGCGGTTTCTTCGGCGCAATGGACGGTGCATCCAAGTTCGTCCGCGGCGACGCCATCGCCGGCCTGCTGATTACCTTCATCAATATTATCGGCGGCATCATTATCGGCGTCGCCCAGGAAGGCATGACCTTCGCCGCCGCCGCCGACAGCTATACGCTGCTCACCGTCGGTGACGGTCTCGTCAGCCAGGTTCCGGCCCTGATCGTTTCTGTCGCCGCCGGCCTGCTGGTGTCGCGCGGCGGTGTCATCGGAACGACGGACAAAGCGCTGCTTGGCCAACTTGGCGGTTATCCCCGTGCCCTCGGCGTCAGCTCCTTCCTGCTCGTCGGCCTGTCGTTGCTGCCTGGCGTTCCCATGATCCCCTTCATGATCCTGGCGGGCGGCATCGGCTATTCCGCCTTCGTTCTCAATCGACGGCAGGAAACCAAACTGGTTGAGGAAGAACAGCTGAAACTGGAGAGCAAGAAAGCCGCGGTGCCCGCAGAAGAGCCAATTTCCTCTGCGCTTGCCATCGACGATCTGCGCCTCGAACTCGGCTACGGACTTCTCTCGCTGATCAATGATACGGAGGGGTATCGCCTGACCGACCAGATAAAGGCGCTGCGCCGCCAGATCGCAAGCGAGATGGGTTTCGTCATGCCGAGCGTGCGCATCCTCGATAACATGCAGCTGCCGGCGAACAACTACCTGGTTCGCGTCAAGGAGGTCGAGGCTGGCGCCGGTGACGTGCGGCCCAACAATCTCCTGATTATGGATCCGCAAGGACAGCATATCGATCTGCCGGGCGAGGAAACGGTAGAGCCGACATTCGGTCTGCCGGCGGTCTGGGTCGATACGGGCCAGCGCGAAGAGGCATCGTTCCGCGGTTACACGATCGTTGATCCGGCAACTGTGATCACGACGCATCTGACCGAGATCCTGAAGGATCACATGCCGGACCTGCTCTCCTACGCCGAAACGCAGAAACTGCTCGACGACCTGCCAAGCGTCAACCAAAAGCTTATCGCCGATTTGATCCCGAGCCATATCTCGGTAAGCGGTGTTCAGCGTATCTTGCAGAATCTGCTTTCCGAGCGCGTCTCCATCCGCGACCTTCCGACAATTCTGGAAGGCATTTCGGAGGCAACCGGATATTCGCAAAATATCAACATCATTACGGAACATGTTCGCGCGCGGCTGTCCCGGCAGATTTCTGCTGTCAATACCGCCGACGATGGCTATATCCCGCTCATCACCCTGTCTCCGCAATGGGAGCAGAATTTTGCCAACGCCATTATTGGTCAGGGCGATGACCGTCAGCTTTCCATGGCGCCAAGCCAGCTTCAGGAATTTATTGCTAGGGTGAGAGACGTGTTCGATACCCTGGCTAATCAGGGGCATAATCCGGTCATGCTGACTAGCCCGGCGATCCGTCCCTATGTGCGGTCGATTATCGAACGGTTCCGCCCGTCAACAGTCGTGATGTCGCAGAATGAAATTCATCCCAAGGCCAGACTCAAAACTCTGGCGCAGGTTTGAGGGCGGCAATAGATGCGGATAAAAACCTATACAGCCCAAACCATGGAAAAGGCCATCAGCAAGCTGCGCTTGGAAATGGGACCTGAAGCCATCATTCTTTCGAGCCAGAACACCGAAACCGGAGAAGTTCAGCTTACGGCGGCGATCGAACAGATTGAGACCCGCGCGCCGTCGAACGTCAATAGCTGGGCGGCGGACTGGGACAGGGACTGGAAGATCGAAGCAAGCCGACCGGAGCAGAAAAATCTCAAAAGCGGGTCAAACGGTAATGTCGTGGTCGACATGCCGGCCTCTCCTCATGCAGCAAAACCCGCGGAGATAAAGATCACACCGAAAATGGAATCCCTTGTGCAGTCCATGGCCTATCACGGGATCCCGACGCGGCTTGCCGAAAAACTCTGTCGATCGGCTCTCGCCGTTGAGACGGAGGATACCGAAATGGCGCTCGCGGCCGCCCTGGACAGCCATTTCAAATACTCATCCCGCATTTCGGATCGCACGGCACCAATGATGCTGGTCGGACCGCCCGGCGTCGGCAAGACCATCACAATCGCGAAATTTGCCGCCACCGCGAAAATGGAGGGCCGCCGCGTCCATATCATCACGACGGATACCAGCCGTGCTGGCGCGGTTGAGCAGCTTAAGGCCTATACGGATATTCTTGGGTTCGAGCTTAAAGTGGCGGAAACACCTGAGCAGCTTAAGGCGCTCTTGCGTCAAGATAAACTGACGGATGGCGCGGATATCCTGATCGACTCAGGCGGTGTCAATGTTTACGACGAAGATGAGATTACCAGTCTCACACGGAATATAGTGGCCGCAAAAGCGGAGCCGGTCGCGGTTCTCGCGGCCGGTACCGACACGGCGGAAATGAGTGATACCGCAGAAGGTTTCGCAACACTTGGCGCACGGCGCATGATTATAACGCGGCTTGACACCACACGCCGTTATGGCGGGGTTTTCACGGCCGCGCATACCGCCAAACTCAGCTTCTCCTATGCAAGCGTATCTTCATCCGTCGCCACCGGACTTCACACAATCAATCCGGTAAACCTGGCCCGGCTTCTGCTCAGAGACCCGACCAGATCCGAAGTCGGTAAGGAATTTGACAAGGTAAAACCATGATCCAGACTGAAACCCCCCTTCGCAACCGGCCACAGAGGCATCCCGCCACAAAGGAAGCCGGAAATAATCTGATCACGATTGCCTCAGGCAAGGGCGGCGTCGGCAAGACCGTTCTCGCGGTCAGCCTCACCCAGGCGCTTGCCAAAGCCGGAAAGAAAGTTCTGCTTTTTGATGGCGATGTGGGTCTTGCCAATGTCGACATACAACTCGGCATCATGCCCGAGCGCGACCTTGCGACGGTGGTAACCGGCGAAATGGCGCTGAAGGATGTTATATTTGACTGTGCGGAAGGCGGGTTCGATCTGATTGCCGGACGTTCCGGTTCCGGTTCGCTCGGCGCTCTGTCCGTTCCGGACCTCAAAAAAATCCGAGAAGATCTCGCGGCCCTTGGCGAAAGCTACGACTATATCATTCTCGATCTCGGCGCCGGCATAGACGACGCTGTCAGGACCTTGTCCAACGGGTTGGGACCGAAACTGGTGGTGACGACCGGCGATCCGACGTCCCTTACCGATGCCTATGCCTATATAAAAGTCACCTCCCAGCTATCGCCTGGTGCCGATTTGCGCATTCTTGTCAACATGGCCAAATCGATGGCCGAAGGACAGAAAATCTATGACAAGCTGTTGAGCGCCTGCAGGAACTTCCTTCATATAGAACCGCCGCTTGCGGGGATTGTTGAAATTGATGAAAAAGTTTCAAGCGCGATCCGCGCGCAGGCCGGGCTTATGACGCGATATCCGAACAGCCGCGCCGCGGGCGCCGTCGATGATCTCGCCCGATACATTATCAAGGAGACTGCATAGCAATGCAGTAGCATGACATGAGTGGTTTGCGCTCAACTTCTGGCGTCCCGCCGGCTCTGGCCGGAACGGCGACATCACCGTCCAGCGGTCAGGGACCTGTCGCCCCGGCGAGTCCCGCGACCCCGGCAGGACAGGAGAGCGGATTGCCGGTCGGAACCGCGCCCCCGAAGGCCGCCGCGCCGGTGCTCAGCGAAGACATGCTTGTCAACGCTATCGTCATGGCAAAGTCGACAAGTGAAAATGTGATTTTGCACACCGCGTTCGGCAACTTCCGGATTACCACGCCAACGCCGCTGACCGTCGGCAGCCATATCGTTTTTGAAGTGACGGAGCTGCAGGATATCATAATGGCTCGGCTGCTTGTCTTGAATGGCAAAGACCTTGCGCCGCCTCTGGAAGTACGGCTTTTGCCGACCGTCGAAAAAGCTGTTTCTACCGCTGAGGGTTATATTAAGGCGGGGCAACTGCATCCGGCCGAGCTGAAATCGGGATTGCAGAATCTGACAGCGGCTATTTCTCCCGGCGTGAAAGGCGGCCCGGAACCGACAGCCCAAGGCGCGCCGGCACAGACCACGTCTTTGGCGGCCACGCTTCCTCCGTCACCCAAAAATGCGACTCTCGTTGCGCCGAATGGCGCGACTGGCGTTCAGGCGGATAGTGCGCCTCGCGCAAATCCGCAAGGACTTGCCGTTTATCAGCGGTATCATAGCCCGTCTCTGACGCCAGCTAAGGGTCATACTACCGGCTCTCCGGCGACAGGACAGGGACCGGCCGTGGCACCAAACCAAATATTTGAAGCAGAGATATTCAGCGCGCGGGCAAGGGAATCCGCCGGGAACGCAACAGATCGAATCTCGCTCGCTTCGGGCGAAAAAATCAACCTTATCGTCCGCCCACAACAATCGGGCGGCACATTGCAGCCACGCGGGGATATATTTCAGGGAACCGTCATCGCACTCGCAAGGATGCCGAATAGTAACGGCTTTTCGCGGGTTACACTGCAAACGCCGATGGGTATGATTTCGTACAACACGTCGGCACCGCCGACGGCCGGAACAAATGTCCAGTTCGCCATCGCCGACGAGATTGCCGTTTTTCCCCTACCGGGATCGGAAATCCAGCAGCCCGGTGCGCACCAGCCAAAGCTCGCGCTTATGGGCGAATGGCATAATCTGCGCGAGGCGTTAAATTTGGTCGCGCGGCAAGATCCTATCGTGGCCCAGACCGTCATTAGCCAGATGATGCCGCAGGCAAATGCGCAGCTGTCAAATGCCCTTCTCTTCTTTATGGCGGCCCTCAATCTCGGCTCGATCGAGAAATGGCTGGGCCAGGAATTTACGCAGGCGCTGCGGGCGGCCGGCCGCACGCCGTTACTTCAAGCTCTCGATGACGATTTCTCAACATTTTCCAGGTTGCAAAACGAGGCGGGCGGACAGGATTGGAAGAGCCTCAACTTTCCTTTCTTCGACGGCTCGAACCTTCGTCAGGTGCGCATGTTCTATCGTCAGCGCCAAGGTAACGACGACATGGTCGCAGGCGAGGAAACGACCCGTTTCGTCATTGAACTCAATCTTTCAAAATCGGGTCAGATGCAGCTTGACGGTCTGTTCAAAAGACAACAGTTTAATCTGGCGATCCGGAGCCATAAAGATGTCCCGGAGGACATGCGGCTTCATATCGGCAAGTTGTTCAATGAACATATGGAAATTTCCGGCCTGAAAGGGCAGCTCATCTTCAAGACGACAACCCCCTTCCCCATTGATCCTCTCGCCGAATGGGAAAGGGGGAATGAGCCTGAAAGTCAGGCCTAAATACCAAGCTCCTTCCGCACAGCCTTTGTCAGCTTGGCGCTGATAATCATATATGCCTCCCTGATATATAGCTTGATATCTTCGTCGGTCATGGCGTCCGCCGAGGTGATTTGAACCCATTTGGCGCGGGCAAGATAGGGTGCGGGAATGATCCCCTCCTGCTCGACAAGAATGGCATAAGCAAGATCGCTGCATTTAAAGCTAATTTTTTCCGTCTCCCCCGCTCCCCAATGCGAGCATATAGCGAAAATCTTCCCTCCGATCTTCCAGACCGACGCATTTCCCCATTGCACAACATTTGTGGCCGCCAGAAGGGTTTCGCAGAAACTATCAAATTCAGTCCGGGTCATAATTCATTTTTCCTCCCCCTGCAGAGCATTGTGCAGATAAATTCATCTTTCGCCACTCAACATTCGATCTTGATAGATCGCGGCCGCTACGCCATATTCGCGAGCAAATTTGAAACTATTGGAAATCAGGAAATGTTTGTCGTCGCCGCGCTCTATAAATTTGTAGCCCTGCCCGACTACGAGGAACTGCAGGGCAAGCTGCTCGACCTCTGCCAGCGAAATGGCATTCAAGGAACACTTCTGCTTGCCGAAGAGGGTATCAACGGCACAGTCTCCGGAACGCGCGAGGCGATTGACGCGCTCCTTGGATTTCTCAAGACCGATACCCGTTTCAAAGACCTGCAGCACAAGGAAGCGCTCTACGAAAAGCAGCCATTTTACCGGATGAAGGTCCGCCTCAAGAAAGAGATCGTGACCCTCGGGGCACCGGGACTCAATCCGCGTGAGGCCGTCGGCACCTATGTCAAACCGAAAGACTGGAACAGCCTCATCAGTGAGCCGGACATTTTGTTGATCGATACGCGCAACGACTATGAAGTGGAAGTCGGGACCTTCAGGGGCGCCATCAATCCGGAGACCAAAACCTTTCGCGAGTTCAAGAAATTTGTTGAGGAAAAGCTTGATCCGGTTCGCGACAAGAAAATCGCCATGTTCTGCACAGGCGGTATTCGCTGTGAAAAATCGACCTCCTACCTCCTCTCGAAAGGGTTCGAGAATGTCTATCACCTGGAAGGCGGCATCCTGCAGTATCTGGAAGAAGTACCGAAAGAGAAAAGCAGTTGGGAAGGCGAATGCTTCGTCTTTGACCAGCGGGTGACCGTCAATCACGACCTTGAAAAAGGGTCTTATGATCAATGCTACGCCTGCCGCTACCCAATTACCGAAGAGGAAAAGGCCTCGCCGCTTTATATCGAGGGCGTGTCTTGCCCGCGTTGCCATGACAGCCTGAGCGCGGATCAGAAAAAGCGGTTTGCGGATCGTCAGAAACAGATCAGGCTCGCGAAAGAGCGCAACGAAATCCATATCGGCAGCAAGTAACAGCTCCAGCGCGACGGTTATGGCGATGCTGACTTAGTCTGCTTTTTAAGGGGCACAGGGCAATTGGATCGGATGTAAAGAAAATTGTCGAAAGGGCTATTTCATGCTGCTTTTTCGCCGATGCAGCTCGATGGCGATTTCATCCAGGCCCATCTGTTCGATCCGATTACGCTCGTATTTCTCCCGAACCCCGCGTGCATCCAACGCGACCTGATATTTCTTCAGTTCCTGATAGCAATCCGACACCTCATCATTAAGTTCGGCGATCTTGCTATCCACCTCCTCAATGCTGGCCCGTATATTGTCTCGTTTTTGCTTGGCCGCCGCAGCATAGTTTGCGAATGAAAATCCGACCTCAGGATTGCTCCCCGCCACTTCCTGTTCTTTTCGCTGCTCTTCTTCCAACGTCCGAAGCTGCTTGACGAATTCCGCCCGCAGACTTTCGAAATCGGCAAGTTCGCGCCGCTTTTCATCGAGCTTCCATTTATGGACCCGGATTAGATTTTGTAATCCCTTCATTTTCTTTCTGCCGTTTTTGCGTTAGGCATGCAGCATCACGCGGTTTCAAGTTCCGGATGCCGCTCCAGAATCTCGGATAGCGCCGCAAAGCACTCCGGAAGGCTGGTTCTTTCCTGCTTCCCCTGGCTCATGAACTCTTCCAACATGGGGAAAAAATGTATAGCCTCATCCACCAGCGGATCGGTCCCGCGCCGGTAGGCGCCGAGGCGGATCATCTCAGCCATATCCTCATAGGTCGCCAGATATTGCTTCGCTTTCGTAATAATCGCGTTCTCTTCGTCATTATTGCATCCAGGCATCGTCCGTGAGATGGACTTGAGCACATTGATAGCGGGATAGCGGCCGCGCTCGGCGATTTGCCGCTCCATCACGATATGACCATCTAAAATGCCGCGAACCGCATCGGCCACAGGCTCATTATGGTCGTCGCCTTCGACAAGCACGGTGAAAAGACCGGTAATGCTTCCTTTTCCGGCCCCCGGCCCTGCGCGCTCAAGCAGTTTCGGCAATTCGCTGAAGACAGTAGGCGTATAGCCCTTGCTTGTTGGCGGCTCTCCGCCGGACAGACCAATGTCCCGTTGCGCCATTGCAAAGCGTGTGACGCTGTCCATAAGACAGAGAACGTCATTTTCCCGGTCGCGAAAATATTCAGCGAGAGATAGCGTAAGATAAGCCGCCTGCCGGCGCATCAGCGCGGATTCATCCGACGTTGCCACAACAACGATGCTTTTTTTCAATCCTTCTACACCAAGGTCGTCCTTGATAAATTCCTGAACCTCGCGACCGCGTTCGCCGATCAGGCCGATCACATTGATGTCCGCCGCGGTATTCCGGGCCAACATTGAAAAAAGAACGGACTTTCCAACACCTGATCCGGCGAAAATGCCCATGCGCTGGCCACGGCAGCACGTTATAAATGCGTTCAATGCCCTGACACCAAGATCAATCTTCTCTCCCACCCGCTGACGCGCATGCGCGGGTGGCGGCGCATTCCGAAATGGAACGGGCTCACTCCCGGCGGTGAGGGGCGGCCCACCATCAATGGGTTCGCCCATGGCGTTGACGACCCGCCCCAGCCAGTTTGCATTCGGATAGACGACAGGATCCCGCTCGGCAATTTCCGCCTTGCAGCCGATGCCGATGCCTTCCAGCGCGCCAAAGGGCATCAACAAGGCACGCTCGTCACGAAATCCCACGACCTCGCATTTAACACGGCCGCCATCACGGGCGCGGAGATTAACCCGGCTGCCGATACTCAAATGTCTCTGGATCCCGCCGATTTCGACCAGCAAGCCCTGAATTGCGGCCACACGGCCATAATATTGAGACGTTGGAACCCGGTTAATTTCTGAAATTATATTTTGCACGAATGACGCTCCGCCGGTCCTTTTATACTAACCAAGAAATCGTTGGTTAAGCCATTGTGCCCGATACAATTTAATGTTTCGTAAATGCCGTAAACCGAAGTTAATAAAGATAGTTAATTTTTATCTTTTGTTTTAACTAATTGTTAAGTTAAGTTATTAATAATAGTTGCGTTCAGGAGGTACAATATATGCGGGTACTATTGATAGAAGACGATAGCTCTATGGCTCGTGGCATCGAATTGATGCTGAGCGCAGAGGGCCTTAATGTTTACACGACCGACCTCGGTGAAGAGGGCGTGGATCTCGGTAAACTCTACGACTACGACATTATTATACTGGATTTGGGCCTGCCTGACATGTCAGGTTACGACGTCTTGAAAAAGCTTCGTACGGCTAAGGTATCAACGCCCATTCTCATCCTGTCCGGAATGTCCGAACCTGATGATAAGGTTAAAGGATTGGGCTTCGGTGCGGATGATTACCTGACCAAGCCATTTAATAAAGATGAACTTGTTGCACGTATTCATGCAATCGTTCGTCGGTCAAAAGGACATGCGCAATCGACGATCCAGACCGGAAAACTTACCGTCAACCTGGATTCCAAATCCGTCGAGGTCAGCGGCCAGAGACTGCATCTGACCGGCAAGGAATACGGCATGCTGGAACTTCTCAGCCTGCGCAAGGGAACGACACTCACGAAGGAAATGTTCCTCAACCACCTCTATGGGGGTATGGACGAGCCGGAACTCAAGATTATCGACGTTTTCGTCTGCAAACTCCGCAAAAAGCTTGCGGCGGCAACCGCCGGAGACAACTATATCGAAACGGTCTGGGGCCGCGGTTATGTTCTTCGCGACCCTGATGAAAGCCTGCAGGCCAAGGCAAGCTAAGCATCGCTCAGCATTAAAAATAGAAGACAAATTGAACCCCGCGGAACATCAAATTCCGCGGGGTTCAATTTTTTCAGGTTCGTCTATCTTAACCGCACTTAAATGCGAAATCACATCCGACGACGGGCGCCTTAACTGGCTGCTGCCATCAGGCCGCCCTTGACGGAGGTATAAACGCCGCGCTGTCCGTCGACCGGTTTGAAGCTATCGCAGATACCAAGAACGGTCTCGGCGCCGCCGAGGAACAACGCCCCGTCTTCCGCCAGAATGTTATGCACCTGATCGAGTACCTTGCCTTTTGTCGGCTGGTCGAAATAGATCAATACGTTGCGGCAGAAAACGACATCGAACTTCCCCATGCCTCCAAGGTCCTCAAGAAGGTTCTTCGGCGCGAATTTCACCATCGCGCGGATCGAACTGTCGATCTGCCACATCTCGCCGACCTGCTGGAAATGTTTCATCAGCAGTTGAATTGGGAGGCCGCGCTGTACCTCAAACTGCGAATACAGCCCTGCCTTCGCCTTCTCGAGCACTTCTGTAGAGAGGTCGGTTGCCAGAATTTCGACACGCCAGCCGGCCATTTTGGCCGCCTCTTCCTTGAGCAGCATGGCGATTGAGTAAGGTTCCTGCCCGGTCGAACAGGCCGCAGTCCAGATCCGAAGGGATTTCTTGGCCGCGCGCGCTTTCAGAAGCTGCGGCAGCACCACATCACGGAAAATATCAAACGGCTTCGTATCACGGAAGAAGAATGTCTCATTTGTCGTCATCGCTTCGGTGATTTCGTTGAGCAACCGCTCGTCCTGCGTGCGGCGCACTTCGTCGGCAAGCGCCTCCAGACTCTCAAGTCCGCGACGGCGGGCCAATGGCACCAGTCGGCTTTCGAGCAGATAAACTTTTTCCTCGGTCAGAACGAGACCGGAACGCGACTTGACGATTTCTCCGAAAAGCTGGAAGTCCTGGCTGTTCATGCGGGCCTCCCCATAATTACATTTTCGATCGCGCCGGTAATGTCCTGCAAGGGCAACACCTTGTTGCACAGGCCTGCGGACGCAACTGCCCCCGGCATTCCCCAAACCACACTTGTTTCTTCATCCTGACCAATCACCACTGCTCCTGACTCCGCAAGTTTTCTGCATCCATCCAGCCCATCATGCCCCATACCCGTCAGTATCACTGTCAACACATGCGCGCCGAAGACGGTCTGCAGGCTTCGCAGCATAGGATCAACGGAAGGGCGGCAATAATTCTCCGGCGGTTCCTGATTAAGCCTAATAACAGGCACCGCGCCTTCATTAACAACAGTCATATGCCAATCACCAGGTGCTACATAGACACGATTATCAAGAACTTTTTCGCCATCTTTCGCTTCCATACAGTCCTTGTCATATATCTTGTTCAGATGCTCAGCCAGGATAGCCGTGAAAGTTCCCGGCATGTGCTGCGTGATAAAAATTGGCAGGCTCGTTTTTCCTTTAAGCGCCTCGAACAGCTTGAAAAGCGCCTGTGGCCCCCCGGTGGAGGCGCCGATGGCGATCACCTTGGGCGACGGAATTGTCTTGAAGGGGCGCAGGACAATGGGAGCTTTCGCGCCGATGACCTCCCGCGGCTTACGTTCTGTTTGGACCGGCTTCAAGGCCGGACGGGCGGCAACCTTACCGGCGGCGCGATCCCGCGTTCGCCGCGTCGCGCCAAGGGCCTTGATTTTCTCAACCAGGCCTCGCTGGAAAATTTCCTTCTCGTCCACGACGCGCGTCGATTCCGGTTTGGCGATGTAATCTGCGGCGCCCATGGAAAGCGCCTTCAAGCTGACATCGGCATTTCGCCGCGTCAGGGTGGATGCCATAATTATCTGTACATCGGGATCCAGCTTGACCAGTCTCGGCAAGGCCGTCAGCCCGTCCATTTCAGGCATTTCGATATCGAGGATAACCAGCTCCGGCCGCGCGCGTTCGAACTCCCGCAGCGCCATGACGCCATTGCTGGCGATTGCAACAACCTCAATCTCTTTTTCCGCCTCCAACCATCTGGAGAGGAAGCCGCGGATAACCGCGGAATCATCGACGATCATCACCCTGTAGGGATTGCTGACCGCCCTTTCCGGCCGTGTCACTATGGTATCAGCCTGGATCACCTAGAGAACTCCTACCTGAGAGAATTTGGCCTCGATAATCGCCCTGTCGAAGGGCTTCATAATATATTCATTGGCACCCGCAGAAATCGCTTCACGGATATGCGCCATATCATTTTCCGTCGTGCAGAAGATAACGACCGGCTGGTCGCCATTTTCCGAGCTGCGAAGAGTCCTGAGAAAGTCAATTCCGTTCATTACCGGCATATTCCAGTCGAGCAAGATGACGTCGGGCATCTTCTCCTGACAGGTCGTCAATGCTCCCTTTCCATCTTCGGCTTCCAGGATTCCAAAGCTCAGATCCTCCAATATCCGCCGGGCAACCATGCGGACGACTTTGGAATCATCAACAATCAGACATGATGGCATTAAACTTCTCCGTTTTTTCTTATGCTGCGATGGTTGAATTGCCAGCGAAATCCAGCAAGCGTTCTATCTGCAGAACCACTAGCAGCTTTTTCTCGAGGCGATAGACGCCGCCGGATATTTCCTTCCAGCAGGAATCCAGGGTTACGGGCGTCGGTTGTAACTCATTCATATCGAGGCTGAGCACCTCTCCCACATTATCGATCATGAGGCTATACGGTTCCCCCTGATGCTCAACGACGATGCTCATGCCGTCTTCGTCATTTTCTAGCTCCGGAAGCCCAAGCCGTTTGCGCACGTCGATGGCGGTTACAATGCGTCCGCGCAGGTTAAGCGCGCCGGCAACTTCCGCCGGTGCAAGTGGAATTTTCGTCAGTTTGAGACCGCGAAGAACGTCATGGACCTCAAGTACCGGAATTCCGAAAAGCTGATCCGCGATCAAAATCGTTACATAATCTTGCATGTTGCTGGTCGTCATTTTGAACTTCCACTTGCTTTAAGGGTCTGCGTCAGCGCGGACATCAAAGAGTCCCGATCGAATTTAGCGACATAGTCAGAGAAGCCCACGGCGCGGCCGCGATCAAAATCATCCGGGGTCGTGTGGGACGAGAGCGCGACAATCGGAGTTTCATTCCACCGGTCATCGCCTTTGATCTCCTCCGCGAAGGTGAACCCATCCATTCCCGGCATCTCGATATCGCTGATGATGATGTCGAAATTCTCACCGGAATCCCTCTTCTTCAATGCATCGACACCATTTTCCGCCGTTGATACGTCATATCCGGCGGTTTTCAGGAGCGGGACGAGCATATTCCGGAAAAAGGGGCTGTCGTCGACTAGGAGGATTTTCTGTTTATCGCTGCCCTGACCGAAAGGCCGGGTTTCGTTGCCGCCGAACCAGTTGCCGAAACATTTCTGCAGACAGTACCCGACATCGACGATATCGGTCGCCTTACCACGGATGACGGCGCTGCCGACGAAGCCGTCCCGCTCCGAAATCATTTCAACATCGAGATAGTCTTCAACGATATCGACAATCTCATCTACAACGAGGCCCATCGTGCGGTCGTGATCGCTGAACACAAGTACCGGCTGGCGGCCTTCTTCAACGATCTTGACGTTGTCATCGATGGTCGTCAGCGGCATAAGCTGGCCACGATACTGGACCACTTTCTTGCCGTTTGCTTCTTCAATGGACGCGACATCAATTTCTTCAAGACGGGCGACAAGCGAGAGCGGCACGGCTTTGGGATCCTTGCCACCGGCCCGGAAGACGAGAAGCGCAATTTTGTCTTCCTGCTTGAGTGTCTGGTTGGTCTCCTCTTTTTCCCGGCTGCTATTGGAGTTCACGACCGCATCGCCGGAGACGGCGGCTATACCGTTCGGATCGAGGATCATAATCACACTACCGTCGCCCAGGATTGTGTTGCCTGAGAAAATCGAGAGATTCTTGAGTATTGGCGCAATGGGCTTAACGACGATTTCCTCGGTATCAAATACCCGATCGACAACGATGCCAAAGACAAAGCTGGCCACCTGGATGACAACAATAAACTCCTCGGCGCCCTTTACTTCACTCTGGTCGGCCACTTCGTCGGCCGCCGTCTCAAGCCGCATGATTTCATTCAGATGAACCAGTGGCAGCAGATGATCGCGCAGGCGCAGAACCGGAGAATCGTTGATCATCTCAATTGTATGATCGCTGCTGTTGTTCGTTGAGGCCCGAACCAGCTCGAGAACACTGGTCTGCGGGATTGCGAAGCGCTCGCCGCAACATTCGACAATCAGCGCTGATACGATCGCAAGGGTAAGCGGAATCTTGATTGTGAACGTCGAGCCGTGCCCCTCTTCAGAGGTAAGCGCAATCGTGCCGCCGATCTTTTCGATGTTCGACCGGACAACATCCATACCGACGCCGCGCCCGGAAACATTTGTGATCTTCTCTGCGGTCGAGAAACCGGCACGCATGATGAAGTTCTGGATCTGCTGCTTGCTCATCCCTTCAAGTTCGGATTCACTCGCAAGGCCATTCTCGATGACCTTCTTCTTGATTTTCTCACTGTTAAGGCCACGGCCGTCATCGGATATCTTGATGATGATGTGGCCGCCCTCGTGAAACGCCTCAAGAATGATCTTGCCGGTTTCCGGCTTGCCTGATGCAGCGCGGTCCTTCGGCATTTCCAGCCCATGGTCAGCCGAATTGCGAACCATATGAGTAAGCGGGTCCTTAATCAGCTCAAGGACCTGCCGGTCGAGTTCCGTCTCCGCGCCATGCATGACCAGGTCAATTTTCTTGCCCAGTTCATGGCCGAGATCGCGAACGATACGCGGTAGTTTCGACCATGCATTACCGATCGGCTGCATGCGGGTTTTCATCAACCCTTCCTGCAGTTCCGTCGTTACGTGGCTGAGCCGCTGCAAGGGGACAGTAAACTCGTTGTCGTCCATCCCGCGGACCATCTGAAGGAGCTGGTTTCGGGTCAGGACAAGTTCACTGACCATTGTCATCAGATTTTCCAGCATCTGCACGTTCACGCGAATGCTCTGGTTGGCGATGCTCGATTCCTTCGCCGCGCGCTCGGCTGCCGGCTTTGCCGTTTCCGATGCATCGTCTTCTTTCTTTTCAACCGCGGGCTCCGGCAATTCGTCCGGTCCTTCGGCGGCCTGGAAAGCTGCTTCAAGTTCTTCAAGAGATACTTCGCCAGGACGCAGGTCTTCATCCGGCCCTTCAGCAGCCTGGAACGCGGCTTCCAATTCTTCTTCGGATACCTTCCCCGCAGGAATATCTTCTTCTGTTTTCGCAACAGGCGCTGCCTCGGCGGATGAGGTTCCGAAGGCAACATCATTTAGACGGGCGATCAGGTCGGCATCGTTACCGGCCGGTTCTTCTTCCGTCTCTTCGATCGTCGCCAGAATATCCTTGATGACATCCATGGCTTCCAGGATGATCGTCACGACGTCGGCGGTCACCGTCAGTTCCTTGTCGCGGATCTTGCCAAGGACGTTTTCGCCGGCATGCGCGACCGCCTCGAGCCGCGGAAGACCGAGAAAGCCGCAAGTGCCCTTTATCGTATGAACAAGGCGAAAAATATTGTCGATTTGGCTTTCGTCGCTCGGATCCTGCTCCAGAACAACGAGAGACGCGTCAACTATGCCTATGCTTTCGTTGGTTTCCGTAAGAAATTCACTTAGAAGATCGTCCATTTCCCCGCGCACTTTCAGTATCTTTAGATAAGATTCAGGAAGGCAATATCCCTGAAATTTTCAGATACAGAATGCAGGATATAGGTTAACAAGCGGTTACGGATTACGCGGTTTAAGCCGTTTTTTTTGGCCTAAAATCACAATTTCTAAAATTTTAAATATCGATATTCAATGCAGGAATAATCAATTAAATAGGGATTCAAAATTAAATCAATTTCAATTCTGGATTATTTTGAGCGCACGGCGAGGACGACCCGGTTTTCTTCCACCTCCCGAATTTCGAGAGCCGCATCGTTGTTTGCACAAAGCGCCATTAGATACTGCACGCCAACATTCTGCGCCGTCAGTGCTTCCTCGCTATATCCATTCTGGAGTATTTCTGTGACGTCCTCTCGCAGCACGGCACGCGGTCCTTCTGCGCGAAAAACGAAGGTCCAGCCTGTGTCCGATATATCACCCGCCACCGTAATCTCCCCCCCACGCGGAAGCGCGCCGGCGGCAACAACAAGCAGGTTACAGAGTATCTTGATAACGTCTTTTGGCAGAAGATCCGCGCCGCCCGCACTGTCCGGCCAATCCAGCCTGACTTTCCCATAGGACATCAGATCTCGGCTGAGGCTTCGTGCGTCCCGAATGGACACTTCCTGACCCATGCCGCCTGCGAGCCCGAACGCGAGACGATAGAATTGCAGCCGCGCCGAAGCCTCACCTGCACTTTCGCTGACAAGCTTCAGCGCCTCGGCGCGCATATCCTCATTGCCATCATCGCTGACGAGTTCTATACCGTTACAAACCGCGCCGATGGGACCGATAACATCATGGCAGAGTTTGGAGCTCATCATCGAGGCAAGTTTCAGGTCAATCATCTTCTCTCCAAAATCCGCGGTTTGCGGTACGCTACAAAAATGGAACAACCTTTGTCGGATGCGCAACAATTTGATAGAGTGAATATGCAACAATCTTGTCTGCCATGTTAAGAGAAAAATCATGCTAGCTCGGTTTTCACCCGGTCAGTATGTCCGTCATCCGCAGGAGCCGGACTGGGGCATCGGACAGGTTCAGTCGTCGGTCGCGGACCGCGTCACGGTGAATTTTACGCATGCCGGCAAGCAAATGATAATCGTCAGCGTGGTTGATCTCGTGGTCATAAGCGACGAAGAGGCGCAGCGGGATCAAGATCGCCGTAATTAGGCTGGAGGACCATAGGATGTCAGCAGGGAAAACGCTATTTGCTGTTCCAAAAGCGCCGGGCAAAGGTGGGCGCAGGGCGCGCTACCAGAAAAAAGGACGTCAGGTCGATCCGGCCGCCGCACGGGAAATCACGGCCTTACTGGGGGACCGATCCCGGCAAAAGGATCTGTTGATCGAGCATTTGCACCTTATCCAGGATACATACGGATATTTATCCGCCCCGCATCTGACTGCCCTTGCCGCTGAAATGCGGATGGCCTTGGCGGAAGTCTATGAAGTGGCGACTTTTTATCACAATTTCACAGTTGTGAAGGAAGACGACGCCGCCCCGGCAGCAGTAACCATCAAGGTTTGTGATAGCCTGAGTTGCGAATTGGCCGGAGCAATGAAGCTGAAACAGGAACTGGCGGCAAAATATGGCGCCACCGTCCATGTCACTCACGGCGCCTGCATGGGCCGCTGCGCGGAAGCGCCGGTTGTTCGCCTCAAGGATCACTATGTCGGTGATGCGACCGTCGGCGCCGTAGATGACATGATTGAAGCCGTAAAGAAAGACGCCACTGTTCCTATCCCTGACTATACGTCGTTTGATGACTACAAGGCGGCCGGGGGTTTTGCCGTCCATGCCAGATTGCGCGCCGGCGATCTGGTCTCTGATACAATCATCGATGCATTGAACGAGGGTAGTCATCGCGGGCTTGGTGGAGCGGGCTTTCCGCACGCCCTAAAGCTCAACTCCGTGTTATCGGTTCCGGGCCCGCGCTATATGGCGGTCAATGCCGATGAGAGCGAACCGGGCACTTTCAAGGATCGGTATTTCATGAACAGAAATCCCTACCAGTTTCTGGAAGGGATGCTGATTGCGGCGGAAATCGTCGAAGCGGAGAAAATTTATATTTTCCTTCGCGATGAATATCCTGAAACGGCGAGAATTCTTGCAGACGCCATCGAAAAACTGAAAATCGAAAAGCTCGATGGCGGCCGGCAAATCTTTCTTCGTCGGGGTGCTGGCGCCTATATCTGCGGCGAGGAAAGCGCGATGCTGGAAAGCATCGAGGGCAAGCGAGGGCTCCCCCGTCACAAGCCGCCCTTCCCGGCTCATGTCGGGCTGTTTGGACAGCCAACCCTCATCAATAATGTCGAAACCCTTTACTGGCTGCCGGAGATTATCCACAAAGGACCGGAATGGTTCAAAAAAGGCGGTCGCCACGGAAGCAAGGGCTTCAGAAGTTTCTCGCTTTCGGGTCACGTGAAGAAACCGGGCGTTTATATCACGCCTGCCGGGATAACTGCCCAGGAACTGATCGACGAGTTTGGCGGCGGCATGAAAGACGGCCATAAATTCCGCGCGTATCTGCCGGGCGGCGCGTCCGGTGGGTTGCTCCCCGCGTCGATGGCGGATATCCCGCTTGATTTCGGCACGCTCGAGAAGCATGGCTGTTTCATCGGCTCGGCTGCCGTCATCGTCATTTCGGACAAGGATGACCTCAAAATGGTCGCCCGCAATCTGATGCGCTTCTTTGAGGATGAAAGCTGCGGACAATGCACCCCCTGCCGGGCGGGCACGGAGAAAGCGCTCAAGCTGATGGAGGCGGAGCATTGGGATCGTGAATTGCTGACCGAGCTCAGTACGGTGATGCGCGATGCTTCGATCTGCGGTCTTGGTCAGGCAGCGCCCAATGGCCTGATGTCGATCCTCAAACATTTTCCGGAGGAGGTGCAATGAGCGATCACGTCACTTTCGAGCTGGATGGCAAGACAGTCACAGCAGAGGCCGGACAATCCATCTGGGATGTCGCCAAACGCGAAGGTACCTTGATCCCTCATCTCTGTAATGCGGACCGTATCGGCTTTGACGCGGACGGGAATTGCCGGGCCTGCATGGTCGAAATCGAGGGCGAGCGCGTTCTCGCCGCCAGTTGCATTCGCCAACCGACCGACGGTATGAAGGTACGCACCGCAACGGAGCGTGCCGAAAAATCCCGCAAGATGGTGATGGAGCTGCTGATTGCCGATCAACCTGATCGCGCCACGTCTTACGATAAGGACAGTCATTTCTGGAAAATGGCGGATCAGCAGCATATTGCAACGAGCCGCTTCCCGTCCCGCGAAATGCCGGCGGAGGATCTTTCCCATCCTGCCATGGCGGTCAATCTCGACGCCTGCATCAACTGCAATCTTTGCGTCCGCGCCTGTCGGGATGTGCAGGTTAACGACGTCATCGGCATGGCGGGCCGCGGCGCGCATTCCAAAATCGTCTTTGATTTTGATGATCCCATGGGAAATAGCACCTGTGTCGGCTGCGGTGAATGCGTTCAGGCCTGCCCGACTGGCGCCTTGCTAGAAAAATCGGTTCTGGGGGATCACCGGATAGATCGCGAAGTCAACAGCGTTTGCCCCTTCTGCGGCGTCGGCTGCCAGCTTACCTTCAAGGTACGTGACGATAAAATCCTCTTTGCCGATGGCCGCAATGGTCCCGCCAATGAAGAACGGCTCTGTATTAAGGGACGTTTCGGCTTCGATTATATCCATAACCCGGATCGCCTGACGGTACCGCTTATCCGCAAGGAAGGCGTGGCAAAGGCCGATGTGGCCAACCTCGACCCCGCCAATCCCTACACCCACTTCCGTGAAGCAAGCTGGGAAGAGGCGCTGGACGCCGCCGCAAACGGATTGAAGAAAATACGGGACACAAAAGGCGGGAACGCCCTGGCCGGATTCGGCTCCGCCAAAGGCTCGAACGAGGAAGCCTATCTCTTTCAGAAACTGGTGCGGACCGGCTTCGGCACCAATAACGTCGATCACTGCACACGGCTCTGTCACGCGTCTTCCGTCGCAGCACTCCTCGAGACGGTTGGCTCGGGCGCGGTCTCGGCACCGTTTAACGAGGCCGAAAACGCCGACGTCATCATGGTCATCGGCTCCAACCCCACCGTCAATCATCCGGTCGCCGCCACGTTTTTCAAGAATGCCGCCAAGAAGGGGGCCAAGCTGATCATTATCGATCCGCGCGGACAGGCGCTTTCCCGCCACGCCACCTATATGCTGCAGGAAAAGCCCGGCACCGATGTTGCGCTGCTCAATTCCATCATGCATGTGATCGTCGCGGACGGATTAACGGATGAGACCTACATCAAGGAACATACGGAAAATTTTAACGCGCTGTGCGCTCACCTGAAGGACTTCAGCCCCGAAGCCATGGAAGCTGTCACGGGCATCGATCCCGCAATCATCCGGGAGGTTGCCCATGTTTTCGCCAAGGCGAAGGCCGCGATTATCTTCTGGGGTATGGGCATCAGCCAGCATGTGCATGGCACAGATAATTCGCGCTGTCTGATCAGCCTCTCTTTGATGACAGGACAGGTCGGACGACCGGGCACGGGCCTTCATCCCTTGCGTGGGCAGAACAATGTGCAGGGTGCCTCCGACGTCGCGCTGATCCCGATGTTTTTGCCCGATTACCAATCGGTGGAAGATCCGGTTGTTCGCGAAAAATTCGAGAAATTCTGGGGCGCGTCGCTTGACCCGAAGAAGGGCCTTACCGTGGTCGAGATTACCGAGGCCATCCATAAGGGTGAGATCAACGCCATGTATATCATGGGCGAGAACCCGGCGATGTCGGATCCCAATGTCAACCATGCCCGCGAAGCGCTCTCGATGCTCGACCATCTGGTGGTGCAGGACCTGTTCCTCACGGAAACGGCCGCCTATGCCGATGTGGTCCTGCCCGCCTCCGCCTGGCCTGAAAAAGACGGCACCGTCACCAATACCAACCGGCAGGTGCAGATGGGCCGCGCGGCCGTTCCAATGCCGGGAGAGGCGCGTCAGGATCTCTGGATCATACAGGAAATTGCCCGGCGACTCGGCCTCAACTGGAACTACAGTCACCCGAAAGATGTATTCGCGGAGATGACGCAGGCAATGCACAGCATCCGCGGCATCAGTTGGGATCGGCTGGAGGCCGAAGATGCCGTCATCTATCCCTGCGAAAGCCCGGGAGATCCGGGTCAGCCGCTGATCTTCACGAAGGATTTTCCGACCGCGAACGGCCTTGGGAAATTCGTACCGGCGAGCCTGATCTCACCGGATGAGATACCGGATGCGGAATTCCCGGTTGTCCTGACGACCGGTCGATTGTTGGAACATTGGCATACGGGTTCGATGACCCGCCGCTCGCAAGTCCTGGATGCGGTAGAGCCCGAACCCATCGTCCATATGCCGCCCGTCATGATCGAGGAGCTGGGCGCGAAAGCCGGCGATCTGGTGACCGTCCGCTCCCGTCGTGGTGAAATCGACATCCGCGTACGGGCCGACGGCGCGGTGCAGAACGGCATGATTTTTATCCCCTTCTGCTATGCCGAAGCGGCCGTTAACCTGCTGACAAACGACGCGCTTGACCCTTTCGGAAAAATCGCGGAAGTTAAATTCTGCGCCGTAAATGTCGAAAGGAAGTCCGCCTGAAATGTCCGACGATCTGAAGAGAAGAACAACTGTCGGAATTATCCAGACGGGACGTGTAGGCGGGTCGCTTGGCGTCAAGTACGGTGAGTATCCGGATATGTTCATGGCGCTGTTCAAGGACGAACCTTTCGACTACGTCACCTACCCCGCCATAGACAAAAAGCTGCCCAAGCATCCGCTTGAATGTGACGCTTGGGTCATCACGGGGTCGAAGCATGGGGTGTACGAGGATTTCGACTGGATTGCGCCGCTTGAGAATTGTGTGCGCAAGCTAATCGCGAGCGGCCAGCCAACCATAGGCATATGTTTCGGGCATCAGATTATGGCAAAGGCCATGGGCGGCCGGGTCGAAAAATTCTCCGGCGGATGGGGCGTCGGGCGGATGACCTACACGGACCTCACCAGTAGCAGCGAAGCGCGGCTTCTTTCCTTTCACCAGGATCAGGTTACCGATCCGCCGGAAAGCGCGGACCTTATTCTCACATCCGACTTCTGCCTGTTCGCCGGGCTGAAATATTCACCGGCGTGTTTTTCCTTGCAGCCACATCCCGAGCATACGCTGCCGTTTATGGTGGATCTGATTAATCAGCGGCGCGGCGTGCAGCTTTCCGTTGAACTTGCGGATCAGGCCCTCTCCTCCCTCGCGGGACCGAATGACCAGGAACAATATGGCCAGTGGATCGCCGAAGTATTGAAGGGAGAGAGACGGATATAATATCGCCTCTCCGCTTGTCCCGGCACGCTTCAGGATCCAATCAGCTTTTCTTAAACCCCGATAGCCGTTCCTCTTCGCCGCTGGCGCGCCCCGGACTGTTTTTACGCTCAAATTCAAGGCCTTCTTTCAGCCCGTAATCCTGTCCCTTGTTCACCAGCATCTTGTCGGCGCGGAGTGTATGCCAGGAATTCTCGACAATGCTGCGGGCCAACTTTAGCGCCTCGTCGGAGAGCCTGGAATCGGCGACGCATTTATTCACGAGCCCGATCTCGAAGGCCTCAGCGCCGCCCACGACACGACCGGTAAACATCATTTCCTTTGCATTCAGAACGCCGATGCGGCGCGGCAATCGCTGGCTCATGCCCCAAAGCGGCGTCAGCGCCCACTTGCCATGAGTATCGGCAAATTTCGCGCTTTCACTGCAGATCATCAAATCGCACGCGAGCACCAGTTCCAAAGCTCCCGTATAGCAATGCCCCTGAACCTCTGCGATCACCGGCTGCGGCAGATCCTCGATCATCTCGACGGTTTCGGCCTGAAACAGCGGATGGGGCGCCTGCTCCCCGGCCTGCATCGCCTTGAGATCGTTACCGGCCGAAAATGACCGGCCTTCCCCCCGCAAAATGACGCAGCCGATTTCCTCCTGCTGTTCTGCAAGCGTTTTCACATGCGCCTGTAACTCAACGAACAGGGACGGACTGAGAGCATTAAGCGCCTCCGGCCGGTTCAGGCTTAATATCGCGATCCCGTCAATATCATTTCGTGTAACCAGCGCCATCGATCAGGTCCTTTCAATAGTGTTGGCGACCAGGTCCTTTCGCATTTTACGAATTACGTATCGTTCCCGGTAAAATGTGTAAACGCCGCTTCCAACAATAATTAGGCTGCCCAGGATTGTCCAACTGTCCGGGATATCGCCAAAAACGACAAAGCCGAGGATGATGGCCCAGATCAGGATTGTATAGCGGAAGGGGGAGGAAAAACTGATATCGCCGACACGCATCGCCATGATGCTGAACTGATATCCGAAAATCACAAAGAGGGACGCGAGCGCTAGCAGGCTGATCCCTTCCGCCGTTACCGGCCGCCATTCTGTCGTGAAGGACAAAATTGCGCCGACGACCATCACGGAAATCGACGTAAGTAGCGAGACGAACAGGGACGGCACGGCCGCAGACAAGCGGCGGGTCGACAAATCGCGCAGCACGATGAAAAGAACGGCGATAATGGCGTAGACGGAAAACTCGTTAAACCCATCGGACCCGGGCCTTACAACCATAATCACACCAATGAAACCGGCAGAAATCGCAAGGTATCGGCGCCACCCAACTGCCTCGGAAAGAAAGATCGCCCCTGCCAGCGTAACGGCAAGCGGCAGCGCCTGCAGGATCGCTGTGGCGTTGGCGATCGGCATGTGAAAAAGCGCGGTGAGGTAAAAAACCGCGCCGCCGACCTCACCGACAAGCCGAAGACTGACGGCCAGTCGATCTCCCTTCGGGATGCGAAGGGTGAGCACGCCCTTCAACAGACAAAATCCGGCCAGTAAAATGCTTGTAAAAACGCCACGCAAAAACATCGCCTGAAAGATGCTTAGATGCTCTGCAACAAGCTTCATGGTCGTATCATTGATAACAAAGGCGGCCATACTGATCGACATGAAGGCCGCCCCGCGCATATTGTCGGAGATTTGAACGCTCATTGGTCATTAGTCAGTTAAAAGGCGGCAAACCGCAAGCAATTTTCGCACCGGTGATAAAGAATTTATCGCTGATCCCGCTTGACTGCGCGTGAAATGAATTCTGTTGTACGCGCCAATACTTCGCCGCCCTTTTCCTGCCAGGGATTATGGCCGCAATTGTCGAGAATGAGCCTCTTGAAGGCACCGCAAACCAGCGCCCCGATCGCGTCGATCTGGGCCAATGTTCCATAAGCATCGTCGCGCCCCTGGATGGCCAGCACCGGCGCCGCGATACCGGGAAGGAATTTTTCGATATTCCATTTTTTAAACCTGGGATCGAGCCAGGCGTCATTCCAGCCACGAAAAGCAACATCGGTATTTATTCCATGGAATTTTTCTAGCTTCTTCCGCAGCCCGAACTCTTCATATTCGCGCTTCGCCGCCTCAATTCCCGCGATGGAAATGTCTTCGCAAAATACATGCGGCGCCATTGCGACGACGGCAAGCGGTTGCGCAATATCCGGCAAGCCCGCATAGATCAAAGCAATCGATGCACCATCGGAATGGCCGACAAGGACAGGTTTCTCGATGCCAAAATGCGATAGAAGCCTTGGAAGGAAATCCGCGGCCTCCTGTTCCATGTAATCGAGCGGACGCGGCAGTTCGCAGGCAGCCGAACCACCATAGCCGGCTCGGCTATAGATCAATCCTGCGCAGCCCGTAGACTGGCAGAGACGATCAGGGAAGTCCCGCCACAACGCCGTGCATCCGAGGCCTTCATGTAAAAAAACAAGAACCGGTTTTCGCGGATCAAGAACATCGATTGATCGATACTCGATCCGCGTACCGGCAATTTCCGCTATCCTGACGTCAGGTGCCGCCGTCACGATTTCCGGATCATATTGACGATCCCGGAGAAGTCTGCCGCCTGGCCCTCGCCCCCGACATAGGCCTCATAGAGGTCCATCGCCGCCTTGCCGAGTTTTGTCGACGCACCGAAATCGCCGGCGGCATCCTGACTGAGATGCAGGTCCTTCAGCATATTCTCCGCCGAGAAGCCGGGCTTGTAGCCGTTATTCGCCGGGCTCGTCGGCACGGGACCCGGGACCGGGCAATAGCTGGTCAGCGACCAGCACTGGCCCGATGCGGTCGAGACGATATCAAACATAGTCTGATGCTCAAGACCGAGTTTTTCGGCAAGAACAAACGCCTCGCAAACGCCGATCATGGATATGCCGAGGATCATATTGTTGCAGATCTTTGCCGCCTGCCCGTTTCCGGGTCCGCCGGTATGCACGATGTTTTTCCCCATCGCCTCAAGGATTGGCTTTGCCGCCTCAAACGCGCCGGCATTCCCGCCAACCATGAACGTCAGTGTGCCCGCGGCCGCGCCGCCGACACCGCCGCTGACAGGGGCATCCACCATACTCATTCCCGCCGCAGCGGCTGCCTTTTCCACCTCGCGTGACGTCGAGACATCGATTGTCGAACAATCGATAAACAGCGTTCCCTGATCCGCGGCGCTCAAAATTCCCTGATCGCCGAGATAGACGGCGCGGACATGATCGCCCTTGGGCAGCATCGTCACAACGACACCGACATTTGAGGTTGCCTCCGCAGCGCTTGGCGCGGCGCTCGCCCCTTCCGACACGCAGTCCGCAACAGCCTTTTCAGATAAATCGAAAACCTTGACCGAGTGACCGGCCTTCAGGAGATTGCGGGCCATCGGCCCACCCATATTCCCGACCCCAATAAAACCAATTCTGGCCATATCCTTCTCCTTTTAGGGGCGGTCTTGACCGGAAACGCCAAAGACCGCTCCCTTCGTAGTTTTTTATTTATGGGTTGGCATGATGAATTCGGCGCCGGCTTTGATGCTGTCGGGCCAACGTGACGTTACCGTCTTCACCTTGGTATAGAAACGAACGCCTTCCGGACCATGTTGGTTATGATCGCCAAAGGCGGAATTCTTCCAGCCGCCGAAGCTATGGAACGCGAGCGGCACCGGGATCGGAACATTGACACCTACCATGCCGACCTCAACATTATTGGAAAAGGCGCGCGCGACGTCACCATTGCGCGTAAAAATTGACGTACCATTACCGAACTCATGCTTGTCGACCATTTCGATGGCCTCATTGAAGGTCGGCGCCCGAACCACGGAGAGTACCGGACCGAAAATTTCTTCCTTGTAAATCCGCATGTCGGTTTTCACATTATCGAACAGACAGCCGCCCATGTAAAAGCCGTTTTCATAACCCTGAAGGGACAGATCGCGGCCATCCACCACAAGGTCGGCGCCTTCCTGGATGCCGAGGTCCACATAGCCCTTGACCTTTTCCAGATGCTCTTTGGTCACCAGCGGCCCCATGTCGCCGTCGGCAGCACTCGGCCCGACCTTCAGGCCGCGCACTTTCGGCGCCAGCCTTTCGACCAGTTCGTCCCCGGCATCACCAACGGCAACCGCGACGGAGATCGCCATGCAGCGTTCGCCGGCCGAGCCGTAACCTGCGCCGATCAGCGCATCGACGGCCTTGTCCATGTCAGCGTCGGGCATCACCAGCATATGGTTCTTTGCACCACCCATGGCCTGCACGCGCTTGCCGGCCGCCGCAGCGCGGGAATAGACATACTTCGCAATCGGTGTGGAGCCGACGAAGCTGACCGCCTTGATGCGCGGATCGTCCAGTATCGTGTCAACGGCAAGCTTGTCGCCATTCACGACGTTAAGTACGCCCTTGGGCGCGCCCGCTTTCACCATCAATTCGCCCAGTTTCATGGGAAGAGACGGATCTTTTTCAGATGGTTTGAGAATGAAGGTGTTTCCGCAGGCGATCGCGACAGCGAACATCCACATCGGCACCATTGCCGGAAAGTTGAAAGGCGTGATACCGGCAACGACACCGAGTGGCTTACGCATGGAATACATATCAATGCCGGACGAAACATTGTCGGAAAATTCGCCTTTCAGCAGATGCGGAATACCGCAAGCGAACTCGACGACTTCGAGACCGCGGATGATAGAGCCCTTGGCGTCCGAATGCACCTTGCCATGCTCACTCGCAAGCAGAGCGGCAAGCTCATCGATGTTATCCTCGACCAGTTGCTTGAATTTGAACATGACGCGCGCGCGGGTGATCGGCGACGTCGCCGCCCATTCGGGAAATGCCGCCAGGCTGTTGGCAACGGCATCGCCCACTTCCGCCTCGGAAGCGAGTGGTACATCGGCCTTATGCTCACCGGTGCTCGGATTATAAACGGGGCCGAAACGGCCAGACTTGCCGGCGACATACTGACCGCCGATAAAATGCTTCAATTGCTCTGTCATGTGATCTACTCCCAAAGGATTCTTATTCGTCGACTTTACATAGGTAAAAATGCAAAGTAATTAGAGAAGATTGCACATTCCCTGTGTAAAAATGCACATAGGTGATTATCATTTTTGACTGGAACGACGTCCGTTTCTTTCTTGAGCTTAGCCGTAAAGGCCGCCTGACGGAAGTAGCTAAAGCGCTGAAAGTTGATCATACGACGGTGAGCCGGCGCGTGCTGGCTCTTGAAGAGAAGCTCGATGCGAAATTATTCGAGGCGACCTCACGCGGATTCGTCCTCACAGAGGCCGGAGAACGGCTCTTGCCCCAGGCGGAGCAGATGGAAAGTGCCTCGGCGACTATTCAGGATATGGTCGGCGGAGAGAACCAGACCCTGACCGGGACCGTGCGTCTTGGCGTACCGGAGGGATTCGGCAGCCAGTTTTTGTCCGGTGAATTGCCTGCCTTTCAGAAACTGCATCCCAAAATTGAGCTTGAATTCGTCGCGAATGACCGGTTTGTCAGCCTGTCCAAACGGGAAGCAGATTTATCCATCACCCTCGGCCGACCGAAATCGGGCCGACTGATTTCCCGCAAACTCACCGATTACCGCCTCCGCCTCTATGCAACGCGGGACTATCTCAAGCTGCACAAGCCGATACGCAGGCGGGAGGATTTGCGTCATCACAACTTTATCTCCTATATCGAAGAGCTGGTGCCGGACCCGCAACTTCTTTACCTGAGCGACGTTATCGGCAATCCCAATGTCAATTTAAAGAGTTCGAGCATCGTCTTTCAGTTTCAGGCCACACTCGCCGGAGCCGGCGTCAGCATTCTGCATTGCTTCGCCGCCGATGAATATCCAGAGTTGGTTCCGCTTCTTCCAGAGGAAATCAGTATCGATCGGAGCTACTGGCTGAATACGCCTGAAGACATCCACGATCTCGCACGGATCAAAGCCGTCAGCGACTTTCTGAGTGACGTCGTCCAGCGACGGAGAAACAAGCTTATGGGAGAAAAGGACGGCTAGGCTTTCCAGTTGACGAGCGGCTGACTTCTTGAGCACAGTTCGACCACGACCGAAGCAACAACATCAATCAACGGATATTCTCAAGCTCATTCTTGAGACATCGGACAGAGGTTAGGCCCATTACTCCAGTACCCGTCAGCCGCCCAAAAGAATATCTGCTGCTTATCCTTCTGGCGAGCCTTTGGGGATCTTCCTACATGTTTATTCGCATGGGCCTCGAGACTCTGCCGCCAACAACGCTTGTGGCGATGCGGGTAACGGTCGCCTCGCTTGTTCTCCTGGTAGTCATATGGCGGCAGGGATATCGTCTGCCGACGGACCTCGACAGCTGGAAGAACTTTGCCATCCAGTCTTTTCTCAACAGCTTTGGTGCATGGACATTGCTCGCCTGGGGACAGCAATATGTCGAAAGCGGGCTGGCGACGGTGCTGAATTCAACCTCGCCAATTTTCGTTTTCCTGCTGACCTGGCTGGTAACGAAACATGAGGCGGTCAGTCTTCGCAAGATTACGGGAGCAATTATCGGCTTGATGGGGATAGTCCTGATTATCGGGGTCGACGCGTTGCAAAGCCTCGGTCAGGAAGTTGTCGCGCAGCTGGCGATCCTGTTGAGCGCCATGCTCTATGGCTACGCGGCCATACGTGGCCAGAAATTTTCCCATCTTCCATCGACGGTCACGGCCGCCGGTGTGATGATCTTTGCATCCGTCGTCCTGATCCCGGCCAGCATCGTGATCGATCAGCCTTGGACCTTGTCTCCCTCCCCTAAATCACTGACAGCAATCGCCACGCTTGGCACCTTCGGGACCGCCGTTGCCCTGCTTCTGTATTTCCGGCTGATCAATACGCTGGGGTCCCTGAATACAGCGAGCCAGAGCTATCTCCGGATGGGTATTGGTGTGATGCTTGGCCTCGTCATATTTGGCGAGCAGCTTTCCCTGATTGTCGCGATGGGCGTCGTCATCTCAATTCTTGGCGTCGCGCTCATCAACATACCGGCGAAGCAACGCTAAAGCCGCCCCTTCTCCAAGCGGCCGCGGGCAACCTCCAAATCTTCCGGACGATTGATATTGAAGAAAGGATCTCCGTCACTGTCGGGCCATTCAACCTCGATCCGATTGTAGCGATCGGCGAATACTAGGATCTTTCGCAAATCCTCCTCAACAAGTGCCTTTCGAAGGTCGGCCGCAATCGAGAGGGGCCAAAGCGCGACGACCGGATGCACGCGGCCAACCGATCTTGCCATGACGATTGTCTCACCATTGTCACCGAGCGGAGCCGTCAGGCGGGGCACGAGATCGGGCGGAATAAACGGGGCGTCGGTCGGAACGCTGAGCATATAGCTTGCCGTCACACCCTTTGCATTGAAATATTCCAGCCCCGTCAATATTCCGGCAAGCGGACCCGCAAAGCCACCGACGCTGTCGGGCAATATGGGTAGCTCCGGTGGGACCAGATCATCCACCCGCATGTTCATATTAAGCACCATTTCACCAACTTGCGGCCTCAGCGTATCAATAATCCGCTGCAACAGGCTTTGACCGCCGAGTTCCTGAAGGAATTTTGCCCCTCCACCCATGCGCCGGGACAATCCGCCTGCAAGCAGCAGGCAGGGAAATTTCTCGGGATATTTAGTCATTGGCGGCCTTGCGGCGATATTTGCTCGGCTCATCCGGAATTGCGGACGGGTCGGCATCATAAACCAGACGGTTCGCCCCGGACAGGCAGACGAACCGCTTCCCCTTGGCGCGGCCGACCAGCGTCAGGCCCGCCTGGCGCGCCAGATCAACGCCCCAAGCCGTAAAGCCGGAGCGCGAAATAACAATCGGAATTTGCATCTGTACGGTTTTGATAACCATCTCCGACGTCAAACGGCCCGTGGTATAAAAAATCTTGGATTTCGGAGAAATGCCATGGCGCCACATGTAACCGGCAATCTTGTCGATGGCGTTATGCCGGCCGACATCCTCCATATAGATAAGTGGCCGATCTTCTTCACAAAGAACGCAGCCATGAATGGCGCCCGCCTCCAGATAAAGCGACGGTTGCTGATTGATCTTGCGTGAAAGACCGTAGATCCAGGAGGTCTTCAATACGGCATCCGGATCAAGAACAATCTCTTCGAACTTCTCCATAACATCGCCGAAAACCGTCCCTTGCGCGCAACCCGAGGTCTGCGTTTTCTTCTTCAGCTTTTCTTCGAAATCGGTCTCATGCCCGGTCCGCACCACGACGACGCCAAGATCATCGTCGTAATCTATCCCGGTTACGTCATCCTCAGTGCGCAGCATGTTCTGGTTCAACAGGTATCCAAGCGCAAGATATTCCGGATAGTCACCGATCGTCATCATCGTCACGATCTCCTGACCATTCAAAAACAACGTCAGCGGCTTCTCGACGACGACGGGCAGCCGTACCTCGGCTCCGTTCTGGTCGATACCGTCCAACGGTTCACTGAGACCCGCCGCCTTGGGATCGGGAGTGATCGTAAATTCCTTCATAAGATGCCGTAAATCCCGGGAATTTCTTTGATTATTGTTTCGTGCTAAAATATCAGTTTAGCAGGCTGCGATACGCCTGTCATTTCCGATAGCAGATCATTTTACGCATCGGATAGGGCGTTTATTCATGAAATCCAGCGTTTTGGCTGACATCGAGACCGGGCGTGACAACAACCTGAACCTGATCAGGATGCTGGCGGCTACGGGTGTCCTGATCTCCCATGCCTGGCCGGTCTCGACAGGCGAAATCAACCGCCAGCCGCTCGCCGACATTTTGAACGGCATTGATCTTGGGATGATCAGTGTTTTCATCTTTTTTGTCATTTCGGGATATCTTATTGCGCAGAGCTATGATCGTGATCCGGACCTGAAGCGTTTCTGGCTCTCCCGCATCATGCGCATCTTCCCGGCATTGCTTGTCGTCCTGATGATTACGGCGCTGATATTGGCGCCGCTTGTCACCATTTCGGAAGTCAACGCGGTTTTGCGCGCCGCACCTGAATATATTATCCGGAATTTTACGCTTTTCTCACTTGAGCAGCGACTTCCCGGCGTATTCAAGGAAAACCCCGTCGGCGGGTCGACAAATATTCCGCTATGGACATTAAGCCACGAATTGACCTGTTACTTTTCCGTCATGATCCTGGGAATGGCCGGGATTTTGAAAAATCCGCGGCGCATGCTTTTTATATTGCTTGCCTTCATCACGGCTTACGCGCTCATCCTGTATTTTGAGCCCCAGCAACGTTTGGTCGCGCTCTCCAAGCTCGCCTATCCGTTCATGATCGGCGTCCTGTTTTTTGTCTGTCGGCATTGGTTGCCGTTAAACTGGATGCTCGGCGGCGGCTTTGTTCTGCTCTCGCTATTGCTCCACGGCACGTTCCTTTTTCGCGAGATATTCATTTTCTCGCTGGCATATAACATTTTTCTTGTCGCCTACCTTCCGCGAGGTCGCATCCGTAACTACAACAGATTAGGCGACTACTCTTACGGTATCTATATCTACGCTTTTCCTATACAGCAGCTGGTTGCCTATACGGGCGTTACCAACCCGTTCCTGAATATTCTATTGGCCTTTCCGCTTACCCTGACCTGTGCGGTCCTGTCCTGGATCTTCATTGAAAAGCCGTCGCTTGCCGTCGCCAAAAAATTCAAACGGCGACAGGTCGCATAGTTATAGAAAGGTAAATTTATTTCCCTCGACCGGTTTCGGGAGTGACATCGCGTATTTTATCGATATGTTACGCGCTCAATCCGTTTCGTTTTATGTAGGACCAGATAATGGCGCTTGACCGTCCAACATTGGTTAAATCAATCGTTAAAATCGCCCGGGAAGCCGGCGACCGGATCATGACAATCTATGAAGGTGATTTCGACGTGAAATCCAAGACGGATGAATCACCTGTGACCGAAGCCGATGTTGCGGCGGAAAAAATAATTCTGGAGGGACTGCACGCGCTCACGCCCGACATCCCGGTATTGGCCGAGGAAAGTCATGCCGCCGGAAAAGCACCGGATTTGTCAGGCGGACTGTTCTGGCTGGTCGATCCACTCGATGGAACGCGGGAATTCATCCACAAACGCGGTGAATTTACCGTCAACATCGCCCTCGTCGAACAGGGCAAGCCGACGATGGGTGTCATTCACATCCCGGCGCGGAACATAACCTATTTCGCGGAAGGTCCGGGCAAGGTCTGGCGGCAGGAGGGCGAGACGGCCCCCATCTCGATTGCCACGCGCAAAGCGCCCGGCGATGGCTTGACTGTTGTCGCCAGCCGTTCCCACCGGACACCCGAAACCGACGATTATATCGCAAAGTTCAAAGTCAAAGAGCTGATCTCTGCCGGCTCATCCCTCAAGCTCTGCCTGGTGGCCGAAGGTAAGGCGGACCTTTACCCGCGCTTCGGACGGACAATGGAATGGGATATCGGCGCCGGACAGGCAATTCTTGAGGCGGCGGGCGGCGTTGTCGAAACTCTCGACGGCGCACCGCTCCGCTACGGGAAAGACGGCCATGACAATCCTTACTTCATTGCCAAGGGCTGCCCTTAAGACCGTTCACCTCAGGCGTTGACGTCGATGACCACCCGGCCTTTGATCTGACCTTTCAGGATTTCGCCGGCAAGCGTTGGAAGATTGCTCATCGGCTCAACCCGGGTCATATCTGCAAATAGAGATTTATCTAGATCGGTCGCAAGGCGTGACCAGGCTTCGATGCGTTTCTCCCGCGGCGCCATGACGCTATCGACGCCAAGCAGAGAAACACCGCGCAAAATAAACGGAAGCACCGACGTCGGCAGATCATTGCCGCCCGCAAGACCACATGCGGCGACCGCGCCGCCGTAATTCAGCTGTGCAATGACCGCCGCCAGGATCTTGCTGCCGACGCAATCGACTGCGCCAGCCCAGCGCTCCTTGTCAAACGGCCGGCCTTTGCCCATGGTCTCATCCCGGCTGATGACCTCAGCTGCGCCAAGTTTTTTCAGATATTCATGCGTTTCTTCCCGTCCGCTTGATGCGATCACGCGATATCCGAGCTTGGAGAGGATCGCAATAGCGACGGAGCCGACACCGCCCGCCGCACCTGTGACGAGAATTTCGCCCTTGTCCGGTGTAATTCCCGCCTTCTCAAGAGCCAATACGCAAAGCATCGAAGTATAGCCGGCCGTGCCGATCGCCATGGCGTCCTGCATCGAGAAAGAATCCGGCAGCTTGATCAGCCATTCGGATTTCAGTTTTTGCTTCTGGCTATACCCGCCCCAATGCAGTTCCGACAGGCCGTACCCGTTCACAATGACCTTGTCACCGGGCTTGAATTCCGCCGATTTGCTTTCCAGCACAGTGCCCGCAAGATCGATACCACCAACCATGGGAAGGCGCCGCGCGATCCCCTTGCCGGAAACCGCAAGGCCATCCTTGTAGTTCAATGTCGAATAGGAAATCTCGACAAGGACATCCTCATCAGGAAGATCCGCAATCGTCAGATTCTTGAAATTTGCCCGCTGTTTTCCGTCATGCTCTTCGATGACCAGTGCCCTGAAGCTGTCCGTCATGCCATTTTCCTTTATTTTTTATCGAAATTTCCCCTGTTATAGCCTGTTCCACCGCGTCAATGAAACTCAAATTTCATAAGCAATTGTTTTTTAATGTGTATCTTCTACAATTGTTAACCTGAGCACTATGGCTCCTCTTTGTCGCTTTAAAGGAACTGGAGTTGCACATGTTAGAAATGGAGAGAAAATTAAAAGGATATGTCCTGACGACTGCTGAAATTCTGTACCATCTTCCCGATTACCCGGAGTTTCTGCAGACCTATATCTGGCAGGAATTTGATTTGGCCCCGAAATATCCGACGCTTCGGAAATTTCTTGATTTTTGGGAAAAAGAACTCGACGGCCGTCTGCATTCGGTGCGGTTTGCATCAAACAAGCTGATTTATCCGAACGAACTCCGCTTCGCCGACGCGCAATATAAAGTGCATTGACGTCGCAACAGACAAATTCTTAATAACTGCCCCGCGCCACAACGTGTTTGATCGCGACTTAAAGGCAAGGCGTCCCCGAACTCGGGGCCAGCAGGCGAACACGCCCGCATGGATTTTGATAATCCCGGTAGCTGTCGCCCAGCCGCCATGTTTGCACCCCCAAAAAAATAATAATAAGTGAAAATTGGTTCCGGCGTATTATTGCCCTACAATACGCATTCCGACTACGAGAGGAACAAGCGCATGAAGCTGGGCCCCCTGGACCACGTCAATATTCGCACCGCCAACCTTGAGAACGTGATCGACTGGTACTGCGGCGTTCTCGGAATGACTGTCGGAAAACGTCCCCCGTTTGGATTTCCGGGTGCCTGGCTCTATACCGGCGATCAGGCGGCCGTGCATCTGATCGGCGTGGATATTCCGGCGTCAGGAGACGATCCGCGCCTTGAACATTTCGCCTTTTCGGCAAGCGGCCTTCCGTCTTTTCTTCAAACCCTTGAGGAGCGACAGGTAAGCTATCGATTGGGGCGCGTGCCGGAATTTGACATCCTTCAGGTCAATATCTTCGATCCGGACGGTAATCATATTCATGTCGATTTCACAGGCCCGGAAACGGCGGGACACGCTATCTAATGGAAAAAAGGCCTGCGGAGATCACGGCCAGTTTTTCCGATCGCATGACTTTTTTATGACGTGAGTACGCCGGCAAACCGCCAACTGACTGTTTCTCCTGCAAGAAACGGAACTACGTCGCCATTTGGCGTTTTGACTATCTCCTCAGCGGTCGTCTCGACTGGTTCGAGAATAATCCGCCCCTCATTGAGCGGAAGGCTGTAGAAGCGCGGACCGAATTCCGACGCAAATGCCTCCAGCCTGCCAAGGGCGCCCTCCTCCTCAAAAACGGTGGCGTAGCTTTCCAGCGCATAGGGGGCGTTGAACAGACCGGCGCAGCCGCAGGCCGATTCCTTATCCATAACCAGGTGTGGCGCACTGTCCGTGCCGAGGAAGAATTTCGGCGAACCGGATGTCGCCGCCTTTCGCAGCGCGAGACGATGCTTTTCCCGCTTGGCGATCGGCAGGCAGTAGTAGTGCGGCCGTATGCCGCCTTTGAAGATCGCATTTCGATTGAAACTGAGGTGGTGCGGCGTAATCGTCGCGGCGATATTGGGCCCGCTTTCTAAAACGAATGCGGCGGCCTCCGCGGTCGTGATATGTTCAAACACCACTTTTAGATCGGGAAAATCTTTCAGCAAGCCCGTCATGACCCGCTCGATAAAAGCGGCTTCCCGGTCGAAGATATCAACGTCCGACGCTGTCACTTCCCCATGCACCAGCAGCGGCATTTTGATGCGCTGCATTACCTCGAGCACCTGATATATCTTTCGGATATCGGTAACGCCATGGCTCGAGTTCGTAGTTGCATTGGCCGGATAAAGTTTGGCGGCGGTAAAAACGCCGGCCTGATGCCCACTCTCGACCTCTTTGGGGTCGATGCTGTCGGTTAGATAACAGGTCATCAATGGCGAGAAATCAGCATCCGCGGGCAACGCGGCGCGTATTCTATCCCGGTAGCTCTTGGCATCCTTCACCGTCGTTATGGGCGGCGTCAGATTCGGCATTACTATCGCCCTTGCAAACTGGCGCGCCGTGTGAGCGGCGACAACGTTCAACATGTCTCCATCCCTCAGATGGACATGCCAGTCGTCGGGCCGTCTAAGCGTTATGGGCGCTTGCCCGGGCGCCCGAGAGAAGGTCGTCATTCCGGAATCAGTCTGGCTCATAAATGGGTCCGTTTTAAAGAACAATGGAGATTGCCGGTTTCTTCATAATACGCGAGCCTCCACTTGCCAAGCGCGCGTTCCTGTCTTACCTGTTATTATCGGCTGCGGAATAACCCTTGGTTTGGAAAGACAAATGGCGAAACTGACTATTGCACCGCTGGAAAGCCGTTCCGTCCTTGTCCTCAACGGGAAAGACGTCTGGACCTTCCTGCAAAATCTGATCACCAATGACATGAAGAAAGTCAGCGACACGCAGGGTATCTACGCCGCGCTCCTGACCGCCCAGGGGAAATTCCTCCATGATTTTTTTATCCTGAAATCTGGGGACAGCTACCTACTCGACTGCGCGGCCGCAAGAAAGGATGATTTGATCCGCCGTCTGACACTCTACAAGCTCCGTGCGGATGTCACCATCAGTGAGGAAACCCGGCAAGTCTATGCGCTTTTTGGCGACGGTTCCCATGCCGCCGTGGAACTTCCCGAAAAACTAGGTACCGTCAGTGAGAACAATGGTCTCATTTATTTTGCGGACCCGCGGCACCTCGCGCTTGGCATTCGCCTATATTCAAAATCAGTTGATAATACCGCAATCAACTTAGCAACCGCCATTCCGGCCACGGAAGCCGCCTATGATACTTACCGCCGGAGCCTCGGAATCCCCGAAGGCGGACGCGATATCCTGCCCGAGAAAAACTTTCTTCTGGAAGGAAATTTCGAGGAATTGAATGGTGTCAGCTTCTCCAAAGGCTGCTATGTCGGCCAGGAGTTGACAGCCCGCACGAAGCACCGCGGGAAGGTCAAAAAGCGGCTTTTCCGGATTGAGTTCGATGGCGAGCTTCAAGAAGGGGACAAGATTTTCGATCAGGGTCGAGAGATTGCAGAGGTCCGGTCATTCGCGGACGGCCAAGGGCTTGCTCTGGTCCGGCTGGAGGGGTTGGCCGGCGATTCCGACAAATTTGAACCGAAGGGTGTCAAGCTGATACAGCCCGACTACGTCAATCTTCCCGCCATAAATTAATAGAGAACAGAATCCATCTTGCCTTGAACGGTAAATTCCACTATAAAAATAGAACAAAACATGAACATTTATAATTGGGGAGATAAAATGCTGGACCATGTATCTATAGGCATTACCGACCGGCAGAAATCCAAGACCTTTTATGACGCGGTGTTGTCCACGATCGGCCTTACGAAAGTTGCTGATTACGGCGAAACTGTCGCCTATGGCCCGTCCCGGGAAGATCCGTTTTTCTGGCTAGTCGAGCAGGCGGATATTGGCAGGTCCCAAGGATTTCATTGTGCGTTCCGCGCGCCGGACAGGGCCTCTATTCACGCCTTTCATGCCGCCGCACTTGCCAACGGCGGTATCGATAATGGTGGCCCCGGCAAAAGGGACTATGAGGAAAACTATTATGCGGCATTTGTCCTTGATCCTGACGGGAATAAGATTGAAGCTGTTTGCTTCAAGCCGGATTAGGAAAGTATTGGATGCACCGTATCGCCGCCCAGGACTGGTATCGGGTAAAAAAGATCGGGGATGAGGTGACCCTGATCGACGAACCCTTTATCAAGCCCTTCTACCGCTGCAATATTTGGCATATACGCGGGCGCGACCGCGATGCCCTGATTGACAGCGGGATGGGCGTCGTCAGTTTGCGAAGGCACATTCCACTGGTGACCGAAAAACCGCTTTTGGCAATCGCCAGCCACAGCCATTACGACCATGTCGGTTGTCATCACGAATTTGAAACGCGCGCGGCGCACCGGATGGAAGCCGATATTCTTGCCCATCCGACGCGGGCCAATTCCCTCGCGGATTATGTGACCGACGAAATTTTCGAGGCTCTTCCGCCGGAGCCGTATAAATCGGAACTATATACGGTCGCGGCCGCCCCGGTAACAGATTTTCTGGAGGACGGCGACATCATCGACCTCGGTGATCGCCGACTGAGCGTTATACATCTGCCCGGTCATTCGCCGGGAGGCCTGGCGTTCTTTGAAAAAGAAAGCGGTATTCTCTTCTCGGGAGATACGATTTACGACGGTCCGCTGGTTGAGGATGCCTACCATTCCAACGCGGAGGACTATTACGCCTCCATGCTGCGTCTACATGCGCTCTCGCCGCGCATCGTGCATGGCGGGCATTTTGGTAGTTTCGACGGCGCGCGTTACAAATCCCTGATAGAGGACTGGCTCCGGCGCCATGAGTGAAAGGAAGCGTGAATGAGTGACGGTTGCACCTGGTATGGAGAGGATCCATTTTATAAAGCCTATCACGACGAGGAATGGGGCGTTCCGGAATATGATAGTCGGGCGCTATACGAAAAGCTGATTCTCGACGGGTTTCAGGCCGGTCTTTCCTGGATCACGATTTTACGAAAGCGGGAGAATTTCAAGGCCGCCTTCGATAATTTCAATCCGGAAATCATCGCAGGTTATGGAGAGGAGAAGATTGAAGCATTGATGCAGAACAGCGGAATCATTCGAAACCGGGCAAAAATTCTCGGGACGATTACCGGAGCTCAGCTCTTTCTCGATATTGAAGAGAAGGAGGCAGGTGGATTTTCGAATTTGCTTTGGGGGTATCTTGATGGCAAGCCGTTGCAGAACAGCTGGCGGTCAATGGCGGAGGTGCCCGCCGAGACAGAGCTTAGCCGAGCCATCTCCAAGGATCTGAAGAAACGCGGGTTCAAATTTGTCGGCCCCACCATAGTTTATGCCTTCATGCAGGCCGTCGGCATGGTCAACGATCATATTGTCGATTGCCCCCGCCATGCCGAGGTAAAAAAGCTCACATGAGGCGGGAGATTCGCGAAATTCACGATCTGACCGATCGGGTCGCTGCCTATTACCGGGCGAAATATGGACAACGGGCCATGACCGTACTGGAAGAGGCAGCGCAATATTGCGAGGACAATGCCGATTTGCATGGCCGCAACCGGCTGCTACGATTGCGCGATGAAATCCTGCTATCCGAAATGCAGGACGCAACGGAATAGGAAAGTACACTGGAACCCCGCCTTAAAGCCGAACTCTGGATCAAGGCCCATATCCGTAAATGCGCCACCCTGAATGTTCCCGTCATGGTGACGCGGCGCGGTGACGCGACGGCGGGCACGGTTCTCTTGAAAATAAACCGGCTGGGGCTCGGCTGTATGGTGCTCTCTCCGACGACGAATTTTGACGACGGTGGCCGTCTCTGGCTAAAGGGTACCGGCCGCGACTGGGTTGAGGAAGCCGATGCCGACGCCTATATAGAAAGACGGGTGAAGAACGATCCGGATCTGTGGGTGCTGGAAATAGAGGATCGGGAAGGCCGTGCGTTCCTCGATGAAAAAATCGAGGAGTGACGGTGCCGAACAAATTCGCCGCCCGGCAAGTTTTTGACTGACACATGGCGGGATAATGTTTTATCCTCTGTCAATATCTTCCAATATATTTGGCTGGATGCCGCCTGATGCAACAATATCTTGATCTCCTTCGCACTGTACGCCACGACGGCGCTTTTAAACCGGACCGCACGGGTGTCGGCACCTACAGCATTTTCGGCCATCAAATGCGATTCGATCTATCGAAGGGATTTCCGGTTCTCACAACCAAAAAACTGCACCTGAAATCAATCATCCATGAACTGCTCTGGTTTCTTTCCGGGGACACGAATATCCGTTATCTCCGGGAAAACGGCGTGCGCATCTGGGATGAATGGGCGGATGAGAAAGGCGATCTCGGCCCGGTATATGGCGCACAGTGGCGGTCGTGGCCGAAGCCCGATGGCAGCTCTATCGATCAGATCACGAGTCTCATCCACCAGATCAGGACTAACCCGAATTCCCGGCGCCTGATTGTCAGCGCCTGGAATCCGGCTCAGGTGGACGATATGGCGTTGCCGCCCTGTCACTGCCTGTTCCAGTTTTATGTCGCGAACAACAAGCTGTCCTGCCAGCTGTACCAGCGCAGCGCCGATGTTTTTCTCGGTGTGCCCTTCAATATCGCTTCTTACGCGTTGCTCACCATGATGATCGCGCAGGTATGCGAGATGGAACCCGGCGAATTTGTCCACAGCTTCGGCGATACCCATCTCTATGCCAATCACCTCAAACAGGCGGATTTACAGCTTTCACGTATTCCGGGAAGACTGCCCATAATGCGGATCAATCCGGACGTCAGGGATATTTTCGCCTTTACCTTCGATGACTTCAATCTGGAAGGATATCACGCCGCCGCGCATATTCCGGCCCAGGTCGCTGTTTAGGCAAGATGACGCGCATCAAGCTTTCCGCCATGCTCGCCCTGTCGCAAAACCGTGTCATCGGCGTCAATAACGGCTTGCCCTGGCGCCTTTCCAACGATTTGAAATGGTTCAAGAAAACGACTATGGGAAAGCCCCTGATCATGGGCCGGAAAACGTATCGGTCCCTGCCTGGCCTGTTGCCCGGCAGGCCGCATATTGTGGTAACGCGGGATACCGGCTTTGCGGCCGATGAGGTGATCATTGCGCATGATCTTGACGCCGCGTTGATCAAGGCCGAGGCCGCCGCCCGAGAAATCGGAGCAGATGAAATGGTCATCATCGGTGGCGCCGACATATTCGGGCAAAGCCTTGACCGGCTGGACAGGCTCTATCTGACCGAGGTGCATACCGTTGTCGACGGGGATACGTTTCTTCCGGAATTCAATACCGCGGACTGGATCGAAAAATCCCGGGAATTCCACGAAAAATCGGAGAAAGACATGTTTGATCATAGCTTTATCACGCTTGATCGTAAGCGGCATTAGGAATTTTAGACGCCCTCCCCTTTCAAAACCCGTTAAAAAGAATTATATTGAGAGTGTTGGGAAACCAACTATGGCGATAAACGTTGCATGGAATAACCGTTGCGGACCCGGGGGCGGTACCCGGCGCCTCCACCATAAAGACAGTAGTCGCAAGACGTCGGCTGTCTTTATGATGGGGGCGAAATAGGCTCGACGCGCGCAGTAAAGATGTAATTTTTGCCCGGCATGATACCACCGTATAACGGGGTCAAATCTATAAATGCTAACGATAATGACGAAGCATTTGCCGTAGCTGCTTAATTGCACTACACGGGGTTCGGAGGGGCACCTGGCAACAGAAGCCCCTTCACTTATTTTTACGTTATTTCGGGCGCAATATTTTACGTCATCCCGCAGATAACGACGAGTGGATTTGCGTTGCAGCGAAGGCAGGGGGTTATTCAGACCATGGATGACGAAATCAATTATACGAAAATGGTTGAGACAGCTCTGCTGGATGTAGTCAGGGGCGCCCTTCGTCATGCCGCGGAAAATGGCCTGCCCGGGGAACAGCATTTCTACATTACCTTCAAGACCCGGTATCCCGGCGTCTCCGTCCCGGCCCATCTTGCCGAACGGTACAAGGATGAAATGACCATCGTCCTTCAGCACCAGTTCTGGAATGTGGTGGTGACACAGGAGTATTTCACTGTCGATCTCAGCTTCAACCACAAGCGCGAAACGCTTAAGATCCCATTTGAGGCTTTGACCGCTTTTGCCGATCCGTCCGTACAGTTCGGCCTGCAATTTTCAACATCCCCGTCAGAAGAGAAGGCCGTGTCACGAGACGACGGACAAGAGGAAAACGGTGACAAACAGCCGATCGGGGAAACCGCCAAGGAGGCTGAAAAGCAAGGCGAGATAATTACCCTTGATGCGTTCCGCAAAAAATAGCTAATCTGCCGACATCAAATTTCGCCACGCAATCACATTATTGGAAGCCCGCCCATGCCCGAATTTCATTATCAGGAAATGTTTTCCCTTGGCAAAGACGAGACGCCCTACCGCAAGCTGACATCGGATCACGTGTCGACGATTGAGGTCGATGGCCAAGAAATTCTCAAGATTGAACCCGAGGCGCTAAGCTTACTGGCCGCCGAGGCGATGCATGAAGTGGCCCATCTATTGCGCCCCCAGCATTTGCAGCAACTCGCGAATATCCTGAAAGACGACGAGGCTTCGGAGAATGACAAGTTCGTCGCCACGGAACTTCTCAAAAACGCCAATATTGCCGCCGGCATGGTATTGCCCGGATGTCAGGACACCGGAACGGCCATTATCATGGGCAAGAAAGGGCAGTATGTCTGGACCGATGGGACGGACAAGGAGCAGCTCTCTCGCGGTGTTTATAAAACCTACACGGAGACAAACCTCCGCTATTCCCAGCTTGCGCCGATCAGCATGTTCGAGGAAAAAAACACCGGTACGAACCTTCCGGCGCAGATCGACCTCTATGCCGTGAACAGCAATTCCTATGATTTCCTCTTCGTCGCAAAAGGCGGCGGTTCCGCCAATAAATCCTTTCTGCATCAAGCAGTCCCGGGGGTGCTAACGCCGGAAAGGCTTGTCCCCTTCATTGAAGAAATGATGATGTCGCTCGGCACGGCCGCCTGTCCGCCCTATCACCTCGCCGTGGTTATCGGCGGTACATCCGCTGAAGACACAATGAAAACGGTGAAACTCGCCTCCACCAAATATTATGACACCCTCCCGACCAGCGGGAATGAATATGGCCGGGCGTTCCGCGACCTGGAGATGGAAAAAGAAATACTGAAAATCGCCCAAGGAATTGGAATAGGCGCGCAGTTCGGCGGCAAATATTTCTGCCATGACGTCCGCGTTATCCGAATGCCGCGGCATGGTGCCAGCGTTCCCATCGGGATCGGGGTTTCCTGCTCCGCCGACCGGCAGGTGAAGGCGAAGATCACCAAGGACGGCGTGTTCCTTGAGCAACTGGAGACAAACCCGGCGAAATACCTGCCGGAGGTAACCGATAGCGACCTCAATGACCATGTGGTAAAAATCGACCTCAACCGCCCGATGAAAGAGATTCTCGCAACTCTCTCGCAATATCCGATCAAGACGCGTCTCAGCCTGAGCGGAACGATCATCGTCGCGCGCGATCTCGCCCATCGAAAACTCCGGGAAATGCTCGAAAACGGCGAGGGACTTCCACAATATTTCAAAGATCATATCATTTACTATGCCGGACCCGCCAAAACGCCGCAGGGCTATGCCTCCGGCTCCTTCGGTCCGACCACGGCCGGCCGCATGGATGGTTATGTCGATCAGTTCATGGCCGAAGGCGCGAGCATGGTGATGCTGGCCAAGGGCAACCGGAGCAAGGTCGTTGTCGATGCCTGCAAAAAACATGGCGGGTTCTATCTTGGTTCCATCGGCGGACCGGCCGCCATCCTTGCGCAGAACAACATCAAAAAAGTGGAGGTTCAGGCCTTCGAAGAGTTCGGGATGGAGGCAATCTGGCGCATTGAAGTCGAGGATTTTCCGGCCTTTATCGTCATGGACGACAAGGGGAATGACTTCTTTGCCAGAAAGAAAGATGGATAACGACAACGCGGCGGAAGAGCGCGCGCCGGAGCAAATCGTCAAACATTCCGTAAGCATTGCCGGGCATCGGACCAGCGTTTCGCTTGAAAGCAAGTTCTGGGAACTTCTGCAGTTGAGCGCTCAACGGCGCGGCCTCAGCCTCAACGAACTTGTCTCTGAAATCGACAGGACGCGGCAGGGCAATCTCTCCAGCGCCATCCGGCTCTATGTCCTGCACGAGCTAATCGGAAAAAGCCGCGATTGACGTCATTTTCTTCTAAGGAAGATCTTGGGATTTGTTTGACGCAACCCTATATAATCCTTAAGCGCAGGAAAATAAAAACAAGGCTGTCGTCAGAATGGGTGACGTTGTCAATCTGAATAAATTTCGGAAAAAGCGGGACCGCAAAAAGGCGGAGGATGCGGCGCGCGGCAATCGTGTGCGGTATGGCCGGACTTCCGAGCAGAAAAACCTGGATAAAGATCAAAAGCAGCGGGACGATATCGCGCTCGATCAGAAGAAACTAACAGGCCGAGACGAAGGCGAAAATGAAACGCCGACGGAAAATTAGCCGTTTCTTTACACATTCTGTCTATAAAATTCAGATTACCGTCATAGAAATGACTCAACCTTCTTCTAGAGAGTTACGGCGCGTGACGAAATCAGGCGCAAGAGGAGGTACGAATGGAAGCCCGTGTACAGAAATATCCAGAACCGACATTGAACGATCTGCTTTCGGATCCAGTCATGCTTGCGGTGCTTAAGCGGGACGGGCTAACCGTTGATGACGTTAAGAAAATCGTCAAGACCTACCGGAAAAAATCCCAAACTCCCTCATCATGAACATGAAAAGGGATGTCAGCCTTTCAAACTGACCCCCTGACTTCTTTTGTTGTGCAACAATGCTTGCACGCGGTATGATCCGGGCTGGCGCTTTTGTTGCTCACTCATCGAATAAGGGCAATCAGGGAGAACGGCCAATCATGACGGCAGCAAGCAAGTACAAGAAGAAATCGGCAACGATACGAGGCCTTAAAATGGCCTATATCGAAGAGGGTGAGGGTGACCCGATTGTCTTTCTGCACGGAAATCCGACATCGTCCTATTTGTGGCGCAATGTCATGCCGCATCTGGAAGGACGCGGACGCCTGATCGCGCCTGATCTGATTGGCATGGGGGATTCCGAAAAGCTGCTGGACAGCGGGCCCGATAAATATACGTTCAAGGAACATCGGGCGTTCCTCCAGGACCTCCTCGCCTATCTCGATGTGAACAAGAATGTGACGCTTGTCCTTCATGACTGGGGGTCGGCGCTCGGTTTTGATTGGGCGTATCAGAACCAGACAGCAATCAAAGGTATCGCCTATATGGAGGCGATTGTTCGCCCGATCGCCAATTGGGACGACTGGCCCGAAGCCGCACGGAATATTTTTCAGGCCTTCCGCAGCCCCGCCGGCGAGGAACTGATACTCGAGAAAAACATATTCGTCGAACGGGTGCTGCCCGGCTCGATCATCCGCAAACTTGAAGATGAGGAAATGCGCGAATATATCCGCCCCTTCCGAAACGCTGGCGAAGACAGACGTCCGACCCTGACCTGGCCCCGTCAAATCCCGATTGCCGGTGAACCCGAAGACGTCGTCGGCATCGTCGATGAATATTCCCACTGGCTTGCTCAGGCGGATCTGGCGAAGCTGTTTATTAATGCGGAGCCGGGATCGATCCTGATCGGCAAACAACGGGAATTTTGCCGCACATGGCCCAACCAGACGGAAGTTACGGTGAAGGGTCTGCATTTCATTCAGGAAGACAGCCCGGATGAGATCGGCCGGGCAATTTCTGAGTTCGTTGCGCGTATTTGATTTACTCCCTTGCGAAGGGAATTATTGTGAAAAAGAAGCGGATCAAGTTAAACGCACTTCAGAGCAAGACCCTGATGCTTCTTCAGATTCTGGCCAAAGACCCGGACAGCAGTAGCCCGGCTGGCGAGAACGGGGATATTCGTATCACGCGCCTTCCCCATGCACATGGCAATCACATGCATGTGGGGGATTTTGTCGTGGCAAGCCGGGATGCGAGCGGCCTCAATAATAAGTCCGTTTGGATAGCCTTGAGCAGGAAGGGATTGGTGCGGGAGTCCTGGGAAAACGAGATTATTCTGACTGCGGCCGGCCTGGAATATTCCACGGGCCTTGAGAAAAATTTCATGACCGCCTCGGACCACTGATCGTCCTTGCCGACGCCGCGGAGAGAAAAAATTATGCAGGCTGACGTTAACAGAAAACTCACGACGATCCTCTGCGCAGACGCGTCGGGCTACAGCAGGTTAATGAACCATGATGAGGGTAAAACCCTTGATCGGCTCAAGACCACACGGGAAGTCTTCCGTAACTTGATTGATCAGTACGGCGGCCGCGTCGTCAATATGACGGGCGACGGACTGGTCAGTGAATTTTCCAGCGTTGTCAAGGCGGTGCAATGCGCCGTCGAGGTGCAAAACAAGATCAACCAGGATAACCTTCCATTCGCAGATGAAGAGCAAATGCTTTATCGCATCGGTATCAATCTCGGTGATGTGATTATTGAGGGCGACGACCTGTTTGGCGAGGGCGTCAATGTGGCGGCCCGGCTCGAGGCCATGGCCCCGGTTGGCGGGATTTGCATTTCTGGCTCCGTCTTCGAACAGGTAAAAAACAAACTTCCTCGCGAATTTAAATTCCTAGGAAATAAGGAGGTAAAAAATATCACCGAGCCCATCCCGGTTTACTCGCTCTCCTTAACGGAAACGCCGGAAACGCGCCACGTAATGCCGCGTCATCCAGAGACCGTCCAAGAAGAGAAGGGCGAAGAAACGGACAGTGATGCAAGCCTTCGAGCTTATGTCAAAAGGCAGGCGGCTTTTCGCCGTCGCGCCATGACGTTTGGCACGATAATCTTTTTCCTGTTCATCATCAACATGGCCACGTCAGCTGATTACTGGTGGTTTCTTTGGCCTGCCGGCCCGTTCGCCTTCATACTGGCGGTCGACGCCATTCGGATTTTCGGACAAGGAAACCGCTCCGAGGATTGGGAGGAGCGTAAATTAAACGAGCTTAAAGCCCGCCAGCGCCGAAATGGCCGTTAGGATTCGTCGACGACAATTTTCGCTGCGATATCATCAAGCGCCTGGATATCAGGATTAACATAGTTATCGATGACGATGCTCGGGCCGTTCCCCACCATGAGAGTGAGCGTGGCCTTGCCCCCGATATCGGAAAGCTCCCAGGCCTCACCTCTGCCGCGATCCTCGACAAGAATACCAAGATCATCAAAAATCTGATCGAGATTGATGCTATCCTCCGCAACATCGAAATCAACGATTGTCACGTCGCCCGTATCGACAGGTGTAAACATGTATACATCCGCACCTTCTCCGCCCGATAGCGTATCGTTACCGCCATTACCCTGCAGGAAATCATCGCCGCCAAATCCGGAAATGAATTCACTCCCGATAGTCCCGAAGAGCAGTTCGCCCTGTTCGGTTCCATCAATAACATTCGGAACGAGAGCGAAAGCAGCGAAGGCCGCAAAGCCGCCTAGACCGTCCTCGACAAAAGTGAACGTCAGGCTCGCGCTGCTGGTATCGTTATCCCCGTCCGTGATCACATACTCGAAGCTCTCCATTTCTCCGGGATCGACTTGATCCGGCGCGGAATAGGTATAATTACCCGCCGCATCGATGCTCAGACTGCCGCCGAGGCTGGTTTCAATAATGAGCGGATCACCATTTTGCGGAATGTTATATTCGGTACCATCGTGGATAACAGACGTCAGCATACCGCCGTCCGCGCCAAGGCGGTCAACGGAACCGGAACTCACCACATTATCCGACTCGACGACAGGAATGGAATCCACCAGAACGGTACCAAGATCATTCGGGTCGACAAGGATTGTCGGATCATCTCCGGCATTTTCAACCTTATCCAACTCTGCGGTAATGACACCCGTTCCTAGACCGACAGCAACGACCTCGATGCTATTGTTATCGACAAACTGTTGCCACGCATTGGTCGGAGATGTCGGAACGTCCAGACCGCTGCTCGGAGCGCCATCAGAGATGAAATAGACGGTCGTCGCGTAACCGTCGAGCGAGGGATCATTAAGCTGTTCGCTGATAACACCTTGCGCGCCATCCTCGGTATCTGCAATTGCCGCCGCATAATTCGTCAATCCACTCGGGACCAGATTGCCGGTATCTTCGACAAAGTCCTGCGCCGCGCTTACGGACGAGCCTTCAAACACAACCGACGAGCCGGCCGCAAAAGCGATTATGGTTATATTGAGATTGCTGGAAACTTGCTGATATTCCCCAAGAACGTTGCTGACGGCTTCCCGCAAAACCTGGATTCGGGTCTGCGAACTTCCCGTTACGACCGAGCTCATGGATCCCGACGTATCCAAGACAAAAACAAGATTATAGGTCGGCAGGCTGGGCGCGGGCAGTTCCACGGCATCCGGGCTGGCAATCGGCACATCGTCGACGATTGACGCGGTGAAAGAGCCGGTAGCGACAGTTCCATCCTGGTCCGTAACGCTGTAGCTGAAGGGCAGAACCAAGGCATCTTCCCCGGCACCAGGATGATCAACCACGTCATTCAGGGTCAATGTATATCCATAGTCGTCACTATTGCCATTGGGGCCGAATTCCAGCACGAAAACGGGACGGGGCGCGCCGGCCGTCGGAACCGCCGTCGCGGTGAGCTGCTGGGTCACGCCATCGCCAAGGGTTGTCAGCGAATAGGTCACAGGATCACCAGCGGAAGTTAACACCGGCAGGTCGCTGATATCGAGCGCGACCGCCTCCGGACCATCGAGGCCGAAATCGATTGCTGCCGTCCCGCTCACCGTCGTCGACTCCGGGGTCAAGTCACTGCCGCTCGGCAAATCGTCTTCATCAACGCTGATATTCGTTGCGACGCCGAGGACCGGGCCACTGTCATCAACCTCGACCGTCAAGGCGCCGGAAGCCGTGGAATTGTTCACATCAACAACGGTAATCGCCAGACTGAATGCGATGGTCGCGATATTCTCTCCACCGTCATCGAGATGATCGATTGGACCCAGAAGTGAAAAATCATAAGTGCCGTCGGTATTCAGGGTAACCGTGAAGATGGTTTGCCCTGCCGCCGACCCCGCAACCATATTTGTTCCGAGGCCTGAAAGGACGATAGGCGAACCGCCAGACGTCAGATTCACCGAATTGAAATCCGGCTGCGCGGCATTGAAGGACAAGGAAGAAATTGCGCCGCTGCCGCCCGCGATACCGAGGGACGCGCCTTCGACACTATCTCCCTCTTCGGCTTCCACCACGTCCGCAGGCGTTCCCTCATCAACGATGACCGGGTCATCATTGTCTTCAACTGAAATCGTTATTGCTTCAGAGCCGCCGGCGATCGTCGCATTGCTTGATCCCCCGACAAAGGCGACGGTAAGCGTCTCCGCCCCCTCAAATAACGGATCATCAATCAGGGAAATCGAGACTGTCGTTGTCGCGCCGGGGGCCAGACCCGCCGCGCCACCGAAGAAAGTTGCCGTCTGTACCGTCGCAGAGGTAAAATCGGCGCCGGACGTCGTCGTACCGCCGATGACATAATTCACGCTGACGGTTACGCCGGGGGCCACGGCCTTGTCCAGAGTCAGTTCGAAGGTAAGAACTCCAGCGTCTTCATCAACGGAAATGCCATCCCCAACGCCGACGCTCTCGCCACCGATGGTAACATCAGAGAGCGTCACGACGCCGACATCATCATCCGAAATCACGACAAGCGCCTGGCTGGACGTCACATCAATGTCCGCATTCGTTGCGCCCGTCAGCGCGACAATGAAAAATTCGAGATTCTCGATGACGTCATCGTCCACGACCGAGACGGAAAAGGAGGCCTGCGTCGATCCGGCCGGAATGACGATAACTCCGTTACCGCCATCATTCACAACGAAGTCCACGCCACCGGGGGTTCCATCGTCCGATTGCGAAGCCGAACCAGCCCGAATTTCATAGGTGATGGTGACAGGAACATTGGTTGGCTGGTCCAGGTTGATAAAGACCTGGAAGCTTTGAAGATTGCCGGATGCCTGATCGAACACCGACACGACATTGACACTGGTTTGCGGGCCGAGGCCGGTCAATTCTTCACCGTTGAGCAGGTTCAAACGATCAAGATCCGTTCCGTCAAGAAGGCCCGCCGCCTTGAGAAGATCGCCAATCGAAAGGCCGCCATCAATCGCGCCATCGCTGAACTTCTGGAAACCCGCACCGCCCCCATTATGCGCTCTTCGGCCGGATTCCGGAGAAATCTTATCCGGATCAAAGTTGTCCTCGTTATCAAACCATTCCGGATTAATCAGCCTGAGCGCTTCGCCATAGATATTGAACAGCTGCTCGCCAGTCAAAATAAACGGAACGCTCGGTAAGGTGGAGAAGCTGGTGACGATCACCGACTGATTTGGAATGTTCAGTACTTGCGATCCGGCCTCGTTGGTGACGACAATCGCGCCGGTAAAGAGCGTGAAGATCGAGTCTTCGCCAATGCTCTTGACGTTTCCAGACCAGCTCGTACCACGAATGCCAATCGTGCCGACCGGCGTACGCACATCAACATTTTCCGGGTTGTCCTTGGCGATCTGTCCGCTGACGAGCGAGAAAACCCCCTGCAGCAACGACACGCCGAACTTGCCGCTTCCCGCCGAGGGGTTATAGATCATTTCATCCAGAACCGTGCGGCCATTTTCCCCCATGGAGAATTGCGTGTCGTCCGCGAAAACAATCGTGAAGGAAGACCCGGCGGCCGTCTCGATCACATCTCCCTGATAGACGGCGGCGCCCTCCACCATCTCTTCGCTCGTCCCGTCCGCATGACGCGCTGTTACCGTCCCGTTCATTGCGGTTATTTCACCGATAGGCCCGCCCGCGTCGGACTGCGTGCCCGTAGATTGTGCCAAAGGACCCGGGCCTGCCAGCTTGCTGACAAGATCCGACGGCAAGCGCGCGCCGCCAGCACTGATAATATCCGGGCCGGGTCCGGAGGAAAAATAACCGTGGATCGTTATGTAATCGCCGGTATCGGAGGTGAGGGTGAGGTCCACGCCATCACGTGCGAATTCGGCGACAAGGGGTTTGATTTCAGCACCCAGCCGGATCGGTCCGTCATCCGGTGCCTGATAATCCGCAAGTGATTTGCCAAAGAGGTCTGAATTTATATTCTGTTTCATCTAAAGTAACCTCAAGGCGGCAGATATGCATTTATCATCCGGCCGACAAAAATATCAATCTGGCTTTCAAACAATCAAATCAGTCTAAAAATAGTCGTCCTGGCCATCGTCAAATTCAAAAAAACACTTATGAGACAAGCAGTAAAGTAAGGTAGCGTAAATGATGGGAGTATGCCACATTCCGGACATATTTCATAAAATTTTTCTCAAATATAGTTAATCCTCAAATTTCCTATAGACTGAGAAAGATTGAACTCAGAGCGGTAGTTAGGGCCAATTCCCGTATGGCGAATGTATCAGGAACAACAAGGTCAAAAAAAAGCAGGCCGATCTTCAAGTGGCTTTCCTTTGTGAGGGGGGGACGAATTCCCGCGTTTCTTCTGCTGCTGGCGGCCCTGTTCCTGCAAATTTACGATCCACCTTTTTTAACCAGTTTTCGAGACCGCATATTTGATGTTTACCAGCAGTCCCGCCCACGCGAAGCCCAATATCCACGCCCAGTTGTGGTCGTCGACATTGATGAAAACAGTCTTTTAAACCTCGGCCAATGGCCTTGGCCGCGAACATATCTCGCGAAACTCGTCAGAAATCTCACCGAAAAAGGCGCAATTGTTATCGGATTCGATATGCTTTTCGCCGAATCAGACCGGTTGTCGCCCAACCAGATGTCGCAGAATATAGAAGGCTTGCCGCCGGAGGTAAAAGAGCAGTTAAGTGCCCTCCCCTCCTTTGACGCCGTCTTTGCCGATGCGATTGAACAGAGCCGCGTGGTACTTGGCATTTCCGTCAGCCCCGAAAGTGAAGGCGCAAATAACCTGGGTCTCAGCCGTATCCCTTCCTTCGCCCTTCTGGGGCAGGACCCAAAGAAATATTTGAAGAATTATCCGGCCCTGATCGGTAATATCGACGAACTCGACGAGACCGCCGCCGGACGGGGTATGATCAGTCTCGACCAAGACTTCGACGGAATTGTCCGCCGGATACCGCTCGCCAATCGGATTGGTGGCCAGATCATTCCGTCACTCGCCCTTGACATGTTGCGCGTGGCGACCGGTCGGAATGTCATTATCCAAACCAACGAAAACGGGATTCTCGGTTTCAAGGTTGCCGGAACACTTGTCCCGACGGACACACGGGGACGGATATGGGTCAAATATGCAAACTACGACCCATCGCTTTATATTTCCGCCCTCGATGTCATCAACGGAGATGTCGACGAAAGAGTGTTGGCAGGTAAGCTGGTTCTGGTCGGCACCTCTGCTGCAGGACTGAAAGACCTGCGCGCCTCCCCCCTCACGTCCAATCTTCCCGGCGTCGAGATGCATCTACAGCTCCTCGAAAATATCTGGACGCAAACCTATCTCTTCCGGCCCGAGTTTATCGCAATTTTCGAGTGGCTGGGTACATTGATGACGGGACTTACCCTGATCCTGCTTGTTCCGCTCGCAGGGGCGCGGACAACCCTCGGGCTCCTGATATTCATCTCCGTCACCGCGATCAGTTCTTCGATATATTTCTTCGTCTATAATTCCGTACTGATCGATGTAAGCTATACCCTCGCCGTATCGCTCATCGTCTATATTACGATGGTCTATTCCAACTATCGCGGTACCGAGCAGGAACGAACGCGCATTCGAACGGCCTTCGCGCATTATCTCTCTCCGGAACTCGTGAAACGGCTTTCGGCCTCACCCGACAGTCTCGTCCTTGGTGGCGAAGAGCGGGAAATGACGTTCATGTTTTGCGACGTCCGCGAATTTACCGTGATATCTGAAGGATACAAGCATGACCCGCAAGGCCTGACACATCTGATCAATCGCTTCCTGACGCCGATGACCGACGAAATCCTCAGCCACAATGGGACCATCGACAAATACATGGGCGATTCCATCATGGCCTTCTGGAATGCGCCGTTGGAGAACGCTCAACATCCCAAAGACGCGGCGGATGCCGCCTTGCAAATGATCGTCCGTCTCGCGGCGCTGAATGCCGCCCTTGAAACCGAGGCCAAGTTACAGAACCGTCGGTTCAAGGCGCTTCGGGTCGGCATCGGCCTCAATACCGGTGTCTGCATTGTCGGAAATCTCGGATCGGAACAGCGGTTCGACTATTCCGTACTAGGAGATCCGGTCAATCTCGCCTCCCGCCTTGAAGGACAGACGAAGGAATATGGCTTCAGCATCATTCTTGGCGAAAGCACCGCCCAGGCTATTCCCGATTATGCGATGATCGAACTGGATCTTATCGCGGTCAAGGGAAAGGAGGAGGCGGTAAAAATTTTCGGGCTTCTCGGAAACGAAACTCATGCGAAAAATCCGGAATTTATTGCAGCAAAAGAGGCGGTGGAGGGATTTCTCTCGCTGTATTTGTCGCAACGCTGGGATGAAGCGCTGAAAAAACTCGACATTGTCGAAGAGCGCAATCGCCGTCTGCTGAAATTTGCAAATCTTTATCGTGCGCGAATTCGCGATTTCAAACTGAATCCGCCGCCACAAGATTGGGATGGCGTTTACCGGGCGACAGAAAAATAGCGACTAATATTCCGAGCTGGTTCGGGCTTTCATGAAAACGAAAGGTTCGACGCCGCCGCCAAATCCCGAAGCGCCTGCCCTTCATTCACCACCTTGATCGTTGTCATCCCCATTGCCGCGGCCGGTTTCAAATTGATACCGAGATCATCAAGATAAACAACTTCCTCCGGCGCGACTGCCATCTGCTCACAGGCATATTCATAGATACGGGGGTCCGGCTTGCGAAGGCCGATCTTGCTTGATTCAATGACCTGACGGAACAGGACCATTACCTTTTCGACCTCCGCCTGGGCGGCGGCATCTCTGGTCATGCCCGGACCGTTACCCGCCGCAACATTGTTGGTGAGGCAGGTGCAGTTAAATCGGGTGCCGCAAATTTTCAATGCATTCACCATATTCGGCCGAATATCCCCCGACAGAAGTTTGATGATCTCCGTGCCTGGAACCGCATGGCCCATGGCGGCACTCTCTAACTCAAAGAGCTTGTCAAACTCCTCCAGCGTAACTTCGTTGCGTTCGAACTTTGCCCAGGCATTCTCGTTCGGGTTTGTTGAATTGATCGTCCGGATGAAATTTTCGGGTAGACCCTTTGCCTTCTCGAACCGGGTGAAGGCCTCGAACGGGCTCGTCGTCAGAACGCCGCCGAAATCCCATAGGATGGCTTTTATCATTTGGAAAACAAATCCTTTTTGACAATCTGGTCAGGGGCGCGCCAAGGCACCGGGGTTTATTCTTACTTTTGATAAATAGTGACAGGCGCAAATTATCCTGTCAAATGTCAAGATAGATTGAATTCGCGATGTGATCGTCTAACTTAGAACAAACAGGCAAAAAAAGATTTTTATAAAGGCGGGAGTATCCGTATGAGAGCGTCAATAGTAAGCGCCGTAGTCCTTTTCCTGGCAGCGACATCCAGCGCCACGGCCTTCGACGCAAGGGATCTGGAGAAGCTGACGAGCAACAGCAGTTGTGGAGGCTGCGATCTTCGCGGCGCGAAACTCCAGTCAATGGATCTGAAAGAAGCCTATTTGAAGGGCGCGAACTTGCGCGATTCTGTGCTGAAGCAGATTAATCTCAGCGACGCGAACCTCATAGAAACTGACATGCGCCGATCCGATCTGGAAAAGGCCACACTCGTCTCCGCCGATCTCGAATATGCCATTCTGCAGGACGCGGATCTGGAAAAGGCGTTGTTGACGAACGCCAATTTAAGACGCACGGATTTGCGGGGTGCCGATCTTGATAGCGCAAGTGTCGAGGGCGGAAAGTTTCAGGAGGCGGATATCCGCAAAGCCAACTTCAAACGCGCCAATCTGTCGCAGGCGAATTTCAGCGACGCCAAGGTCACCGACGTGAATTTCAAACGCGCAACAATGATTGGTGCGATCATGACGAAGGCGGAACTCAATAACGCGAATTTCACCCGCGCCGACCTGACGGACGCGCGGCTGGACGAAGCCGACCTAAGACATACGAATTTTTACCGGGCCAATCTTAGAAATACGGTATTGTCAGGTGCACGCCTTTCCAACGCGACATTTTGGGGAGCCGATCTTTCGGGCGCCAATCTTAGGGACGCCAATGGACTGGAACAGGAACAACTCGACGTCGCTTGCGGCTCTAGAGAAACCGTGCTTCCCAAAAACCTGTCGATAAGGGATTGCGGCGCCTGAATCACCGGGCGATCAGCCCAGCCGGCTGATCAGGTCCGGCAACTCACCCAGATGTTCTATGTTGTGAAAGCGGGGTTCGTCCGTCGGCGGCTCCGCATGTTCATGAACCCATGTGAGATTGTGTGGAACATAAACCCCGTGACTTCCCACCTCGATCGCCGGGATCACGTCGCTTTTGAGCGAGTTTCCCACCATCATGCTGGCCGTCGGGTTCAGGCCGGCGCTATTGAAAATCCGTTGATAGATCTGCGGCGTTTTCTCACTTACAATTTGCACGTCATCGAACAAGTCGCCCAAACCGGACTGCGCCAACTTGCGTTCCTGATCGAAGAGATCCCCTTTGGTGATCAGGATTAGACGATACCGCTCGCTGAGATCGGTAAGCGTTTCGCGCACATGCGGCAGTGTCTCGACGGGGTGGCGCAACATCTCCCGCCCCGTTCGAAGAATATCATGCAGGATGGAAGCCGGGACCTTGTCATCGGTGATCTCTATGGCCGTCTCTATCATTGAAAGAGTGAAACCCTTGATCCCGTAACCATAATAATGCAGGTTCCGCCGCTCCGCTTCCAGCAGGCGTTCCGTGATATGATCGCTTTCGGCAAAGTCACTTAAAAGATTTGCGAATTTTTCCTCGGTCATACGGAAGAAATATTCATTTTGCCAAAGCGTATCGTCGGCATCGAAGCCAATGGCCTTTAACGCATCAGACGGCATATCTTGGCCCTACAATCAATAAATGGAACGGTTATTTATCCCTATTCGGCGGCACGGGCCGGAATGATCTTGCCAGGATTCATGATATTATCGGGATCCAGAGCATGCTTCACCGCCGCCATCACATCGACGGCCTCTCCGTGCTCCATGTACATATATTTCATCTTGCCAAGCCCGACCCCATGCTCCCCCGTGCAAGTGCCGTCCATGGCGAGCGCCCGCTCGATAAGGCGGCCATTGAGCCGTTCCGCTTCCTTCAGCTCTTCCGGGTTTTCTTTCTTTATGACGAATGAAAGATGGAAGTTCCCGTCCCCGACATGGCCGACCAGCGGGGCGATCAGGAAACTGTCGGCGAGGTCCTTTTTTGTCTCGAGAATGCAATCGGCCAGGCGCGATATCGGGACGCAAACATCTGTCGCCCAGATTTGCGCGCCGTTGCGAAGCGCCATTGCCGCATAGGCCGCATCATGCCTCGCCTGCCACAGCTTGGTGCGCTCCTCTGCCTGGGTCGTCCATTTGAAGCCTTCCGCTCCGAACTCGGCGCAAATGGCGCTTACCTGTTCCGCCTGCTCCGTTACATAAGCGTCGCTGCCATGAAATTCGAGGAAGAGCGTCGGCTGCACCGGCAAGCCGAGATTTGAATAGCGGTTCACGGCATCCACCTGCACATCATCGAGCAGCTCTATGCGGGCAACCGGGATCCCGCTCTGGATGGTGAGGATCACACTCTGGATAGCGCCTTCAATATCGGGGAACGAAACGGTTGCCGCCGATATCGCCTCCGGGATGCCATAAAGCCGAAGCGTAATTTCGGTAATGATACCGAGCGTCCCCTCGGAGCCGATATAGAGCTTCGTGAGGTCATAACCTGCAGCGCTCTTCTTGGCACGGTGTCCCGTCGAAATAACGCGTCCGTCCGGAAGGACGACCTTAAGGCTCAGAATGTTTTCCCGAATGGTCCCGTACCGGACCGCATTGGTGCCCGAGGCGCGCGTTGATGCCATGCCGCCGATGGAGGCATCGGCGCCCGGATCGATCGGAAAGAAAAGGCCGGTATCACGCAGATATTCGTTGAGTTGCTTGCGACGCACACCGGGCTGGACAGTGCAATCGAGATCTTCCGGACTTACCCGCAAAATCTGGTTCATCTCATTCATATCGATGCACACACCGCCGGAGACCGCATTGACATGGCCCTCAAGCGATGTGCCGGCCGCAAACGGAATGATCGGCACTTTGTGCGCCGCGCAGATTTTTACGATATCGGAAACTTCTTCGGTGTTTTGCACAAAACACACGACATCCGGCGCCTTGGGAAAATGCCAGCTTTCATCCTTGCCATGCTGCTCACGCACCGCCGCCGCGGTCGAGCAGCGCGATCCCAGAAGATCCTTCAGCTTTGCAATCACCTGATCCATTTCCGGATGTCTGTTCGTCATTGAAAAGTTCCTCATATCCTCCAGCGACCGGGGTGGCCAGCTTCTTTGTTTGACAGTATCATATAGTCTACCATCAGGTTAAAGGAAGAAGAATAAGGGAGCATAAATGAACATCTCCACTCTGACGCCATTGCATGAACAGACCGTTCTGCCGGAATGGATCGATCATAACGAACATATGAACGTCGCCTATTATGTCCTGATTTTCGATCAGTCACTGGACGTGTTCCTCGACGAAATCGGGCTCACGCGAAAATATCGGGAATCTGCGAATTGTACGGTTTATGTTCTCGAGACCCACGTGACCTATATACAGGAAGTGCTTGAAGGCGATCCACTAGCAATGTTTGTCCGCGTACTCGATTGTGATGAAAAACGCATGCATCTCTTTCTTGAAATGCGCCATCGGGACAAGGGGTTCCTCGCCGCCACGTCAGAGCAAATGATCATGCATCTCGACAAATCGGGCCCTCGGGCGAAAGCAATGCCGGATTTCCTTCAAAGCGCGCTCCGGGAACGCCGAGACAAAGACAAAGATGCCCACATCCCCCCGCAGGTCGGCGCCGTCATAGGGATACGCCGAAAGGCATAAAAAAACGCCGCCCATCTCTGAGCGGCGTCTTATCTTGAAAGGTCGACTTATTGTGCCTTATGCGGCCTGAGTACTTGTCGAGGCGCCGTTGCCGAGTTTACCGATAAGATAATCGACATTCTCACCATCGAATTCATCCTGGAAATGCGTGAGAACCCGCTCGATCACCTGATTGCGGTAGCGCTCGCGATCTCCCGGCGTGCCGTCAAAATCGAGTTCATTGGCAACGTCAAGACCAACTCTCATTATCTCCTGAAGGCCTCCGGGGATGTTCGACTTTTCACATAACTGCTTCAAACCCTTGCCGCCAGCGTCGTTGACCAGTATATGGACGTTGGACACCGCGATATTCGAGTATTTCGCCATTGCGGTCTCGAAGAAATCAACATCGCCGACGCAAAGAGCCCGCAGGATAATCGTCGGGGTCAGGCGGCCATTTTCGTGAAGCTGGTCTATAAGTTCGACCAGTTCAGAATGGCTCGCTCCATCCTTGATAAAACCGATCATCGTCTTCTCGCGGCTTTCAAGAATGAGATCTGTCGCCATTCCCGGTGACATCTCGTGATGCGTCACCAGATGCTCTCGAAGCTTGTCCGAGACCATGGTTACCAGACGTTCCGTGACGGTGATCGGCAATTTGCTCCGATGGGCCATCGGTTCCTGAATTTTTTCGCTGTCGCCGAACTGGTCGAGAACCTTTTCGTATGCGGCTTCGGAAATTTCGGCCCCTTCATTGCGCATCAGCGTCGCGACAACGTCCTCCGATCCGGTTTCCGCAAGTTTCTCCGAAATCGCTTCGGAGACAATTTCCCGGCTGGCGACTGCCATCTGGTGAAATTCAGACTTGGAGCTGATGATCTCGAACAAGTCCTCATCGGTCAGCACTGTTGAAAAACTGAGCATCGGGGTTGCGACATCCGCGATATCATTGGCAAGTGTCTTCGCAATATCCCGGGGAAGGTCGGGGACCGATTTCAAGGTCTCCGCCAATGTCTGGCGTACCAGAACCTCGGCATCATTCACGAGAAGGCGGAAAATCTCTTCGGCCTCCCGGCGTTCAGACGCGCTAAATCCCGAGCCCGTCATCCCGCCGGCGATCTTTTCTACTGTTTCGGCCCGGGCCGTCGCCGAGCGATCCGTCAGCAACCGTTCAACGTCGGCTGGGCTTAAAGAACCGTTATTTGACACATTGGCTCCAGTATTTGAGTTATTCGGAACAGATACTGTCGCCAAATTATGTTAATATATTCTTAATTCGGCCGTCCTTGGATGACTTCTTTGATGGCCCTTATCTGGTCCTCGACACGGATATCGAGAGAGCTTGTAATCTCAAGGTCACGATCCTCGAAGACATCCACATCCGGCTTTTTCTCCCGCCATTTTGCAATCTTTTCATCGCGCTGGATAATCAGCAGCTCAATTTGCGGACGAAACAGCTGCAACATAGCCGTCAGCCAGCGGTTCGCTGGCCAGGAAGGGGTGCTGTGATCAATGATGAAGCTATCCAGCATATCTATCACGTCAGCCTTGTCGTACCAGTTCTCGCCCGTGACCCACCGATTCGTGGTAAACAGGCTAATCGGAAAACCGGCACTATCCATCGAAATGGCAATCAGATGACAGATGATCTCGTCCTCTTCTGCCGGCCACACTTCGGGACCGTCATAGGGAACGGGGGACATATCTTCGCGCATGCCCTTTTTGCGTAAAAAGGTGTGAAAATGTCCATGCTCGCCCTCACGATGAGCATGATAATAATATTGGGCATGGGTTTCATCGTCATAGACGTCGCCTTCCGGGTAATGATCCCATTCATAGAAAGTCCCCTGCCCCTTGAGAATTTCACCAACGATATTGGCGCCGCCCTTTTTCAGGACGCGATAGCATTCGAGAATTTCATCCGCCGCGGCATTCATACGATCAAGTCGTTCGCGCGGGAGAGCTCTCAATACATTGCGGAGTTCCGGCGCATCATTCGTCATATCTCGCGCCACGCCGTTTTCAATATCGGCAGTTTCGTTCATTTTAGTTTCCGTTCTACGACTACGAAACAGTTTCTGGATGCTGTTGGCAAGAGACTACCCGGTCTCCTGCAACAGTAAATTATCTGACCGTAACATCAACAACCTGATGCGACTCTCATTCCGCAGTGCCATGTCCGCCGACATTTCCAATATCGATAATCCGTCCGAAGTCAGCCACGTGAATCTCATCACCCAATATAAACGCCGCACAGCCCGGCGACATAGTATTTCACGCGAAGGTGATTGATCGTGTAGTTTCCGCACGGGCGCGACATTATGACCCTGTTTACGTGACAACAATTATGTTATCCCGTTTTCACGGCCATATGGCCGCGCCGTTTGGCGAATGGAGGGAAATATGAAAATGATGAAACTTGCCGCATTTGGGCTCTCGGTTGTTGTATCGCTCGCCGCAACGTCGGCATACGCAGACGGAGACGCGGCAAAAGGCGAGAAAGTCTTTAAAAAATGCAAGGCATGCCACACCATTGAAAAAGGCGGCGCAAATAAAATCGGGCCGAATTTGTTTGGTGTTTTCGGCGCGAAATCCGGTCATGTTGAAGGCTACAAATATTCAACGGCGATGATGGAAGCGAACCTGACATGGGATGAAAAAACCCTGGACGAATATCTTACAAAACCAAAGAAGGTCGTAAAAGGCACGAAAATGAGCTTCGCTGGCCTCAAGAAGGAAAGCGAACGCGAAGACCTGATCGCTTATTTGAAGACATTCCAGTAATCATAGCGCTTCCCCGGTAACTTGTGCGGATCGTCATCGTCATCTGCACAGTCACCGCGCGGGAGACAATTGTATGATTTTTACCAGCCGCTGCCTGACCCAATTGGCAGCGGCCCTTAATGGTGTTCATAAACAGGGATCGCAAAAAATCGGGGGTTTTCCCGTCTCGCTTTCGGTGGCTCATCGCCGGGAATATGCCCGGCCAACCTTCGAGTATTTTTCGAGACTGCCGCCATTCTCCTTGAAGCGGCTATACTCATCGCCATTCACAAGCATTTTATAAAAATTAAGACCTTCTTTACATCCTGCAGTTATACCTTATTTACGAGGCATTAATTTTCGCGGCATTTACCGCTGCAGAAGTTTATTTCGATAGAGAATAGTCCATTGAATACAAGAGGTTTGGCATCCAAGCAGCCTGCAGGTCGCGATATTTCCAGGAAAGAGGAATCCGGGGAGGCGGACGAGCGTGTTCTACGGCTGAATTATAGCAAGCTGAGGCTGCTAATTCTCGAGACGGGCACCCACATCCTGGAATTCTGCCAGAGTATCAATATTCCGGTTCTGGCTCAGGAAACCTCCTATAATGATACCATCGCCAAAGATATCTCAGCAGGTGTCTACAACTGCATTATTATCGACGGTACGCGCGGCGACGATGCATACCGGGAAATCCTGAACGAAGTATCCGGCAAACCGCCGTTTCTGCCGGTGATTGTTATAGACGGCTCGCTCCAATTCCTGCGAAACGGCGCGTCGGAAAATATTGCGCGCGGCGACCTTTCTGCCGACCGCCTTGAAACTGCTTTATTCAATGCGGACCGGCTCTGCAAGCTGAACAATCGGACGGCCATTCTGGAAATGGAGCTGTCTGCCTTTATCGAGGAAGACCCGCTTACCGCCCTCCCGGGCCGAAGCAAGTTTCGCATGCGCATGGCCAAGGCGATTGAAAAGGCCCATGCCGCAAAAGTACCGGTTTCCCTGATCATTCTCGATCTGAACAGCTTCAAGGAACTGAATGAAAGCCGCGGTCACGATTTCGGCGATGAAATTCTCAAAACCGTCGCCAAGCGCCTGTTCAAATTCGCGCCCTATAACTCTATTGTCGGCCGTCTTGGCGATGACGAATTCGCTCTTCTCGCGGTTGATCAGGATTTTTCCGCCGCCTCCGATAATTTTGCGGCGCGGCTGATGCATGAAATTCGCAAACCCTATGTTATCGAGGGCCAGAAAACCGACGTCAGCGCGACAATGGGGTTTGCACTGCTGGACGATCATGACACGGCCGATGGATTGCTCCACAAGGCAATTTCAGCGCTCTATGCCGCGAAACGGGACAAGGAGCCCTTCACGGTTTACACCCATGAGGACGATATCGAGAGGCGCCAACAGCTGCGCCTTGCGCAAGATCTTCCCGAGGCCGTCGCGAGCAATCAACTGGTCCTGCATTATCAACCTATCGTCCGCATCGATGACCAGGAGGTTATCGGCGTCGAAGCGCTGGTGCGCTGGCAACATCCAAAGCACGGTCTTCTGTTTCCGGACAGCTTTATTCCTCTCGCCGAAGGGTCTGGTTCAATCGAGGCGCTTACGGAATGGGTATTACAAGACGCGATCTCTCAGGCCAGTCTATGGCGGGCCGCGGGCGACAGGATATCCGTCTCCGTCAATATTTCGGCGCTGATTTTGCACAATCCGGCCTTCCCCCAGATGGTGGCAAGGCTTCTCGAAACAACAAGTTTTCCGGCACATCTGCTCAAGCTGGAAATTACTGAAAGCGCGATTATCTCCGATGTAAATCGCGCGACGGAAATTGTGACTCAATTGCATGACATGGGCGTCTGCCTTTCAATCGACGATTTCGGTACCGGCTATACGTCTCTTGCCTATCTGCGCAAGCTGCCGGTCGACGAGATCAAGATTGACAAGAGCTTTGTCATGAACATGTCGCATGTTGCCGATGACGAAGTGATTGTCCGCACCCTGCTCGACCTGGCCAAGAATCTCGGCCTTTCCGTCGTCGCCGAAGGCGTCGAAGACGCGGAAACCTGGCGGATGCTGGAAGATCTTGGCTGCGATGTCGCACAGGGCTATTTCATGAGCCGCCCGATCGATGTCGAAGCCTTCAAGGACTGGATCGTGACGCAACCCTGGAAACAGGAACTGAAATAGACGGGTTGCGACAACATCCGTTTGACGCGGGCCCTGATATCCCTGAAAATAAACAAAAACAGGGGAGTCATGAATGTCAGAATTTGGTCCGGACGTCACCATTAACAATGCCGCCTATCTTCACCCAAGTGCCCTCATCTACGGAAAGGCCCGCATCGAAAAAGGGGCGTCTCTTTGGCCCTATACGGTGATCCGCGCAGAATCCGAAGAAGTTGTTGTCGGTGAATATACAAACATTCAGGATTTCGTGATGATCCATGTCGGTGCTTCCACCGGCAGCTTCATCGGCTCCCATTGTTCAATCACCCATCATTGCACCATCCACGGCTGCACGATCGGCGACAACTGCCTGATCGGGATAAATACGACAATCATGGATGGCTGTGCCATAGGCGACAACTGCATCGTTGCAGGGCATAGTTTCCTCAAGGAAGGAACGGTTATTCCCGATAATTCAATCGTGATGGGCACGCCGGCGAAAGTCGTTCGCACGCAGAATAATTATGCCCGTTGCCGGTTAAATGCGTTCATGTATTATCGCAATGCTCTCGCCTATAGCCGGGGTGACCATCGGGAATGGGTTTCCGACGATTGCCTGAAGGAAGTGCAGGTGGAAATTGCAAAGCTGCAGAAAGAGCAGGCGGCACTAGAAAACAAATCTTAGGACCAACCTCTGAAAGAACGGATCGAGAAATTCCATGATTGAAATGCGTAACCCCTATCTCATGTTCCTGGGTGATGTGGAAGACCAGCTTGCCGCGAAAACCGCGAAAGGGATTGTCGACTGGCGCCCCGAATGGTGTCTCGGCCAGTTGAAGCTGGCCGGCTGCGTCGCCGATCTCGGCATCAAGGACATGACCATCGCCGAAGCAGTGGCCGGCGGTGCAAAGACCATGGTAGTGGGTATCGTCAATTCAGGTGGTTTTCTGCCCGAGCACTGGATTTCCGTCATTGTCGAGGCATTGGACGCAGGCATGGATGTCGCCAGCGGCCTGCACATCCGCCTTGGAGACATGCCTGAAATCAAGGAGGCGGCGGCAAGAAATGGGCGCGCCCTGTTTGACGTGCGTCATCCGACCCGCAACATTCCGACTGGCAAGGGAACGCCGCGCCAGGGGAAAAGACTGCTTGCCGTCGGGACCGATTGCTCCGTCGGCAAGATGTACACGGCGCTCGCTATCGAAAAGGAAATGCACAAGCGCGGCATGAAAGCGGATTTCCGCGCGACAGGTCAAACCGGGATATTTATCGCCGGATCGGGAATCTCCATCGATGCGGTGGTTGCCGATTTCATCTCCGGCGCGGTTGAAGAGCTTTCACCGCCAAATGATGCCGATCACTGGGACATTATTGAGGGTCAGGGCTCTCTCTTTCATCCTTCCTTCGCGGGCGTCAGCCTGGGGCTTTTGCATGGCGCGCAGGCCGACGCCCTCATCCTCTGTCACGAGCCGACCCGGACCCACATGCGCGGTCTGCCGCATCAGCCATTGCCCGATCTCAAAACCTGCATAGAGCTCAACCTGACCTGCGCGCAACTCACCAACAAAAATGCCGAATTCGTCGGTGTCGCCATCAACACCTCTGGCCTCAAGGAAGGCGAACGTCAGGAATATCTCGCGAAAGTCGAGAAGGAATTGGGGCTTCCGACTGTCGATCCATTTAAAGACGGCACGGCGCCAATCGTTGACAACCTGCAATGAGCAAGCGGGAAATCGAGGCGCGCGCCGAAAGCTGGCCGATCAGGGGAAGCTTCCGCATCAGCCGGGGGGCGAAAACCGCCGCCGAGGTTGTTGTTGTCGAAATTTCCAACAATGGCGTAACGGGACGCGGGGAATGCGTCCCGTATGCGCGATACGGCGAAAGTGTCCGTTCGGTCCTCGGTCAGGTCTCCTCCATTCGAGATTATATCCGCGACGGTCTGACCCGCGACGGGCTGCTGACGGTTATGCCCTCCGGGGCCGCGCGCAATGCCGTTGATTGCGCGCTCTGGGATCTGGAAGCAAAGTTGAGCGGCAAAGGCATATATGAAATTGCGGGGATTCCGGCACCAGGACCGACGATAACGGCTTACACGCTCTCTCTGGATACCGCTGAAAATATGGGCGCCGCCGCGAAGGCGCAGAGCCACCGCCCGCTGTTCAAGTTGAAACTCGCGGGCGAGGGCGATCTCGAGCGGGTGGCCGCCGTTCGTCACGCAGCGCCAAAGACGCGTATCATTGTCGATGCCAACGAGGCCTGGACCGCCGATATGATGCTCGAATTTTGTCCCAAAATGGCGGACCTCGGCGTCGAACTTATCGAGCAGCCATTGCCGGCCGGCGAAGATTCAATTCTTGGCGAGATGGAGAGGCCCGTCCCGATTTGCGCCGATGAAAGCGCCCATGATACGGCCACCCTTGACGACGTGACGGAGCTCTATGACTACATCAATATCAAGCTCGACAAGACTGGGGGACTGACAGAAGCCCTGCTTCTCGCGGAAGCCGCCCGGGAGTTCGGGCTCGGGGTTATGGTCGGCTGCATGCTCGGCACCAGCCTTGGCATGGCCCCTGCCATGCACCTTGCGTCCTTCGCGCGGTTTGTCGATCTCGACGGCCCACTCCTGCTTGAAAAAGACAGGGAAAATGGCATCCGCTTTGACGGCAGCGTCATGCATCCGCCATCAAGGGAACTTTGGGGATAGCAGAGGCCATCCCCTTTGGTTCTAACGCCCCTTGAATTCCGGCGCGCGTTTTTCAACGAAGGCAACGGCCGCACCCTGGTGATCTTCCGTCTCAAATGACCGGATCATCTGGTGGGCCTCCCAATCCAGGACCTCGCTCAGGGTTCCCTCGGACGCTGTATTGATATTCTTCTTCATGTAGCCGATGGCAATCGTCGGCAGCTCCGCCAGCCGTTTCGCCATTGCGGCCGCCGCGGCCGGAAGTTCGTCCGCCGGAACTGATTTGTTCACCATACCGATTGCCTCGGCCTCCTTGCCGAGGATCACGTCAGCGGTGAAATAAAGTTCCTTCGCCTTGGCTTCACCGAGCAGCTTGGTCAGGAAATAGGTCCCGCCGAAATCACCCGAGAGGCCGACCTTTGAAAAGGCAGTGGTGATCTTGGCATCGTCCGCCGCGATGCGCATATCGCACGCCATGGCGAGGGAAAAACCCGCGCCCGCGGCCGGCCCCGGAATGACGGCAAGTGTGGGTTTCGGCATTTCATGAAGAAGACGGCTTACTTCCATCCGTTCGCGTAGGTCCTGTATCCGCTCGTCGATATTGACCTTGGCGCCGGCATTGGCGGCGAAACCCTTCACATCTCCACCCGCACAGAATGCACCGCCCGCCCCTGTCAGTACGACGGCCCGGACCGAACCATCCTTTGCCAGGCGGGTCAGTTTCTCGCTCAAACCGTCCATCATTTCCCGGGTAAAGGCATTGCGCGCCTCGGGCCGATTCATGGTCAGCGTCGCAATTCCGTCTTCAAATGTTTCAAGAAGTACATCAGACATTTTTATTTTCCTTATTTTGAGTTTATCTGAAGAAAAGCCGCTACTCGCGCGGTAATTGCTGCTCGACGAGGCGGGCCCAGATGCTGGCGCCAATCGACAGCACCTCGTCATTGAAATCATATTCCGGATGATGCACCGCGTGAAAATGCGTTTCGTCATTGGTGCCCAGGAAAAAGTAGCAGCCGGGACAGGCCTCAAGCATGAAGGCGAAATCCTCGCTCCCCATGCGGATCGGCGTCTCCATATTCACATTCTCATGCCCGACGATTTCCGTGGCGGCACGGGCCGCAATCTGGGTTTCCTTTTCGTGATTGACGACGCTCGGGTAGCGCCGCTGGTAATCCAGTTTGATTTCCACCCCATGTGTCGCAGCGACCCCGTCGCAGATTTCCCGAACCCGTGCCTCGATCAAGTCACGGATCTGCGCCGTCATTGCCCGGATCGAGGCGCTCAGCATCGCTTCTTGCGGGATTATATTAATGCCAGTGCCCGCCTGAAACTGTGTAACGCTGACCACGGCATTGTCAACCGGACCGACATTTCGGGCGACGATGGTCTGAAGCGCCGTGTAAAGCTGTACCCCCGCTGCAATCGGATCATTGGTAAGATGGGGATAGGCCGCGTGCCCGCCCTTACCCCGTATTTTCATCACCGCCGTATCCGCGGAGGCCATAATTGGACCCGAACGTACATTGAATGTGCCGCGAGGAAGGCTCGGTTGGTTATGCAGACCATAGACACCGTCGCAGGGAAAGCGCTCGAACAGGCCGTCCTTGACCATCGCGTCACCGCCGCCGCCACCCTCCTCCGCCGGCTGGAAGATGAAGTGCACAGTCCCGTCAAAATTACGGGTTTCGGCGAGATATTTGGCGGCGCCGAGCAGTATCGCCGTATGGCCGTCATGACCGCAGGCGTGCATTTTCCCGTCAATCGTCGATTTATGGGCGAAATCATTTTCTTCCTGCATCGGCAGCGCATCCATGTCTGCGCGGAGGCCGATGGTCCGTGCACTGGATCCCTGTCCTTTCAGCACGCCGACAACGCCGGTAACGCCGATGCCTTCATGTACTTCGATTCCCCAGCTCCGGAGTTTTTCCGCAACAATCGCCGCTGTCCTTCGTTCTTCGAAACAAAGTTCCGGATGCTGATGAAGGTCCCGCCGCCAGGCTTGCATATCATCATGTGTTTCGGCGATCCTGTTATAGATGGGCATCCCTTCCCCTTATTCTTGGTTTAATTGTTCGTCATCGTGCCACCCTTTAAAAGGAATGGCAACATCCGTGCGAGAGCGTCGAGTGGCAAAAATTGATTTCACCTCTCTCGTTGCCATCTTTTAATTTTCTGCGGACCCACTATATGAGGAAACTTGTGTGCGCCTGCGAAAGGATTGCTTGCTAATCGCAGGATCAACGCTATACTGCGCGCGCTTTTTGATAAAGACGAAGTATAAATCATGGAAATTCGGAACGTAGCGATTATCGCCCATGTTGATCATGGGAAGACGACCCTTGTGGATGGCCTCTTGAAACAGAGCGGCACGTTCCGGGACAACCAGAAAGTGGCCGAACGGGCCATGGACAGCAACGACCTTGAGCGTGAACGCGGGATCACGATCCTTGCCAAATGCACCTCTGTCGAATGGGACGGATACCGTCTCAACATCGTCGACACGCCAGGTCATGCCGACTTTGGCGGCGAAGTGGAACGTATTCTCAGCATGGTCGACGGTGTTGTCGTGCTGGTCGATGCCGCCGAGGGCCCAATGCCGCAAACAAAGTTCGTGACGCAAAAAGCGCTTGGCCTTGGCCTGAAGCCGATTATCGTCATTAACAAGGCGGACCGCCCTGATGCCCGGCCAAATGAAGTGCTGGACGAATGCTTCGATCTGCTTGTCGCATTGGACGCCAATGAAGAGCAGCTCGATTTCCCGGTGCTCTATGCATCCGCCAAGGAAGGCTGGGCGGTTACGGACTTGTCCGAACCGAAGGAAAATCTTCATCCGCTTTTCGATCTCATTGTCCGCCATGTGAAGGCGCCAGAGGTCAATGAAAACGCCCCATTCCGGATGCTCGTCACCACAATTGAGAGCAACCCCTATCTTGGCCGCCTTTTGACGGGTCGAGTGGAAAGCGGCGTTCTTAAGACAAACGATCCGATCAAAGGCCTCAGTCGCAAGGGCGGCAAGATCGAAGATGCGCGCGCCACGAAAATCCTGGCATTCCGCGGGCTGGAACGCGAAACAATCACTGCCGCGCGGGCGGGTGATATCGTGTCGGTTGCGGGTCTTGTCAAAACCACTGTCGCCGATACACTCGGCACGCCGGAGGAGACCGAACCCCTTGACGCACAGCCCATCGATCCACCGACGATCTCGATGACCTTCGCCATCAACTCATCCCCGCTTGCCGGACGGGATGGCGACAAGGTGCAGAGCCGGGTCATCCGCGCGCGCCTAATGAAGGAGATTGAGGGTAATGTCTCCATCCGCGTGGAGGATAGCCCCGAAGCGGATTCCTATATCGTGTCAGGCCGGGGTGAGCTGCAACTCGGCGTGCTGATTGAAACGATGCGCCGCGAAGGATTCGAGCTTTCCATCAGCCGGCCCAAAGTGCTCTATCGCCAAGGCGAAAACGGCGAAACACTTGAACCGCTTGAAGAGGTTGTCGTTGATGTCGACGACGAATTCTCCGGCGTTGTGGTCGAAAAGGTCGCGCTGCGTAAGGGGACGATGACGGACATGCGCCCCTCCGGCGGCGGCAAGACCCGGATCACGTTCCTCTGCCCGACCCGTGGATTGATCGGATATCATGGCGAATTCCTGACCGATACGCGTGGCACCGGCATCATGAACCGGCTTTTCCATTCCTATGTCCCCCATAAGGGAGAAATTCCCGGTCGGCGCAATGGCGTTCTGATCTCAAACTCCACAGGCAAGTCCGTGGCATTTGCGCTCTGGAATCTTGAGGCGCGTGGTTTCTTCTTTATCGGTAGCGGCGTCGATGTCTATGAGGGCATGATTCTGGGCGAACATAACCGCCCGAATGATCTTGAGGTCAATCCGCTGAAAGCCAAACAGCTGACCAATATCCGCGCCGCTGGCACGGACGAGGCTGTTCGTCTCACCACACCGAGAAAATTAAGCCTGGAACAGGCCATTGCCTATATCGACGACGATGAGCTGGTGGAAGTAACGCCAAGCAATATTCGCCTGCGCAAGCGTCATCTCGACCCGCATGAGAGAAAGAAAGCCTCACGCGAGAAGATTGCAAGCTAAGCCCATCAAAAACCGGACGGCCCTCTTCGCGCCTAAAAAATGGGTGGCGATTAATCGCGTCTTGTGAAAACATGTGCCGACCTTAAGAACAACAATAACCAAATGAGGAAAAGATGGCGTTGATTGATGTGACCGCAGAAGTTGCCGGGAAAGTCTGGAAGGTTGAAGCCAAAATCGGAGAACAGCTTGACGAGGATGATACAATTCTCATTCTGGAAAGCATGAAAATGGAAATTCCCGTTGACGCCCCGGAAGACGGAACGCTCAAGGAAATCCTGGTGGGCGAAGGCGATGCCGTCGCCGAGGATCAGGTTGTCGCCCGGATGGAAGTCTGAAGACTTCCATCACAATTATCACGGAACCAATCTACCAGAGCCAGGTCGCGGGATCGGGAATTTCTTCCTCACGCGCCAGGAATTTCAATCCTTTCGCGCAGCGGACGATATACCAGATATATGCCAGAAGGATGATCAATAATCCGATGCCGACGGCGGCCAGCAGAGACCCGATCAGGCAATAGAGGAAAAACATCCAGAAGCTTCGGATCTGGAACCGGAAATGCGTTTCCAGCCACGCGGGTCCGTCGCCGCGATTTATGTAAGCCATGACGACGCCGACAATATGTGCAATCGGAATGATCAGGCCCGCAAAATAGATGAAATAAATAATTTGCGCCATTTTTACGGCGCCGTTCATCCGCGCCGTATCCTCGACCGATTTGGTTACGTCATTCATATATTTGCCCCCTCACTATTCTTGACCTTCCAACGCCTCCTGCAGTAGGAGGTATACCTTGCCCACATCCGCCGTGATAAAAGCGTCCGAGAGCAATTCCGAATGATCGACCGTTCCGGCCTCCGTCATTATTTCGCGGAATTCGGACACATATTGATCGGCAAAACGCCGGAAATCGCCATTGTCGCGGTAGCGCGCCCGGATCTTCTCCGCGTCCCTCGTTTTGAGAAGCTTGCGGGTAAAAATGCCCTTCTCGCCCTTCCGGTACCGACGCCAGAGCTCTTCTGACAGGTTGCTGTCCATGATCCGGTTGAGGTCGATGGTGAGCGAATTCAGATTCTCCATAATAAACGCGGTCGATTTCATGAACTGCTCGTTGCGCAGTTTGCTTTTCTTCTCCGCGAGCCGATCCGCTTCCTGTTTCGCCTTGGCCGCCGCCGTGGTTATCCCCAAGGTCTGCTTTTCAATCCGCTGGCCGGAGGTAAGCGCATCTTCCGCCGCTTTTTCCGCCGCTTTCTTGAAGGCTTCGCTTTCGTTTTTCAGAAGACCCGCAGTATGACTGAGCGTTTCTTCCACCTGTTTCACAGACAAGGTCAGGCGTTGGTGCTGACTTTCGAACTGCTGGCCGAGTGTGCGGGCGCTTTCATTCGCCTTTGTCGTAAAGCGGATCAAGTCCTCCGCCTGGCCGTGGAAGAGTTCCACCGCGCCGGTCCCCGCGGATTTAACCTGATTACTCGCCTCGGAAATTTTCTCTGTCACCCGGTCGAGATCTTCATGAATGTGCCGGCGCGTCTCATCGATTTCCAGCTTGTGCTTCGCAAGGGCCTGATCCGCATATTGAATGCCTTTGATCATCAGCTCGCTGGCCTTCGCAAGTTCAACTGACCGGCGATGGAATCGCTCTGTTGCCTCCGACGCCTGCTCGACGGAATGATCAAGCATGTAGGAGCGTTCGGAGAGGGTCTTCTCCACCGTTTCCACCTGCTCCGTGAGCTGTCGGGCAATCTCCGCCAGCGCCAGAGTCTCCTGCTGAAGGATTTCCTCCATTGCCTCTGCGTGATCCTTCGCGCGGACGGAAATCTCGGCAAGATCTTCCATATGAACCTTCGCGGATCCGCTGGCCTCGCTGATATTGGTAAGCGATGACCGGGTTACTTCGGCAAGTCTGCCGCCCTGGCTCTCGGCCTTTGCCGCCGCCTTGTTCAATTGTTCAATGTGATCATTGGCCTGATCGCCCATCGCCCGCAGTTCTGCGGATGCCCGTTCCGCTGTTTTGGCAAGTTCGGCAGTCTGCGAATAAGCCGCTTCGCCGGATTGCCGCGCTTGCAGCGTCGCCCGCTCCGCCGTCGCCATGAAGTCCTGGTGATGGCGGATAGTTTCTTCAATCGCCGCGGCGAGTTTGCCCTTCGAATGATCGGCCGACGTGCCAATCTCTTTCTGCTGTTTGACAAGGGCTTCACTGGCGGAGGCAAGCGTGCGCGACGCCTTGTCGGCACTAACCTCGATATCAGAGCCTTCGCGGCGCAACTCTTCGCCGGCTTCGCGCATCCTGCTGGTCAGCGCATCGGAGGTTTCCTTCAAGCCCTCCGCCTGACGCTGCAGGTTGCCGCCGACTTCCATGATACGGCTGTTGGTTTCAATACCCGCCTTGTTTAGCAATTCGACGTCTTTGCCGAGGCGCTCGCTGATTTCCCGCGACATTTCCAGTATCTGTTGTGACGCCTGCTCGAAAATCGCAATCTGGTTGCGAAGCTGCTCTTGAATGAGCGTCGTCCGCGCGCCCGCCGTCTCGGACGCCTCATTGAGGCTCGCCGCGTGGCCGGCCAGTTTTTCACCCAGCTGATCCGCATTCCGCAGGGATTTTTTACCCGCGGCATCAAGCAGTTCCTGTCCCTGACGCAGGCTCTGGTCAATCGCCTGCAGGCTTTGGCCGGTCGCTTTCAAAACGTCGTCAAGCGCGATGGTCTCGTCCTTCAGCTTCATGCTGGAGAGCAGCAACTGCTCGGTCATCTCGCTGGACTTGACCGCCAGTTCCTGGGTGTTCTGATGCAGTTTTTCCGCGGATTCTCGCGCGCCGCTTTCCGCATCTCTTGCGACCTGGATTAAACCGCCTTCGCGGCTTTCGAGCCGCTCAAGCGCCTTGTCAACCTCAGCAACGCTGCTGGCGAGCGTATTTCGAAGGGCATTCAGACGGGTGACACCTTCATCGCTTGCAATACTCAGATCGGTCGTACTCTGCAGAAGAACATCGGCGGTCTTCGAAAGCTCGCTCGAGGAAGCCCGCGAAACCTCGGCAATTTCCTGGCCGCGCTCGGTCAGTTGCGCAGTTCCGTCATTGAGTTTTTCACGAAGCTGGTCGGCGGCCTCTTGCAGGCTTCGTATCTGCTCGCCGAGCGCGTCTTTCGCCTCTGCTGTTTTCTCGAGCGTCTGGGTGGCATTCGTGAAAATCTTTTCGCTGGTTTCACCAAGAATCTGCGCAACATCGTGGGACTTTTCATCGGCGACACGAATAGCATCTTCCAGTGCCTTGATTTGTGCGGCTATGGCGTTCTGCACCGCTACGCTGCGAGTTTCTGTTTCTCCCGCCGCATCCTCAAGGCTACTCGTCTGTAATGTGATGGCATCATTCAGCCGCGCTCCCTGTTCATTGATCTGATCGATAAGCGATCTGATCTGGGATTCACGGGCTTCAAGCTCCCCCTTTATCCGATCAGAGGTCTGCAATAAGCCGTCGGTCGCTGACTTGGCCGAATCTCCCTGCTTTTCGAGCCGGCTCGACGCGTCCTCAATCCGGCTTGCGGCTTTTTCCGTTTCTTCCTGGACTTTTTTCGACTGCCGCTCAAGGGCCTCAGTCAGACGGGAAACACGTGCTTCCGCTTCCGGGCTCGGATAGCCTAAATTTGCCATCAATAGATCAAGCGCATTACCTTTCAATCGGGCCTCCAGACCGCGATGGAAATACCCGAGAAGCAACCACAGAAAGGCAAGCGGCGCAAATGCGCCAAGGAGCAGGATTCCGAGATCGATCGGTGCGACCATCAAAATTTCCGGCCAGCCGATTCTCGCATAGGCATAGGCGCCAACGGCGACAAGCCAGGCAATCGTTAGAAGAACGCCGACGCCGAAAAGCTTTGCAGCGCCCGATAACCCCTTATTTTCCGTCATTTTTTGCGGCACAGCCTTTGCTTTCGCTGCAGCGTTATTCTCACCGCTGCGAAATTCCACATTCTGATGTTTTTGCAACATCATCCCTCTCCTAACCATACTATGGTAGAAGGGTTCCGCAAATCCGGCGCGACGTCAAGTTTTCTGATCAATCCGGGTGATCGCCGGTAACGAAAAAACCCTGATATTATGACTACTTGATAACTCCGGCGGCGCGCAAATCGCCAATCGCGTCTGCGGCAAACCCCCAGTCGCGCATCGCTTCCTCGGTATGCTCTCCCGGCAGGCAGGGCGGACGCTGTATCGAGGGTTCCGTACGGCTGAAACGGGGTGCCGGTGCGGGTTGAACAACACCGTCATATTCAACGAAGGTTTTCCTGTGCGTATTATGCGGATGCCGTGTCGCCTCCATGATCGAAAGAACGGGGGCGTAACATACGTCCGAACCCAACATGATCTCGTCCCATTCATCCCGGGTTTTCGTCTTGAAAATCTCGGTCAACCGCGCCTTGATCACCGGCCAGCTTTTGGGATCCATTTGCGGCGGCAGGTCCTCCTTATCGAGGCCCGTCTTTTCGAGAAGCTCCTGGTAGAATTTCGTCTCGATCGAGCCGAGCGAGATATGTTTTCCATCGGCCGTCTCATAGACGTCATAGTAATGAGTGCCGGAGTCGAGAATATTTACGCCGCGTTCGTCTTTCCAGTGCCCAGCCGCCATAAGGCCGTAAAACATTGTCATCAGCGACGCGGCGCCATCGACCATTGCCGTGTCGACAACTTGCCCTTTGCCCGATTTCTGGGCCTCAAGAATACCGCAAACGAGACCAAGCGCGAGATAGAGAGCGCCACCGCCGAAATCACCGACAAGGTTGAGCGGGGGGACCGGCGCTTCGTCCTTTCGTCCAATGGCATGCAACACGCCGGCAAGCGCAATATAGTTGATGTCGTGGCCGGCCGCCAATGCCATGGGCCCTTCCTGCCCCCAACCGGTCATCCGGCCATATACCAGCTTCGGATTGCGCTTCAGTGCCTCTTCCGGGCCAAGTCCCATACGCTCCATGACGCCGGGGCGGAATCCCTCAATCAGCCCATCCGCCTGTTCGATCAGTTTCATGACGACCTCACGCCCGGCTTCCGTCTTTGTATCGACGGCGATCGACCGGCGGCTTCGCATCAGCAGACTGTTGCGGGAGCTTGGCATACTGCCGAGCCCGGGATCGGACAAGCGGTCTATGCGGACGATATCGGCGCCAAGATCGGCCAGCAGCATGGCGCACATAGGGCCGGGCCCAATCCCGCCCATTTCAACAATTTTGTATCCTGCTAACGGTCCCATTATTCTTTCCTTTTCTTGTTAAGACCCGGAATTTTCTTTTCAATCTAAACCGAACCCAAATGGACTGTCATCCCCTAAAGTAACGACCGGTGCGGCAGCCGCGATAAATACCCGCAGAGGACAAGTGCGATCGCGCAATTCGCCGCCATGACGAAATAGGCGTGGCTTGCGAAAAATTCGTATAAATACCCCGACAGGAACAGGCAGCCTCCCATGACAAGGCCGAGCGATATGGCTGAATATAATCCCTGCGCACGTGCCGAAACCTCAATGGGTAGTTCGTCGGTGATATACCGCATGGCGCCGAGATGAGCCGCCGCGAAAGTTACGCCATGCAGCATCTGGCTGACAATAAGCACTGGCACTCCGGGCGCAAACCCCATGACCGCCCATCTGATCAATCCCGCCGCCCCGCCCAGAAGGATAAGCTGGATCGGACTGAAGGATTTGAAGAACCGACGCGCGAAGGCGAAGAGAATAATTTCGACGATGACGCCCTCTGCCCAAAGGAACCCGATGGTGCCATCTTCGATACCCTGCCTTTGCCATTGCAGGGTACCGGATGTATAGAGAACCGCGTGGCTGCCCTGAATCAATCCGGCCGCCAATAGAAAGATCATGAATACCGGGCTCGATATCAAGCGTCGCAGCCCCCGTTTCCCCGTCTCGCTTCGGCCAACATTGATTTCCGGTAGAATCAGGCAGCAAACAAACAGTAACAGGTAAGACAGCGCCAACAGTACCGGTATAAAATCAGGCGAACGTCCCTCCAGCATCTGGCCGCCCAAAAAGGCGCCGCCAATAAATGAGATGGACCCCCATAATCTTATGCGCGGATAATCGATTTGCTGCGTCCGGCCGATGGTAAGTACAAGGTTGTCGCCGAGCGCCGTGAAAGACGATGTAAATAGGCCGATGGAGAGCGCAAGAACAAAGATCTGCCAAAAGCCTTCGGCGAAAAAGTAAAATTGAAAAAGCCCGAGACAAATTGCCGACATAACGACAAGCGGCGCCCGCCGTCGTCCGACAAAATCGGCGATCGACGTAATCATCGGGGTGAATATGATTTTTCCCCAAACCGGCGCGGAAAGAACGATACCGATCTCGTCCGCGCTGAGGCCCTTGTAGGAAAGCCAGACCGGCCAGAACGGCAGCTGGAAGCCAACGATAAGGAACAACGCCATGTAAAAGGGCGCAAGACGCATGGCGGTCTGTTGGTCAAAAGTGATCAGGGGTGCCACGAGAGAGCGCCTTTCCGCCAGTCTGGAACCAGATATCTCTAGGGGAGACGGGAGTGACTGTAAAGCGGCCGTGCCCGCCGGCAGCATAAAAATTTGCCTATCATGATATTCTCTGGCTTAATCCGCCTGAAGAATTTCACGAAAGGTTCAGGCAACATAGGGGCATGAAGTAAATGGGCAAAATCATTGGCGGCGTTATCATCGGTCTGATCGTAATCATTGCCATTGTTGTTGGCGTTTTCTATTTCAATCTGGATAAGGTCATCATTGCCGCAGTTGAAAATTATGGCTCTGACGTCACCAAAACCGACGTTGTGCTGAATGAGGTCGACCTTGATCTGACGAGCGGGAAAGGCGCGCTGAAAGGCTTTAGTGTCGGTAATCCTGACGGCTTTGAAGAAGACCATTCCATTAAATTCGACAGTGTCGCAGTGGAGGTTGATATCGCGGATACCAGCGACAAGCTGATCCACATCCGGGAAATCCGCGTGGAGAACCCGTCGATCATTTATGAAGTCAATCAGACGACCAACAATCTGACCGCAATACAGAATAATGTGGATGCCTTCCTGAAAGAAAAGGGGTTGGGCGGCGAAAAATCGGACGAAGCCAGCTCGGAAGATGGCCCGAAGGTCATTATCGACAATCTCTACGTCACGGGCGGGCAGGTTTCCGTCAAGGCGCCGATTCTCGCCAACCAGAAGGTCGAAGGCCAGCTTCCCAATATTCATATGGTCAATATCGGCAAGGATGAAGGTGGAGCGAGCCCTGGCGAGGTCGCGGCGAAAATAATCGAGGAGATCACCGGCAAAGCGATGGGCGTGATCACGCAGCTCGGTATCGGCAAGAATATTGGGACACTGCTCGATAATGCGGGCGATCTGGTCAACAAGACCGGTGTCGGGGAAGCCGCCGGAAAAGCGGGCGAAGCCGCGACGGGGGCGGCCAAAGGCGCGACCGGCGCGGTGGAAGGCGCCGGTAAATCCATCAAAAAACTGTTTGGCGATTAACCCCTTAATTAGTAACGCGATTAAAACATGGACGCAGTAAACGAAAATATCGAGACGGTCTCGAAATGGGTCGATATCGTCACCGAATTTGCCATCGAGTACGGATTTCAGATACTCGGTGCTGTGGTATTCCTCTTGTTCGGGCTGCTGGTTGCCAACTGGATCGGAAACCGGCTGCTCGATATGGCGCTTGCCCGCAATATCGACGTGACCCTCTCCCGATTTATGGGAAGCGCGGTGAAGTTTATCCTCATCGTCATGCTCATCATTATCACGCTTGGCAATTTCGGGATCAGTATCGCCCCACTTATTGCGCTCGCTGGGGCGGTAACGTTCGGCGCAACCCTTGCCCTTCAGGGGCCCATCTCCAACTTCGGCGCCGGCGTCGCCATCATCCTGACACGGCCCTTCGTCGTCGGCAATGTCATCACCGTTCAGGGAGTAAGCGGCGTCGTCGACAGGATCACGCTTGGCATCACCTTCCTTACCGGAGAGGATGGCGAGCAGATTGCCATTCCCAACAAGGAAATCGTCGGACAGGTCATCGTCAATTCAATGGAAATGCGGATCGTCGAGAGCAATTTCTGCATTTCCGCCGACACGGACCCGGCGAGAGTCATCAAACTGATACAGGAGGCGATCGCGAAACTGATCAATGAGGACTCCCCGACCCCACCGCAAGTCGGCATCCAAGATTTCACCTATGGCGGCGTTATCATTGGCACCCGTGTTTGGGTCCCCGGGCTCAAATATTTTGAGGACCGGTATGACATCAACGATACAATTTATAAGGTGCTTAAGGACAATAACATCGAGTTGATGAAATTTGGCGGTGTGAGCCTTGCACTGCCGCCGCTCAACGAGGGAAATGGGCCGGCCGTTCCACCACCGGTCCTGTAGTTTCCATCACCGCCGAAAATTCTTCATTTCACAAAATTACGGTAACAATCCGATCGATGAACGCTTAGAATAGACCGCAACGTCATACAAGTTAGGAACGGATCGAATGAGATATATATTGATACTTGGCATAGCCCTGATGGCGGCAGGATGCGGATCCAGGTTCTCCGTAAATAATCCTAATCCCTATAGCGTTTATAATTATGACTATTCCGACTGCTGCCAGCAGGGCAACGGGCCGCGGCCATAACGGACAAGGATATCCTGATGTCGGACATTAAACTTACCCATGCCTTCGATATGCAGCTGTCGGTCAAATCTCCGGTCCTCAATCTCGGAAAGACACCGCAGGGCGGGCGGCTGATTGCTGCGGTGACTGGCGGTGTGATTACGGGCCCTCTGCTCAATGGGCGTGTTCACGCCGGCGGCGCCGACTGGCTGCTGTTACGCGAAGATGACGTTGTGCAGCTCGACGTACGCATTACAATCGAAGCGGAAGACGGCGGCCTGATTTATGCCCGCTATGAAGGACTCCGTCACGGACCGCAAGATGTAATGGCAAAAATGGCGGCGGGCGAAACAGTTGATCCCTCTCTCTTTTATTTCCGCATTCTGCCACGCTTCGAAACGTCGGCGGCGTCGCATCTATGGCTCAACAAGCACCTATTCGTCGGCACCGGGGAGCGTAATTCGAAGGGACCGAAATACAGCGTCTTCAAAGTCGAGTAACTGGCGCAGCCGGTCTATTCGCAGGACCCGTCCCACGGAATGGTGACGAACACCGTTTTTCCGTTCACACCCGGGAAATCCTGGAACAGCGCATCAAGCACTTCATCAAAAACTCCGGTCAATGTCGGGCACCGACCGGCAGATTGCGCCCGTCCTTCGTAAATACGGACCGGATTTTCGGATTTGGCGGTCTTGCCTTCTACGATATCGATCGCAATGAACCGGTTATACTCCACCCATGTCTGGGTGTTGTATGTGCGCCCAAGAGAGCCTCCGTAAAACGGGCCTCCGCCGCCATAGACACCAAGCCCGAAAGATCCGAATACCGGAGATGAGGTAGTTGTCGAACGCGGCTCCGTGCCGTCGACGCCATAGGAAACGTAGGCAATATAATCCGGATCCGGCAAGTGTTCCCGGACAACAAATCCGACAAATCTGAGCTTGTCCGCAATTTTCGGGCGGTAGTTGAGAAATTCAAGACTGGATTCCTTTGACGCCGGCTGCGCGCGAATTACGATATTTTTCCCCCTGATATTGGCAAGATCCGGCGTGAAAAATGCGGTGACGTTGGCTTCCACCGTCGGCTTGGTGCAAGCCGCCAACAACAGGACGGCTATCAGTGTCGCTATTATCCTCATGAACTGTCTCCAACGGGTTTCCGGATGGATTAGCCTTCTAATATTGTTCAACGGCAAATCGCAATCAACAACTGGCCTGGAATTGATGGAAATTTATTTCTTGGCAACCCGTGCGAATTAACCATATCCGCCAATTGCTTTTACTTCCACGAGAAGTTTCGGTATAATTTTCCAATAATTTAATTCATTCTCGAACTACGCAAATCAGGGTCGCCAAAAAAATTCCAATAAATGACCTGCGGCGGCGGCATTGGTCGAAGGTCAAAAAAAGACATAAATCCGGGCACCGGTCGGAAATCAAGAATTTTCGGGGCGATTTAAGAACGGAGTAAGTATGAACGTAGATCTTATCGGAAAACCCGCTTATTTGACGGACATCAGGTATGGAGATCTGTTCTATATGCAGATCGGCGAGAGAATTTACCCCTGTATCAAGACGTATTTCGTCAAAAACGATACGGAAATAATAGATTATGTCGTCGCTTTCACGCCTTCGGAGAGGGACAGGACGTATTTACCGCGGTTAATGGAAGAAAGAAATCTTGCCGCCAAGGTTGCCTATCGAGTGTCGGAACCGGTATTCCGATCGATGATCAACGAAAGTTCTATCCTGACGGATATTGAGTACTGGCCGACACCGGGCATCGTTATTGAAAGCTCGGATGCGACTTATCTGACAATCAAGTCCGGACGGATGCCGCATAAACTGATGTATCTTAATATCAGTACAGGGGAGCTGATCGCAACATCGCCGAAAGCGCCCTTCGTCTTTGTCATGGAATGGAAAATCGTCCTCCAGCAGGAAGGCAGCGAACAGACACTTGTCCGTTTCCCGGTCGGCAGTCCGACACTCCTCAAGAACGCTGCCGCCCAGTAAGCAGCAATTAATTCTGTTTTCATCGCGGCCAGGCGGCAACGCCTGGTCGTTTTTTTTGCTGTTTTTCGGGAAAATGGTGGGCGTAACAAGATTCGAACTTGTGACCTCTGCGATGTCAACACAGCGCTCTAACCAACTGAGCTATACGCCCTCATATCCGCAATTTTGCGGCGGGAATTGGCGACTTATAAAGCGCTGCGATTTTCAATGCAAGCCCTATCTAAGCGGCAAAGGCGATATTAAAAGATTCGCGTTCTATCCGGAAATAGCGCGATCATCGAGCGCGTTCCGCACGGCATCGACCAGCGAGTTCAGGTGAAACGGCTTCGAGAGAACCTTGCTCACCCCATCTACCGTATCCAGCGCCTCCATCGCCACCGCGGAGAATCCCGTGATAAAAATGACAGGAATATCCGGCTCAAGCTTGCGGGCATGGCGGGCAAGTTCAATTCCGTTCATTCCCGGCATAACCAAATCGGAAATCAAGATGTCAATCTGGCCGCTCCCGAACGCCGGCAACGCATCTTCACCATCACTGAAGGCGAGCACTTCATGGCCGGCATTTTCCAGACTTCGAGCCAGAAACGGACGCAAATTGTCATCGTCTTCAGCAAGTAAAATACGGGCCATGGCAAAATCTACACAAATGTCATTCAAATAGGTTCATGAAATAGACTATACTATTCAAAAGCAACTGGCAAAATGGCACCGGATATTTTTTCAGAACCGGCGAAAGAAGAGAGAAAAAGGAAACATGACCGCCTTCACGTCTCCGGCGAAAATAATCTGGCCCAAGGAATGGCTTATTCCTTTCGTATTCTCGTCCCCGCACAGCGGACGCAACTATCCGGCGGATTTCGTCCAGTGCTCGAAACTTGACTTCGAAAAATTGCGCCAGTCAGAGGATTTCCTTGTCGACGAGCTCTTCGCGAGCGCAACGGAAAACGGCGCCCCCCTTTTATGTGCGGATTTTCCCCGCGCCTATTGCGATGCCAACCGGGAAGCTTTCGAACTCGATCCACATATGTATAAAACGCCGCTGCCCGATTATGTGATGACGGCAAGCCCCCGACTTGCAAGCGGGATCGGAACCATCCCCCGGGTGGTGGGCGCCGGTCAGGAGATTTACAGGGACAAGCTGGAGTTCAAGGACGCGCAAAAGCGTATCAATGAATGCTATTTCCCCTACCACCATGCGCTCCGCCAACTGCTGGAGGAAGGGCAGAAGAAATTCGGTTTTATCTACCTGATCGATTGCCATTCGATGCCGTCGCAGGCGCCGGGAAGCGGACGTGGGCGCGGAGCAATCGGCACGCAGCGGCCCGACATCATTCTCGGCAACCGGTACGGAACTTCCTGCGGTCCCCAGCTCTTCAACGCGACACTCTCCCGGTTTGAAAGCTACGGTTATCACGTCGGCCAAAACACACCCTATGCCGGCGGCTTTATCACGACCCATTACGGCAAACCGGACAAGAATATCCACGCCCTTCAAATCGAAATTAACCGGGGCCTCTACATGGATCAGAAAAAGCTGGCGCCGACCTCCGGTTTTACCCGGCTCAGGAATGACATTGCCGGATTTATCCGGGAAATAAGCGAAGACCATAGTTCCCAACTGACGGCATAGAGCCAATGACGAAGGAAATTTCGCCGATTGTTCGCCCATCAATGCCGGAAGACATGGCGGCTATTACCGACATATATGCCGCCAGCGTCCTCACGGGGCTCGGGACATTCGAAATCGACCCCCCCGATGAAATGGAAATGACGGCGCGGCGCAATGCCATTTTGCAGCAGCAGCTTCCCTATATCGTTGTGGAAGTCGACGGCGAAGTGGTCGGTTTCGCCTATGCCGGCCTCTACCGTCCGCGGCCGGCTTATCGGAATACAGTCGAGAATTCGGTATATATTCGCGAAGATATGCGCGGGCGCGGCGTCGGTAAGGCTCTGCTCGACGAATTAATAAAGAAATGCCGGGAAGCGGGGAAAAAGCAGATGGTCGCCGTCATCGGCGATTCCGGCAATCGCGGATCCATAGGTTTGCACAAATCTCGCGGTTTCCGGCTTGTCGGGATATTGGAGGAAGTCGGTTACAAGCACGACCGGTGGGTGGATACCGTGATCATGCAGAAAAATCTGACATTGGACGAGTAATCGGAAAACTGGCGCGGATATTGCTTCCTTGATGTCAGGAGGAAGTGAATGCGAATTTTGATCGGACTACTGACTTTGGCTTTTTGTGTATTGGCGACAGCGCCGGCGATTGCCGGAAATGTTATCGCTAAAGCCCCGGAACACGCCAAAACCTGCGCAAAAGCGGTAACAGCCGCAGAGAGTGAATACCGCCTTCCCAAGCGGCTTCTGACGGCCGTATCTCTGACGGAGAGCGGCCATTGGCACAAAGAGAAGAAGGAAATGATTGCCTGGCCCTGGACAGTTTATGCCGAGGGCCGCGGTCGATATTTCCCAAGCAAGGAGGCGGCGATCGATGAAGTAAAAATGTTGAAAGCCAAAGGCGTCCAGAATATCGATGTTGGCTGTATGCAGATCAATCTCTACTATCACCCCGACGCGTTTGAGGATTTAGAGACGGCATTGGACCCCGAACAAAATACGCAATATGCCGCAAGGCTCCTCAAAAACCTGCGGGAGGAAAGCCGTTCATGGAATGTCGCCATCGCCCATTACCATTCCCGGAATCACAAATATAATGTGCCTTATCGCCAGAAAGTCCTGAAAATCTGGCAAAAGGAGCGGCGCAAGGATACCGACGCACGGATGGCCGCCTCCCGCGAGGCCTACCGGTTGAAACGCGAAGAACTGGCGGAGCGTATCCGCGAGGCGAGCCAGCGCCGCTTTACGAAGGAAAACATGCAGAGGCTGGCGGCCGTCGAACCCTCCTCCTGAGTGCGGTCAATCCGCGGCCTCCCAGTTCCGCAAGGCCTCCTTGCGTTCAAGTCCCCAACGATAGCCGTGCAACTTGCCGTCCGTGCCGATCACCCGATGACACGGGACGATAAGCGAGACCGGATTGGTCGCGCAGGCCCGCCCGACCGCCCGTGCGGATTTTGGCGCCCCCAAGTCCTCGGCCAGCTGGCGGTAGGTCTTTGTTCTCCCGGGTCCGATTTCAAGAAGCGCTTGCCAGACTCTTCGCTGAAAGGCGGTGCCATACATATCCAGCGGTATTTCGGGCAACGCGGCGGATGAGCCTTGCAGGAAATCGACAATGGCTTTCGACCAGTCCGCCAGTAGCCCGACATCCGCCGCGATCTCCGCACGGTAAAATTCCTGTTCCAGCTCCCGGATCAAATCCTTTTTGTTGTCACCGAAATATACCGCGCAGACACCGTGACGCGTCCCGGCGACCAGCATCTGACCGAGAAAGCAGTCCGCGAAGGCATAGGCGATTTCCGCCCCCGCCCCGCCTTTGGCATAGGACGCAGGCGTCATGCCAAGGCGCGCATGGGCCTTTTCATAGAGGCGCGAGGTAGAACCGAACCCCGCGCCATAGGCCGCGGCGGAGACGCTTTCGCCGGCTTTGACATTATCCTTGAACACCTCCGTTCGCCGGTTGTCGTAATATTCCATTGGCGATATTCCGAGCACCTTCTTGAAGCTTCTGGAAAGATGGTCCTCACTATATCCGGTTTCTTCGGCGATCTGGCCGAGAGAGAGCCGTTCACCGGATTGCTCGCTTATATGCTGTTCGATTATCCGGCAAATCTGCCGCGTCAGGGAAAGGCTCGGGTCGGCAATTTTCACCAGGTCCGGCCGGCACCGGCGGCAGGCGCGAAACCCAGCCGCCTCTGCTATTTCCGGAAGATCGAAGAAACGGATGTTTTCCGCCTTCGGATTACGGGCGGGACAGGAAGGACGGCAGTAAATACCCGTCGTTTTCACTCCGTAAACAAATTGGCCATCCTGATCCTTGTCGCGGGCCATGACGGCATTCAATTTTGCATCTTGCGTCATTGTATCATTCCACTTCAAATTCGATATGGACGCAATTTAGAAGCAACGCATCTTAACGCCTATCCGTTTTCCGAGGTGAAATAACCATCGCCGTCATGTCGATGTTTCTTCAAGTTTTGGGTCTTCCTGCTTTTTCTCCGGATTTTTTCGGCGGATAATGATATCGCCATTCTCATTCAACACCGGAGCCTCATATTGTGGGATCGAGGCAATAAATGCGCCGAGAGCATCCATCAATTTCGTGATGCCCTCCATCGCCATACCTTCAGGGTTTTCATTTTTCTCATCCGCAAGGGCGGGTTGGGCAAGGCCGACTAGAATAGTCACCATCGATACCAAAATGATCTGTTTCATTGCGTCATCCTCCAGCGCTCGAATTAGGAGCCAAGTCCACCACTATGTAGTCACTCGCGGGCTTTTTCACGAGGGCATTATAACATAAAGTCTGTCTCTCGATCGGGAAAGCTTGGGAGAACCCGGAATGTTTGATCTTGTTATTATGGTGGATTGGTCGGCGGCGTCCGCCCCGGGCCGGATCACACCCTCGCCGGATCGTTGCTGGATTGCCTGGGCGGATGGCGACGCGCGCTCTGAGGCGGAGTATTTTAGAACACGCGCTGCCTGCATGGCGAGGATTCACGGATTGCTCCGGGATTGCAAAGGTGCCGCCTGCGTCGGGTTCGATTTTCCCTTCGGCTATCCCGCCGGCTGTGGTCTTGGAGGCGGGCGCAACGCCGCCGTACGAATTGCTGCTGAGCTTACCTCGGATGATCGGGATCGGAACAACCGGTTTGATGTCGCGGCAGATTTGAACAAGATTATTTCCGGCAGCGTCGGGCCATTCTGGGGATGTCCGGCCACCTCGGAATCCACTTATCTCACGGCCAAAAAGCCGCCTTTTGCGTTTGATAAGTTCACCGAATGGCGCATCGTCGAAAAATTTTTGAAAGACAAGAAAAAGCAGCATTCCATTTCCAGTGTCTGGAAGCTTTACACGACCGGGTCCGTTGGGAGCCAGGCGCTGACCGGCCTCAGGGAATTGAGCAATCTTGCCCGGCAACCCGGTATTGCCCACCGTGTGAAATTCTGGCCGTTCGAGACTCAATGGGAAAAAGATCTCGACGGCATCATCCTCACCGAAATCTGGCCGAGCCTTCGACATGAGGCAGGATACGACCATCCTATAAAGGATGCACGCCAGGTACTTGCCTGCCGGGACTGGCTGCTGGATAAAATGAAGAATGGCCTAGCGGAATCCGCGTTCTCAGCGCCGGCCTGGCTCACATCGGAAGAAGAACAAAAATGCCGGCTGGAAGAGGGCTGGATTTTAGGCGTCAGGTAAAAATTCGCGGAGCAGCTCCTCCTTCGTGAGACGGAAAAAACTTTCCACCCAGCGTATTTCCATGTCGTTCAGCAACTGCCCAAGCGCGGCACCTTCTGCGACGCCATGCGTCAACAAATCACGCCCGGTTACGGGAAATGGCGGTCTTTGCCAACGTTCCGCCCTGTCGAGATACTGCCGGAAATCGCACACCGGCGTCAATTCCGCCCAAAGGAGAATTGCCTGATCGGCAAATGTCTGCTTTCCCAGCCAATAGAGTGCTTTTGCCTGATCTCGCTCATCCATTTCCCGCGAGATATTTTTTCCGCACACGCGCTTCAGGCGTTCTTTTTGTTTGTTTGAAAAACGGAGCTTTGCGGACAGACGCGATACTTCATCTTTATCGCAATGCAAAAGCGCCGCGAACCGCAACAGCGCGTCGCTTTCGACAGGCAGCGACAGCAGGGAGGCAATGCGCGACAGATTTACCGGGACTCCGATAATTGCCTCAAGCACGCCGGTTTCTTTCATTAACTCAAGCGCCGCCAAGGGAGTTTCCGTTGCCAGCAATAGGAGGATTTCCTTCTGCACGCGTTCGACCGAGAGAGCCCCGAGATCCCCAGCCGCTTTTGCGCAGGCTTTCAGGGCGGCCGCATCCGGGTTATCGTCGCCAAAACGCGCAAAAAACCGAAAATACCGCAATACCCGAAGACGGTCCTCACGAATTCGGTCGTCGGCATTTCCGATAAAGCGGACGTGGCGCGCCTTCAAATCGGCGAGACCTCCCACCGGATCGATCAACTCCCCCGTCGGATCAAGATAAAGCGCGTTGAAGGTGAAATCCCGGCGTTCCGCATCGACTTCCCAGTCGCGGGTAAAGGCAATATCCGCATGTCGGCCATGGCCGACAAGATCAACCCGCAATGTGGTGATCTCGAAATGCCGTTTGCCGCAAACGGCAGTAATCGTACCGTGAGCAAGCCCGGTTGGAAGCGCTTCTATTCCCGTCCTCTCCAGCCCTTGCATGACCGCGCCCGGCAATAAATCCGTCGCGATATCGATATCCTCGCTTGCAATGCCGAGAAGTGCATCGCGCACGCAACCACCGACAAAGCGCACGACTCCTCCTTCATCCTGCAAGGCGGAAATCACCGCGCTTGTCTCCGGCCAGCTTCGCCATGGCGGAGGACAATCGGAAATATCGACAAGCCCCGCGCTCTTCGGCATTTTCCGACTACTCTTTATTTTCGGCAGGCAGGACTTGCGAATCGATGATCCGGCCATCTTCGAAGCGCGGCGGCACATAAACCGTCCCTTCGCTGGGTTCACCACTCACCAACCCCAGAGCGATCAGGCTCGCCGCCATCAGGACGAGACCCGTGACCGTCGAGATCGCGAGCGAGGTCCTTCCCCATTTCTTGTCGCCGCCGGCACGAGCATTGAAATACAGGTAAACAGCATAGACAACAAACGGAAGTAGGAGAGGAATGACATGAAATAGTATTGCTCTGATCATTTCAGCATTATCCGTTCTGATAAATCCTTGATCATTCCGGCGGTGGCACCCCAGATATAATAGTCGCCAAAGGGAATCGCATACCAGAACCTTTCCACACCGTTGTGAAAACCACTGTGCTGCCTGCGATTTGATTGATCGATCAGAAAATCAAGGGGAACCTCAAAAATCTCTGAGACTTCCCCTTCTTCTGGCCGTAGCGTGAAATTGGGCCTGACCAGCCCGACGACCGGCGTCACGGAATAACGGGTTACCGTGATATATGTGGTCAGCGAGCCCACGACTTCGACCAACCCCGGATCGAGTGCGATCTCTTCCTGTGTTTCACGAAGGGCGGTCGCGACTGCGTTCTCATCGCCGTCATCCGAACGGCCGCCGGGGAAGCTGATTTGACCTGCATGCTTGGTAAGATGCGTTGCGCGGCGCGTGAGAATGACAGTCGGCCCTTCATGCCGAAGCACAATGGGCACCAGAACCGCTGCCGGCGTAAAGGGTAGATCACGCTGCGGTGCACTTGCCGGATTAAGGTCATGGTCCCCGCGTATCTTCCCGTCCAGCTCCAACGCGGGTGACAACTCCCTCGGGACAGGCTCCAGTCCCCGACGCAATCGCTCCGCCAGATTGTCTTCTTTACTTATTAAAAATGTCATCCACCAAACCGAGTTCGAAAAACTGGCCGCTGCTCCAGAAACCAAAACGAGCCTCCCCTTCTATATTCTCCTCCGCGGCCAGATTTACAAGGTCATAGAATACGGGGCGGTTGATCAGCGCGTCCAGATTGGCGCGTACACGAACATAGGGCGACGGTTCTTTCGTTTCCGGATCGATTTCGAGGCGAAACGGGTGGTCCGCATCCATGATCACGAAATCGTCAACATTGGTGCGAAAGCTGATAACTCTCTCTCGCCCCTCGCCTTCGACAAACATTTCAACGGCCACGAATGGCGCATCATCGACCGTGATCCCGATCTTTTCAACGGGCGTCACGAGATAGTATTTTCCATCCTCATCGTAGCGAATAACGCCGGAAAACAGCTTAACCAGTGGCTTTCGACCGATTGGCGATCCCAGATAGAACCAGGTGCCGTCACGCGCAATACGCATATCCAGGTCACCGCAGAATTCGGGATTCCAAAGATGGACGGGCGGATGCTTCTGCCCTTCAATCTGCTTGATTATGGCTCCAAGGCCATCCTGCGTCTTCGCTGATGTCATAATTTTGGCCTAAACTCGTGATTTTTTGATACTATATTTAGGTTAGTCGTTACTGGCTACCAAGTTGCCAGTCGAGATTACTCGTTTTTCACTGAGGATGACAGGCTCACATGGACAAAACTGGCAACACCGAACGACAAATCCTCGAAAAAGTCGACAGCCTCTCGGGAAAGTTATCTGACCTGAAAACCGGTATTGGCGAGTTCATATTCGGCCAGGACCAGGTTGTTGAACTGACGTTGATTACCTTGCTGGCAAAGGGCCACGCGCTGCTGATCGGCGTCCCGGGCCTCGCCAAGACGCGACTCGTGGAAACACTCGGCGGTGTTCTCGGCCTTGATGACAAGCGGGTCCAGTTCACGCCGGACCTGATGCCCGCTGATATCCTCGGATCCGAAATTCTGGAAACGGCGGAAGATGGGAGCCGCCATTTCAAATTTCTCAAGGGCCCGATATTCGGGCAAATCCTGATGGCGGACGAGATCAACCGCGCGAGCCCGCGTACGCAGTCCGCCCTGCTACAGGCAATGCAGGAAGAAATGGTCACGGTCGCGGGTCAAACCTATCCGCTCCCGACACCCTTCCATGTTCTTGCAACACAAAACCCCATTGAACAGGAGGGAACCTACCCCCTGCCTGAGGCACAGCTCGATCGCTTCCTGATGCAGATTAATGTCGGCTATCCCGACCGGGAAACAGAGCGGCGTATCCTGCTTGAGACGACCGTTAATGAAGAAGCGCGTCCGACGCAGGTTTTATCACCGGCAGAACTGATCGAGGCCCAGCATCTCGTCCGTGAAATGCCCGTGAGCGACGCAGTTATTGACGCCATCCTCAAGTTGGTACGCGAGGGACGACCGGGTGACAGCGGGAATGATTTGGTGAATAAGTATGTCTCTTGGGGACCGGGCCCCCGCGCGAGCCAGGCCCTCATACTGGCGGTGCGGGCACGCGCGCTCCTTGAAAAAAGATTGAGCCCGTCAATCGATGATGTTGTTTACCTGGCAAAACCCGTGCTGCGCCATCGCATGGCGTTGTCCTATGCCGCCCGCGCAGAAAATATAACGATGGAGGATATCATCGACTCGCTTACTGTCCCTTTGGAGTAATGTATGTTCAAGCCGCGTCGCGTGACCGCCTCGAAATTGGATGATCGGAATAGAGCCGAAAGGCTTGCGCAGACGCTACCACCATTGATTCTGGCAGCGGAACATATAGTCAATGCTTTTGACATGGGGGTGCATGGCCGGCGGCGGGCTGGCACGGGAGAGGATTTCTGGCAATTCAAGAGATACGGTCCGGACGACTCCGCGGCCAGCATAGACTGGCGACAAAGCGCAAAACGCGAGCATGTCTATATTCGCCAGAAAGAACAGGAAACGGCGGAAACCGTCTGGATTTGGCGCGACGGTTCCCCGACAATGGATTTTACTTCCGGCCGGACGGAGGATTCGAAACTCGCGCGGGCGACGTTGATCAGCCTTGCTCTGGCTCTTTCGCTCTCGAAAAGCGGGGAAAAATTCGGACTGTTGGGACAAACGGAAAAAGCGTCAACGGGCCCGGCGTCCTTCAACAGATTTGTCGGACGTATCACAGAACTGGACGGCCCGCCACTTGCCGGCCTCAATACAGCCAACCGCTTATCCAACAAATCCACGGTCGTCATGATCAGCGATTTTCTCTCTGATCTGGAAGAAATTACAGCCACCGTTCGTCATTTCGTCAACCTCGGTTGCAACGGATTTATTCTTCATATTGCCGATCCGGTTGAGGTTGATCTTCCCTATCAAGGCCGCACCCGGTTTCTCTCGGTTGCGAATGATGACAATCTCACCCTCGGTCGGGTGGAGGCCGTACGTGAGGAATATCAGACGCTGTTCGAAGCACATCGATCGGCAATCGCCAAACTGGCGGAAAATGTCTCCTGGGACTATGCGTTTCACCGCACCGACAAACCGGCGGGCGACGCGTTTGCCCGCCTCTATGCCGCCCTCAATATAAGGGGGAAATAAGGATATGGCGGCGCTGACGTCCCTGTCGTTCCTATATCCCTGGGTTCTCACGGCATTGCTCGCGCTTCCGTTGATATGGTGGTTGCTGCGCATTGTACCGCCGCAGCCAAAGTCTGTAATTTTTCCGGCAATGCGGTTTCTTTATGGTCTTAAAAAGGATGAGCAATCCTCCGCGACGACGCCATGGTGGCTCCTGCTGTTACGGCTGGTGATTGCGGCATTGATTATTCTTGCCATCGCCCGTCCGGTGCTGAACCTGCCCGAGCAACAAAACCGGTCAGGCGAGATGGTCCTTATCGTTGATGATGGCTGGACCTCTGCTCAATCATGGGACGGGCTTAAGGCGACCCTAACCAAACTGATTAACGACAGTACGCGTCAAGGGCGCCAGATTTTTGTCGTCACGACGTCACGGCGCGGAGGCGGTGCAATTCCGTCGCTGCAACCCCTTGCCGACCAGGAAGCGCTCGGTATTGCGGCATCATTGGAGCCTAAATCCTGGCCTTCGGATTACAACGATCTTTCCCTGCTCCTGCCACGCCTTGAAACACTTGATAACCCCGAGTTTATCTGGTTATCAAGCGGCATATTGCGCAGCGCGGACCTGTCAGGCCTGCAGGATTTCCTCGCCGCACTCAATGATATGGGGCCGGTTACGATATACCGCCAAGAAACCATCGTCGCGGCGCCAATCATAGAAACACCCAAGTTTGACGGTGACAAGCTCAACATACCGCTATCTCTGCCAACCGGCGCGACGAATACGGACAGCGTTTTAACCGCGCGGGCAGGGAACGGACAGATCCTGGCGTCCGCACCTGTCACCTTTCCAGAGGGTGAGTACAGTGCGATTGTCGCGCTCAATGTTCCGAACCGGATTCGCAACGACATCCGGCGACTTGAAATCGCCAATAGCAACAATGCCGGCGCCGTTTTTCTGCTGGACCAGCGGTGGCAACGGCGGCAGGTGGGACTGGTGACCAGTGATTCCTCGCAAGTCGACCAGCCTCTATTGAACGAAACCCACTATCTTAGGAAGGCGCTGGAGCCGTTCTTTGACATTACAGGCGGCACAATTGAAGAATTGCTGGAAGAAAAGCAGTCGCTTATCGCGCTTGGAGATATGGCGAACCTGCCGGAAGGCGTAGAGCGGACGCTTGGCGACTGGATCGCAAAAGGCGGCGTATTGATCCGCTTTGCCGGTCCGAAGCTCGCAAATTCGACGGGCGCTCTCGTCCCGGTCGAGTTACGCTCGGGTAATCGCAGTCTGCAGGGCGCCATGTCCTGGAACCAGCCGGCACCGCTCGGGCCTATACCGCCCCGGAGCCCGTTCACCGGCCTCAGTATTCCGAAAGACGTGACCGTTACAAAGCAGGTTCTCGCCAATCCTTCCCCTGATCTTCTCGATAAAACATGGGCGCAACTGGAAGACGGTACGCCGCTTGTTACGGCGGCGAAATCCGGGGCCGGTTGGATTGTCCTGTTTCATACGACGGCGTCGCCTGACTGGTCGAATTTGGCGCTTTCCGGCTTATTTGTTGAAATGCTCAGGGAGATCGGCAACCTCGGTCAGTATGTCAATCAGAATTTGGCGGAACAACAGAGCCTGCCCCCCTTCCAGCTGCTGAACGGATTCGGACGGCTCACGACGGAGACGGGCGTTGTCGACCCTCTGAATACGGCAGATATCGGAAGCCTTTCGCTGAACGAGAGGCACCCGCCGGGCATTTACGGCAATGAGAATTTCAATATCGCCATCAACATCGGTCAGTTTGACACAGCATATTCCGTGGTGGACATGACGCAGTTCGCCGCCACTTTCCGGTATTTCGAAAGATCTTCTCTCGTCGACTTACTTCTTCCCCTACTTCTGACGGCGCTTTTACTTGTGATGATTGATCAAATTATCTCTCTTCATCTCCAAGGCAGGCTCCCCGCATTGGGGAAAGTATCCCGGGCATCCGTTTTCATTTTCGCCGTCTCCTTCGGCCTATCATCGATCCCCGGTGAAGCGCCTGCACAGGAAGCAAATCTTGGCGGCGATGCGAAGATACTCGCCGCGACACTGGATACGCGACTCGGCTATATCCTGACGCAGGATCGCACTGTCGACCAGATGAGCCACGATGGCCTTACCGGCCTCAGCCGCCAGCTGCGAAACCGGACCGCGGTTGAGGCGGAGGAGCCGCTTCCGATAGATATCGAGCAGGATGAATTGATTTTCTACCCCTTCATCTACTGGCCCATCACCCCTGATTTTCCGCCCCTATCGGAACAGGCCATCCTCAAGCTCAACGATTATTTTAAGGGCGGCGGCACGGTTCTTTTCGATACGCGCAACCAGAATGCTGCCGGCCTGTATGGTACTGATTTATACAATAGCCCGGAAAACACCCGGCTTCGCCAGTTGACATCGCGGCTCGACATTCCAAGGGTTCAGCAGGTTCCACCGGATCACGTTCTTACCCGCGCCTTCTATCTTATGCAGACTTTCCCCGGACGTTATGACGGCGGCGAAGTCTGGATCGAGGATACCAGCGGCATTCAGGGCAATGACGGAGTTGCATCCATCGTCATCGGCAGCAACGACTGGGCGGCGGCCTGGGCGATCGACTCAGATGGCCGCTATCAGGCGGCTACCCTTCCCGGAAATGAACGCCAGCGCGAACTTGCCTATCGTTTCGGGATCAATCTCGTGATGTATACGCTCACCGGCAACTACAAATCGGATCAGGTCCATATACCGGCCATTCTTGAAAGACTGGGGCAATGACGGAAGAAAGTTTTGTCTCCGCACTCGACTTCAACCCGTATCTTCCGGTCGACTGGTTGATCGCCCTTGTCGCGATCTGCGCGCTCATTACATTGTTCTCTCTTTGGAGACGCGGGCGAGGTACATTGTTGCGGGGCGCGCTGATGGCGCTGTTGATACTGATGCTGGCCAATCCGGTCCTGCTAACAGAAAAGAGAAAGTTTCTCGACGATATTGCGCTCATCGTGCTGGACGAGACGAACAGCCAGAAAATCGGTCAACGCGGCGAAACCGCTCTAGCCGCTTTCGAGGAACTGAAGACGAAGCTGGAAGCGATCGAAAACCTGAAGGTCGAAACGATGACTGTCAGGAACAAAACCACGTCACTGATCGGAGAAGAGGATGGCACCCATGCCTTCGCCAACCGGGGCGAAGCGCTTCGGAATATCTCGCCGGGCCGGGTTGCCGCAACGATTTTCATTACCGACGGTCAGATACATGACGTTCCTGACGGCGCAGAAATCCACAAGAACGAGGGGCCGCTTCATTTTCTCCTGACGGGAGACCCGAACGAGAAAGACCGGGTTCTCCGTGTCGTTAAAGCGCCTGCATTCGGGATCGTCGACCAACCTCTGCAGCTGGTCGTCAGTGTCGAAGATTTTGGTCTCGAAGAGCCTGTCGAGATGGCGGCGGTTTCCGTAAATCTCGACGGAGAACCGATTGCTGCAGGCTTGGCCCGCGTCGGCGACGAGCTGACTCTTGAATTGACCCTCACCCATGGCGGCGCAAATTTCGTCGAAATAAAAGTGGACCCGCTTGACGGGGAACTGACGGAGAAAAACAACAGCGCCTATATTACAATCAATGGCATTCGCGACCGGTTACAGGTCCTACTGGTTTCCGGCGAGCCGCATATGGGGGAGCGGGGCTGGCGGAATATTCTGAAGTCCGACCCATCCGTGGATCTCGTGCATTTCACTATTCTCAGGCCGCCGGAAAAGCAGGATGGAACGCCCATTACGGAACTGTCCCTGATCCCATTTCCGATCCGCGATCTGTTCGAGAAGAAGCTTAATGACTTTGACCTGATTATTTTCGACCGGTATCGTCGCCGCGGCGTATTACCCTCCAGCTATTTGCACAATATCGCCAACTACGTAAAAAATGGCGGCGCTCTTCTTGAAGCCGCAGGCCCTGCCTTTGCGACACCGCTCAGCCTCTATCAGACGCCGCTGTCCGAGGTTCTTCCCGCCCGCCCGACAGGATATGTCTTTACTGAGGGCTATATACCGACCGTGAGTGCCATCGGCAAACGACATCCGGTCACCGGATTACTCAAGGCCAAGGCCGATGCGGACAAGGACTGGGGTCGCTGGTTCCGGATGATCGAATCGGAGGCTCTGGGAGGAGAGACGCTGATGACTGGCCCTTCTCAGCAGCCTCTTCTGATCCTGGAACGCAGCGGCGATGGCCGAGTTGCGCAGCTGCTTTCCGATCATGCCTGGTTGTGGGGACGGGGATTTGAGGGCGGCGGGCCACAATCGGAATTGCTCCGTCGCATATCCCACTGGCTGATGAAGGAGCCTGAGCTGGAAGAGGAGCAACTCAAAGGCACTATCGCGGGTAACCTTCTGAAGATCACCCGACGCTCACTCGATACCGCGCCGGCAACAGTCACGGTGACCGATCCCGACGGCAACACCACTCAGCTAGTTCTGTCGGAAGGAGAGGACGGCGCGCAAACCGGCTCCGTTCCCATACAGACAAGCGGCCTTCATTCGCTTGATGACGGAATACGGAAATCGCTGATCGCTGTGGGCGCACTGAACCCGAAAGAACTGCACGAGATCCGCGCCACCACGGAAAAGATCGCTGCCGCGGCGAAGAAAACAGACGGCGGCGTCCGCTGGATCAAGACAGAGGGTATCCCTGATTTCCGGCGCACGAGGCCTGACAACCGTCAGTCGGCAGATTACTGGTTCGGTCTCCGCGCGAATGAAAATTATGAAATAACAGGATACAACCGTCAGGCAATGCTGCCGCCGCTTCTTGCTTTATTCCTCGCGCTGTCATTCCTATGCATCGGCTGGTGGCGCGAAGGCCGCTAGGCTGGAGACCAGCTTTTCTGTTTCCCGGGCACCGGCAATGCGACCGGTAAATTCCGTGTCCAGCGGCGCACCAGCGATCATGCCTGTCACTTGTTCAAGCGCTCCTTCACCGCATTCCTTGACAAGGAAACGCCGTTCCTCCACCGGGCCGGGCAATTGAAAACCGAGCACGGCCGCATTCCTGAAGCCGAACTGCCCGTAATACTCGGGATCTCCGACAAGCACGATGAGCCGATGACCCAGATCTTCGGCTACCGTCAAGCTTTTGCGTATAAGCGCGACCCCAATCCCTTTACCCTGCAATTCGGGCTCTACCGCTATCGGGCCGAGCAGCAATGCCGGGGTCCGCCCGCCAATCGTGATCGGCCAGTAACGGATCGTTGCGACCAGCCTTTCGCCTTCCAACGTTACGAAACTCAGTTCCGGAAGCGGCTCGATGTTTTTGCGGACTTCATAGGCGGTTTTCTTGAATCGATCCGACCCGAAACATCTGTCGAGCAACGGTTCAATCAGGGGGGCATCTCCGGGCCGTTCGTGGATAATCTGGGGCATGACGGGGTTCCATTACTAACGGGGTCTGACGAAAAAAAACGCCTCTCAAAGAAGCCCCGAACCGTCATGAAATCTCAAATGACCAAAGCAAAGGCTAATTAAGCGGCAGCGCAATTAAGGGCGGCAGCCTGTCGTCGTCGAGCTATGGTCAGTTGGTCGGTCATAATGCGCAAATATCATAAGGTTTGACCTATGGAAAGAAATAAATCATCCCTTGCGCCTTGGAAAGGCACAGACTAGGCTTCGACGCACAAGAAATAACACGGGCGCGCAACCCTACTCTACCGTCGGAGATTTCCTGCATGTTTTACAAAGCTTCCGAACCGCATGGACTGAAACATGGTCCTTTCAAAGCCATTGTTGCCCCGCGCCCCATCGGCTGGATAAGCAGCCTTGCTGCGGACGGCACGGTTAATCTCGCGCCGTTCAGCTTTTTCAACGCCATGGCCGAGAATCCGCCGATTGTCGCAATGGGCATCAACGGCACCCATAGCGAAGGCGGCGCCAAAGACACGCTGGATAACATCACGGCGACGAAGGAATTCGTCTGCAACATGGTGACATACGATCTGCGGGAGAAAATGAACCTGAGCTCTGCCATGCTCCCCCGCTCCATCGATGAATTCGAATATTCTGGCTTGACCAAGGAACCCTCTGTGATGGTGAAGCCGCCCCGGGTAAAGGAAAGCCCGGCTCATCTGGAATGCATCCATTACAAAACCATCGTCCTTCCGTCGAACAATCCAAATGTGGTCAATTCCATGGTTCTCGGCGAAGTTGTCGGCATCCATATCAGTGACGATATAATCCACGACGGCATGATAGACATGACGAAATACCGGCCGCTCGCCCGGCTAGGTTATATGGATTACTGTCATGTCCAGGATGTCTTCGCGATGGACCGGCCCAAAGTATAGCGACGGCCCGCATTTAGCGTCAGACGCCCTGCCAGGTACCACGTATTTCCCGGACAAGTTTTTCAGCGATCGCGCGGGCGAAGTCTTCATACCCGTTTGCCCGTTCGATAAAGGCGCCGATTCCGCCGATCACGCGGTCACGGTAATAGACGTCAAGTTCCGGCTCGTCATTCAGGATTGGCAGGCCGTTAATGATGACGCCGTTGCCGACAATCATGTCGCGAGCGACTTCGGGCGGACGGCCAATGGAAACCACCCCGTCACCGGAAATGTCAATAACCCGCCGGTTGGAGAAATTCTTGTCCCGGCTGAAAAGGGAGTAGGCATGCTCCAAGGCTCCGGCGATTGCCGTGCCGCCGTAGGGAAAGGTTCGGGGAACGTTATCGAGCAGGTCCGCATAGGCCCGCGCGTCCGCTGCCGTGGCAATTACCTGCCAGTCCAGGATCACGCCCTGCTCGTTAAGGCCCGCCCAATGGGTGGCGGCAACACTGATGCGGCCCCGAGGACCCGCTGTAATCGCCTCGATTACAAGATCACTGCGAAACGCCTCGGCAAAGCCGCGCATCTGCAAATTATATTCGTCGTAGTTTACGCTGGAGGAAACATCGATCGCCAGCACGAGCTGCATATCGACCTCATCCGCGATAGCCACCCAAGTCGGAACCATCGCGAAAAGGAGGGCGACAGCCCACCGCGGCCATTTCAGTGCGTTTCCCATTCCAATCGTCCGTGATAAAGAGGCGCTGCCTCAAATCTAACGCAATTCACGGCAAAAGTATGACGAAATTTCCGAAGACCAATGACCGGGCACGCCTTTTGTGGCATTATTGAATTATAATCGTAAAATTAACGGAGACTGGAAGAATGAAAAAAGCCATCATCGCTATTGTCATCGTTGTGGTTCTGCTCATCGGTGCGGTCGTGGCCCTTCCCTTCATCGTTCCGACGGAGAGGATAAAAGAGGAATTGATCGTCGCGACCAAGGACGCCACCGGGCGGGAACTGGCGATTGACGGCGATTTCGGGCTTTCCTTCTTTCCGACACTGGGCGTACGGGCGACGGATGTTACATTTTCCAACGCCGCCGGGGCGCAGAATGCAAGTATGGCCGCCATCGAAAGCCTGGCCATCAAGCTTAATCTTTTACCGCTTCTGGGCGGAAATGTGCAGGTCGATGAATTCGTCCTTACGAAGCCCGTCATTAACCTCGAAGTTGATAAAAACGGCAATGGAAATTGGGTTTTCGAAACAGGTAAAACCGAGGCATCAAAACCGGCTGACTCAGCGGACGATGAAAGTGGCGGATCAGGCCTCGGCATTTCGGACCTCAATCTCGGCGATGTTCGGATTGTCGACGGAATGGTGAACTACATTGACCAGAAATCCGGAACCGAACTTAATCTTCGCGAAATCAACCTTCAGCTCGTCCTTTTGGGCCTGGATCAACCTTTCGAAGCCAAGGGAAGCGCCGTCTGGAATGATGAGAAGGCTGAATTAGACGTCAATGTGGCCGCCTTGCGCGCCATTCTCGAAAATCTGGAAACCGCAACATCGGTCAAACTTGAGTCGAAACATCTCAATCTCAGTTTTGACGGATCCGTCAAAAGCACCAAGCCCCTCAGCCTTGGCGGAACGACAACCCTCGACGTTCCCTCGGTCCGCGAGCTTGCCGCCTGGGCGGGATCACCTCTTGAGATGGCTGGAACCGGCTTCGGTCCCCTGAAAATAGACGGCGAACTTGGTGTCAACGGCACCAAATACAGTTTCTCCAAGGCCAATATTTCCTTCGATGAAATCAACGGAGTCGGAGATTTCAGTGTCGATCTTGGCGGCAAGGTTCCGGATGTCGTGGGCAAGCTCGCGCTCGAGACTCTCGATGTGAACCCTTATCTTCCACCGGAAGGAGACGAGGGAAGCAATTCCGCAAAGGCGCCAACGCAGAAAGTATCTTCCGAAAAGTGGGATTCAACCCCCATCGATTTGTCTGCGCTGAAAACAGTAAATGCGAAGTTCGATCTGTCGGTCCAGGAAATTCTGGTGAGAAAAATCAAGATCGGCGCCAGCGCGCTCGCGACAACGCTGAAGAACGGCATTCTCGACCTCGCACTTAACGAGATGAATCTTTATGACGGCGTAGGTCGCGCGACGGTCAGGGTCAATGCCCAGGACCCGGTTCTGAAAATTAACAAGTCACTCTCCATCGAGAACATTCAGCTTAAACCCCTGCTGACCGACGCGGCGGACTTCACCAAGCTGGAGGGCAAGGGACTGTTTCAGACCAATATTTCCACGACCGGAAAATCACAGGCCGAAATGGTGAGCGCCCTCAACGGCGACGGACAAATCCTGTTTGAGGATGGATCGATTTCCGGTGTCAATCTCGCCGCCATGGCGCGAAACATTACAAGCGCCTTTACCGAGGGTGGTGACGCCCAAAAGACAGATTTCGCGGAGATTTCGGGAACCTATGTCATCAAGAACGGAATTCTGACCAACAACGACCTGAAGCTCCTCAACCCGTTCATCCGGCTGTCCGGTTCGGGCACCGTGGAGCTACCACCGCAAACGGTCAATTACCGAATTGAGCCGAAACTCGTGGCCACGACAGAAGGCCAGGGCGGCGGTCAGGCGGCGGGCGTTGCGGTTCCCATTCTTGTCACGGGGTCCTGGGATAACCTGAGCTACGCGCCGGACCTTGCCGGCCTTCTCAAGAATCCCGAAGGCGTCAAAAAACTCATCGAGGGCGCCAAGGGTTCCGGCGATGGCGTTAAAGATGTTCTCAAGGGGGTCACGGAAAAAGAATCGGGCGGCGGCAAGAACCTGCTCGATGCTGCGGGTGGCCTGCTGGGCGGCAAAAAGGACTAAGGCGACGGGCTGACGATATCAGCCCGTCCCCATTATTTCCTATGTTAGCTGGCTCGCGGCTTGCGTTCCTCGATGGGGCCGTCTGATTCCTTCCAGGCGCCGAAGCCCCCGTCGATATGGCAAACATTGGGCAAACCCATATCCTGCACTGCTTTGGTCGCAAGTGCGGATCGCCAGCCGGCGGCGCAAAAGAAAACGAAACGGTTGCCGCTGGCGAAGACATCCCGGTGATACGGGCTTTCCGGATCAACCCAGAATTCCAACATCCCGCGTGGCGCATGGACGGCCCCGGGAACCTGCCCCTCGCGCTCCAGCTCGCGGATATCGCGTAGGTCCACGAACGTTACACCGTCCTGACCATACAGCGCCCGCGCCTCGTCAACGGTTAGTGTTTCGATTTCCCGGGTCGCTTCCTCGACAAGTTGCTTGATGCCTTTTTTCATTTTTATTGGTCCTTATCACACGAATTCGTGGAAACAAAAGCTTGGCTTTCATTCCCGTTATAATGTTATTATCCAACATAGCATGACGCCCATAGCGTCCGTCGAGATAAAAAATAAAAAGAGAGAGAAAATGGATCTTTCGTTCACCGCACAAGACAATTCCTTCCGCGATGAGGTGCGTCAGTTTCTGGCCGATGAATTTGACGACGATCTCAAACAGAAAATGGCGGAAAACAGAAACAGTTATCTGCCGAAGGCGGATCATGTCCGCTGGCAGGATGCATTGGCGAAAAAAGGCTGGCTGACACCCAACTGGCCGGTTGAGCATGGCGGTCCCGGCTGGACGACGACACAGAAATATGTTTTCGACACGGAAATGGCGAACGCCAATGCACCGGGTGTCGTGCCCTTCGGCATCAGCATGTGCGCCCCGGTGATCATGAAGTTTGGCTCCGAAGAACAGAAACAGCGTTTTCTCCCAGACATTCGCGAGAACAAGGTCTGGTGGTGTCAGGGTTATTCCGAACCGGGCTCCGGTTCTGACCTTGCCAGCCTCCAGATGAAGGCCGAAGACAAGGGCGATCATTTTCTGTGCAACGGGTCGAAAATCTGGACGACACTGGCGCAATATGCCGACTGGATTTTCTGCCTTGTTAGAACATCGACATCCGGCAAGCCGCAGGAGGGAATCTCCTTCCTGCTGATTGATATGAAATCCGACGGCATTACCGTTGATCCGATTCAGACCCTGGATTTGCCGGTCAAGGGCGCGCAGGAAGTCAACCAGGTCTTCTTCAACGATGTGAAGGTACCGAAGGAGAACCTGATCGGAGAGGTCAACAAGGGCTGGACCTACGCCAAGTATCTTCTCGAATTCGAGCGCGGCAACGCCTATGCCGGACGCCTCAAGCGCGGCCTTGAAAAAGTACGGGCCATTGCCTCGAAGGAAGTCGACGGGCAGGAACCGGTCATCAGTAATGCGGCGTTCAACGCCAAACTCGCGCGTCTGGAAATTGCCATACAGGCGCTTGAAATGACCGAGCTTCGCATTCTGAGCAAACTGACGTCAGGCCAGAATATGGGGCCGGAATCCTCCCTGATGAAATGCCGTGGAACGGACCTGTATCAGGAGGTTGTCGAGCTCGCACTTGAGGCCGTCGGGACCTATTCGATGCCCTTTACGCCACTTTATCCGGGCCAGAACGAGGAACCGATCGGTGCGGATTACGCAAGTGGTGTTGCGCCGCGTTACTTCAACGCCCGCAAGGTGTCCATCTATGGCGGATCAAACGAGATACAGCGCAACATCATGGCGAAGCTGATCCTCGGTCTCTGATCGGCCCGGACGATCCCGGACGGACATCGACAGGAAACGGAGCAAGGGCGGCCCATGACGGAAGATGCCGAAGCCGTGCGCATTTCCATGTGGTCCGGCCCGCGCAATATTTCGACGGCGATGATGCGATCCTTCGCCAGCCGTCCCGGATGCAAGGTCGTAGACGAACCATTCTACGCCTACTATCTTGCCCGGACAGGTCTTCGCCACCCGATGTTTGAAGAGGTGATAGCGAGCCAGCCGACTGACTGGCGCCTCGTTGCGGAGAACCTCAATGCGCCGCTTTTAAGTGCCAGGTTACTCTACATCAAGCATATGACCCACCATATGTTGGAAGAAATCGATCTCGGCGTGTTTCGAAATCATCTCAACTGCTTTCTCATACGCGACCCGCGCCGTGTGATCGCCTCCTATTCGGCGAAGTGGGACCGTATCACGACGGAGGACATCGGCATCAGGCGCCAGTTGGAGATTTTCAATGCGCTCACACAACTGACCGGCAAGACCCCCGTTGTCATTGAAGCCGAGGATATTCTGAAGAAACCGGAAGAAATGCTCGCAAAGCTCTGTGCTGCCCTCGGGATTGACTGGTGCGCGGAAATGCTGTCATGGGCCAGCGGGCGGCACCCGGAAGATGGTGTCTGGGCGTCCCATTGGTACGCATCGGTGGAAGCATCCACCGGGTTCGCACCCTTTGAAGAGCGGAAGATTGCGCTTGCAGATAATCTCGAAGAACTTGCGGTCGAGCAACAACCCTACTACGACGCTCTTCGCGCCCACAAAATCTAGGAGCCGCTTTCCTGCTTCTTGACAGCGAGATCGAGCTTGCGCATCCAGTCCTTGATCCGCGCTTCATTCACCCCGAAATCACGATAGCCGTAATGGGCGCGGCTAAAAACAGCGAGGGTCGACTTACCTGGCCCAAGATCGATGAATCGCGCCGTCACCGTATCGGGATATCCGATAAGTTTAGAATACTGGACATAATCCACCTGCAGGTCCTTGCCGATCTCGCGGCTGCTAAGTTTCTCCACGCGCGGCTCAGCCAAGGCGACCATTTCAAAAAGCGTCGCCAGTTTCGGGGCATCAAATTCGAATATCGGGCTGATGGTTTTTGGCGGATACTGGGCGTAATCCGGAGGCGACATTAGGTACGTGTTTGGCTTGCGGGGTCTTTTAAGTGACGAAAAATCAAGCTCCGGCCTCTGGACATTCTTCAAAAGATTCTTCAACATTGACAGCACCCGCTTAATGAAAACCTTGTATTCCCGGATTAATAATCCAGATTAGCCAATTATGATGAAAAAGTTAAAATAAATAACATGCTGTTGCGCGAACAATTTAACCGGGAACGGATAGACGAGCTAATTCGCGAAGCGAAACGCCATGGGCCCTTCCACGCGCTGACCCATGAAGAACGTGAAGCAACCCGCCGGGAATTTCTTGCCAAGATTTCCCACGATAACGGTCTCTGGGTTTTTGGATATGGATCGCTTCTCTGGAACCCCGCCTTTCATTTTACCGAATGGCAACCGGCGCGGCTTCACGGATTTCGGCGGCGTTTCTGCCTACAGGCCTCCATCGGCCGGGGCAGCCCGGAAAAGCCGGGATTGATGCTCGCGCTTGATCATGGCGGCTCGTGCAACGGCCGGGCTTTTCACATCGCGCCTGACAAAATCGAGAGCGAGACGGATATTCTGTGGATGCGGGAAATGGTCTCGGGCGCCTATAACGCCCGCCTGATCAAGATACGCCTTTCGCATGAGACGGTCACCGGCCTGACCTTTGTTATCAACCGTGCGCATCCCCGCTATATCGCCGAAATGGACATCGAAGACACGGCGCGGCTGGTTTCTTCAGGCGAGGGGCATCTCGGAACCTGCCGCGACTATCTCAACAACACGATAGCCCATCTCGATGAAATGAAAGTGAAGGACCGCTACCTCCACGAACTTCAGCAAAAGATACACGAGCTTGATCGTCGCGCGGATATGGCGTAACAAGCCGGCAGCGGTCAACGAACAGATGCGAGCTTCATGAAAACCGATCCTTCCAACGGTCTGCCGCCGGTATTTGTCATAAACCGGTCAAAAGATATCCATCGCCGCACCGATATGACGGAACGCCTCGCGAAAGTCGGGCTGACACCCATTTTCTTTGAAGCCGTCGATGGATATCAACTCGATGTCGACACTCTCCCTGAGTATGACCGTGAGAAACGGCGGCGCTATTTCGGCAAGGATTTGAAAGCGGGGGAAATTGGCTGCCTCCTCTCACACAAGAGAATTTATGAAAAAATGCTGGCCGAAGACATTCCGCAAGCACTCGTGCTCGAAGATGATGTCTTCTTGGCGGACGACGTCAAATCCGTTCTTTTGGACATACAGAATTCCAGGCTCCCCTGGGATCTGATCCGCTTTGTTGGCCATGGCAAGGTATTCGATATCGGCTATCGACGTCTCTGCGAACTCCGTAACGGCTACAGCATCACCCGGGTACCAACATCGCCAAGCGGCGCCTATGCCTATCTGCTGACCCGGAAAGCCGCGAAGAGGCTGCTTTACTTCATGCAGAAAAATTGGGTGCCAGTGGACATCGTCCATAGCCGCAGTTGGCAGACGGGGCTCGAGACATTCCTAATTCATCCCTCGCCCGTCGTTCCGGATCTTGAAGGACCCTCCACAATCGGCGATGAGCGGTTCGACAAAGCCAAGCAAATAAAAGGCCTGACGAAGCTTCTCCACCCCTTCTACCGCTTCTGGTACAAGCTGAGCAACGGCGCCGGCAAACGTCTGCTATATTTAACGAGCTGGTTCCGCGATCGAAAAAACACCGCAAAGTGATCCCGGCAGGCAGAAATGCCGATCGCAGCCCTGAATGGATAACAGGCCAATACACTGGATGCGCAGAAGGCGCATCATTGCCACCGTCTTCGATTTGGCCGCTTGACGCGCTAAACAGGAAGGAAGCCGGTCAATAAAAGTGCGATACTGAAAAGTAGTCCAAGCACTGGCACCCAAATTGGTACGACGAAAACGGATGTTGAGGGCGACGGGCTTGTTCGCTTCAACCGGATCAGCGCGAGATTCACGAAACAGAAGACAATGAGAACAATAGTGGATGTGGCCTCCGCCAGCCGGGCGATCGGCAAGAGCGTCGCGAAAACCAGGACCAAGACGACGACAACGCCCGTGGCGACAAGCGGCGTCCGCGTGACCGGGCTAACCGACGCTAGGAACGACGGGAGGTTCTTTTGCATCGCCAGGCCGTATAACACGCGTGACGCCATAATAATCTGGATAAGCACGCCATTTGTCGTGGCGACGATTGCAATCGTCCGAAAAATGCCCCCTGTCGTGTCTCCCGATTTTTCGAAGACGAGCGCAAGTGGGGCGGCGGAGCCGGCAAGATCGGCCATCGGCACGACGAGCACGACGACCGAAACGACGAGAAAATACAGGATGGAGGCGATCAGAAGGGTAAGAAAGATACCGCGCGGCAGCGTTTTATGCGGTTCGACAACTTCTTCGGCGACATTGGCCATATCCTCGAACCCGACAAAGGCGAAAAAAGCCAGCAGACTCGCGGAAATAATACCGCCCCAGGCCGAAATCTCGAAAGGCGGCAGCAATTCCGCTGTCCTTGACAGAATTTCCGGATCGGCGCTGACGCCATAATATATGACGAGAATGAGCCCCCCC